>VFQT010002308.1_pt1 | contig 19950 bp, 20 predicted proteins | sample 3512381 | NCBI WGS metagenome assembly VFQT01 (sample SAMN10412376, study PRJNA504923) | tailings metagenome | isolation source: Relicate 2 Philex TSF3 active mining site | place: Philippines: Tuba, Benguet | collected 2017-08-29
TTTTGCATGGTATGATAATGAGTGGGGGTATAGCTGTAGATTAAAAGATTTTTTAATGAAATGCGTATGAATTAGTAAATCATGGCATGTAAAAAGTTAAAAAGAAAATTGGATATTCATCTAAAGTAAGATTAGTTGTCAATACAAGCTTTTTGCTTTATAATGTAATTGTTTGCTTTCTTAAGCAAAGTATACAAAGTAAGTAGGGCCCATAGCTCAGTCGGTCAGAGCAATCGGCTCATAACCGAGAGGTCCCTGGTTCAAGTCCAGGTGGGCCCACCACTTTTTCTTTGTATTCTTAAAAATTTCCTGGAAAGGGGAGTTCTATGCTGGAAAATGATGTATTCAAAAAATTTATAGCATTAGTTTCGTTTGATAATGACATAAAAAAAATTGCAAAAGAACGTGAACTTCTTAATGTATCAATAAAAAATCACCAGGATCAAAAAAATAAATTGATTTTAAGTGATTCAGAATTTTGTGAAACGGTTACTACAGCACAAAAGAATGTTGATTCCTGTGAACTTGAAATGCGCTCTTTTGAAAAAGAAGAGCAAGATCTTAAACTGCATATTGATCAAGTTCGCTATACTAATGAATACCAGGCTCTTAAACGTGAAATTGAATTGCTTAAAAAAAAGCAGCATGATTATGAAAATGTTTTAGTAGCAGCATGGGGTAAACTTGAAGCTCTTCAAAAAGAGCTTATTTACAAAAAACAAGAAATAGAAAAAAATGTTGCAGCGCTTGAAGAAGTCATATGCCAAGAAGAACAAAAAAAAGGTGAACTTGATGCAAAGATAGAACGAGGCATACAAGAACGCAAAGTACTTGAAAAAGAAGTTCCTGAAATTTGGATGCAACAGTATTTAAATAAAAGAGCTATTTCAGATGATCCTATAGTTCCTGTAGTAAGTGGTTGTTGTTCAGTATGTTTTTATAATTTATCGTCACAAGATTATATGCATATGAAAAAAAGTCGTCTTACCCAATGTCGTGAATGTTATCGGTTGTTGTATGAACAGCAAGAAGCATAAGAACGTTTTGTAATCAAGATGGAGTTTTTGCCATGAGTTCCGAAAAAAAAGATCAAATTTCTATATTTGATGCTATTTGCAACTTTATAAAACCTGTACAAAAAAATCCTGTACAGAAAAATGTTGATAGATACGTTTTGTATATTGATGGTGCTTCTCGGGGAAATCCAGGAAAAGCTGGCGTTGGAATATTTTTTAAAAAAAATGAACAACCTTTTTTAAAAAAAGGTTTTTTTGTAGGTGTACGTACCAATAATGAAGCAGAGTATCTTGCATTATTATTAGGATTATATCTTTTTAAAACAGAGATAAAAGATGTGCATGCTTTACATGTTATTTCTGATTCGCAGTTACTTATACGGCAAATGCAAGGTGTGTATAAAGTAAAAAAAGATGAACTTCGCATACTACATTCTATTGCCTCTTTTCAGTTGGAAGGCATAGCAGCAACTTTTGAACATGTAGAACGTGAAAAAAATAGCATAGCTGATGAGCTTGCTAATAAAGGTATTGATGAAAAAATTATGGTTCCACTCAAATTTTTAGATATGTTAAGTACCTATGGTTTTTATATATAGTTTGCTTTTTTTCTTTATAACTTCTTTGTGTGCAGAACCTTTAAAGGTTCGTGTTCTTTTGGATGATCATATAACCCCATCGTGGACTTTTAAATCATCTCGTGGTTTTAAATTGTGCACCAAAGAAGGTAAAGAAATTCAGTTGGGTATTACCTATCATAAGTTGTCGATTGTTCATAATGAAGGAGCATTATTAGTAAATAATAAACAACTAAAAAAGAAAGAGTTGTGGTTTGTTCCTTATCAAGGGCCAATTCATTTTGCTGGTAATTGTTATGAAGGACGATTGGGGCTTGTGTGGAACGGTAATCGTTGGCTTTTAATGAATGAAGTAGATAGTGAAGAATATACTTATTCTGTCTTAGGTTCTGAAGGGTGGCCGGGATGGCCTCTTGGCTTTTTTAAAGCATTAGCTGTTGCAGTCCGTAGTTATTTATTGTATCAAATGGATGAGGCAAAAAAATTAAAAAGACCCTATCATATAAAAAATTCTAATTATCATCAGACATATGCTGGTATTCATCAATGTAAGATTATTAGACAAGCAGTTGATGAAACAGAAAACCTTGTGTTGCTTCATAAAAATAAACCTATTTTGGCAATGTTTGATAGTTGTTGCGGTGGTATTGTGCCTCGTTATGTAAGAGGTTTTATTGATTTTAATAAAGTTCCTTATCTTGCTCGTTCATATGCTTGTCAGTTTTGTAAAAAATCAAAATTTTTTGTATGGCGTAAAGAGTATTCTTTACAAGATTTTGCTTTAACATTGCAAAATCATTCAGATGATATTATTCATAAAATTAAAGATGTTCATATTATTAAAAAAGATAAAGCTGGAGTCCCACATAAAGTTTTAGTGCGTACTTCAAAAGCAGAGCATTTTTTTTCTGGTAAAGACCTTTATCGACTTAAAGATATTAAAAGTTTTGCTTTTACCATTCATAAGCGTGGAAGTAGAATTATTGTAAAAGGAAATGGATATGGTCATCATATGGGATTATGCCAACAGGGCGCATATGAAATGATTTCTCGTGGGTATTCCTATAAAAAGGTATTAACTTTTTATTATCCTGGTACAGAATTAACACATTATTCCCCATAAATTTTTAATAAAAAGGAATGTATAATGCCAGGGTATAAAACACATTTGGTTGGCGGTTTAGTTTCTTTTGTAGTAACTTTTGCAGCGGCCTATTCATTCCAAAAATTTACTGTCGATTTTCCTACAGCATTAGGATGGTTTTTTATAACTCTTTTTGGAGCGCTTTTTCCTGATATTGATGTTAAAAGTAAAGGGCAAGGATTTATCTATCCCATATTATTATTTGTTCTATTACTGTTTTTAAAATCAGGAAATATGATTGCTTTTACCTTAGTAAGTATTGCTTCATTAATACCATTGGTTGCTAATCATAGAGGATTATTTCATAACTACATTTTTATAGTAGGATGTGCTGCTGTTGGTGCTTTTTGTTTTAATCATTATTATCACATCTCTTTGTTGCATTATGCTTCTATAGCTTTTTTTTGTATAGGAGCTGGATCGCATCTTTTTTTAGATCGGTATACTATAGCGCATTAAAATGTTTCATTTATTTCTTGTAAACATGTTAAAAAGAATGGAAAGTAATCAGGGTTTTTTAAGGCTTTTAAGCATTTTCCCATTGAGCTACACAATTGTACTATAGCTTTTGTGTCTTTTATAAGATCTTCTAAATGTTCTGTATCTTTTATCTTTGGATATTTTTCTAATGAAAGAATGCATTTTTCAATATGCTTTGTGTACGCTAATTCAAGAAAAGTAAATTGTCTTGATTTTAAACGAATATTGTCGGCAGGTTCTTTTGTGTAATCTATTCGTTTAAAAATTGTTGAAATTTCTTCTTCAAATCTTTTGCGCTGTGCATAACAAAATAAATTTAATGATCCGTGTGTTTTAAGATGTTCTTTATATTTATAAAAAATAGAAAATAATTTTAAACGAAGAGCTTCTTCTACGATATTAACAGATGTTTTTGATTTAATAGATTGAGTGGGTTGATGTGATGGTGGTAGAAATCTTTGAAAAGGCGATGATTCTGAATGATTTAATTCTGAACTGTTGGTATTCCATAATACTAATAATAATAGATAAAAAATTGGCATATACATAATCTTTTTTTCAATAACTATTAAATTATATTTTAATTGTATAGTTGAATAAGTAATTTTATCAAGTAACTTATAAAAGTAAAAAGAGTAAATGAGCAGTAAATGCAGGAATCATTGCATGGATATCAGTTTGTAAAAGAGGCCATAATGCCGCAATGGTGCCCCCTGCAAGCATTCCAACAAGAGCTTTGTGAGCAGTAATGCGGTTACTATAAAGCGCTACTAAGATAAGTGGGCCAAATGAGCTTCCTAATCCTGTCCATGCATAATCGACTAAAGCGTATACAGAAGCATTACGTGAATAAGCAATTAAAAAACTTATAAAAGGAATAATAATAATCCCTAATTTTGAAACAACAAGAATTTTTTTAGGTGATGCATGAGGATTAATAAATCGTTTATAAAGATCTTGAGAAACAATAGAAGCAGATACTAAAATTTGAGTGTCAATAGTGGTTAGTGCTGCAGCTATAATTGCGCATAAAATAAAACCTGCTATAAAAGGCGTAAAAAGCATTTGTACCATTTCAACAAATACAAGCTCATTGTTGATAAGTCCATAAGGAAAAAGTCCAATACCTATAATGCCTACCAAAATTACTGCACCAATAGCAAAAAGTTGCCATATCATACCTACAGTACGAGCCTTTTTAAGTGATGAAGGATCTTTTATTCCCATAAAATTTACTAAAATATGGGGTTGTCCAAAATAACCAAGTCCCCATCCAACTGCAAGCATTAATGATTTAAAAAAATCTTGAATGGTGTGAGGAATAAAAGAAAGTGAAATATTTTTTAAAGATGCAATTGTAGTGATAGTGGTTGTTCCATGTTCTAAATAACCATATCCAAGAAGTGGAACAAGCACAATTACAAACACCATAAAAAGACCCTGAAAAAGGTCACACCATGCAATTGAAGCAAATCCTCCAATAAGTGTGTAAAGAACAGTAACTGCAAGCCCTGCAAAAATTCCCCAATGATAATCCATAGTAAAAACAGATTCAAGAGTAATTCCCAAACCAACAAGTCCTGATGAAATATAAAAAATAGAAAAGAGAAGTGCAAAAAGTGCGCTTACCAATCGTAAAATGCCTGAGCGATCTTGAAAGCGTTTTTCAAAATAAGAAGATAATGTAAGTGTTCCATGCTCTTCTGTTGTGCGACGTAATCTTTCTGCAACAAAAGTCCAGCATAAATACATTCCAATAGTAAGGCCAACAGCAATCCATGCTTGTTGCATACCTAAAAAAAATACGGATCCTGGAAGCCCTGTAAAAAGCCAAATACTCATATCGCTTGAATGAGCAGCAATAGCAGTGGCTACATACCCTACAGAACGTCCACCAAGTAAAAAATCGGTTTCGGAGTTTTCAGCATTTTTTTTATTTTTTAAAAGATAAAAAGTTAATGTTATTGCGCCCAGTAATGCTATATAGGTACCAAAAGCTAATCCGTATTCTATATTCATATATGTCCTAAGAAAGTATTGAAAATATCATAAGAGCTTGTTTATTTAAAAATAAGCGTGTTATATCTAAAAAAAAGGATGGAAAAAAGGAGAGTCTGTAATGAATTTTTTTAGTATTACCGAAATGATTGAACACGTTTTATCTCTTGCCTATATATGGGCTATTTGTTTAATAGGTTCTTATAGTATCATAAGATGGGGATTTGATGAAACGATTTCTTTTCATAAAGCATTACGCTGGGTTTCTGGAGTAATTGGAACGCTTGTTGTGTTGGTAGGAATACTATACCTTTTACCTCTTTCTTGGCGCATTTTTATAAAAGATCTTTTTATACCACGGCTTTTATGTGCTAGTGCGCTTCATCTTTTTTTACTCTCTTTAGATCGGTTTATAAGGCATCGTAAGGGTACCCAGGGGATGAAACCAACACGTTTAGTAGTAGCTATTTTTCTAGTATACCTTTTTTCTATGACTGGTGTATTGCTTATAACTTATGGTGGACTTTCTGAATTTTTATGCACTATTTCTTTATTAACAAGTAGTTATCTTGTATCAGGAGCTCTTTTGGCAACATTGTTTTTAGAAATTTATGGTGGCCGATGTAAAAATCATAAAAATCATGAATTTGAAGAAAAGCAACTATCAAGCAGCAATACTTTTGAAGTTAACTCTTCAAATGATTTTTTTTCACGTTTTTAAAGCGTAATTCTAAAAATGTTTAAGGCAGTTGCAGTAGTAACATGCGCTATTTCTTCTACGTCAATGTTTCGTAATTGAGCAAGAAAATGACCAACTGTTGCAATGTGTACTGGACTGTTTTTTTTGCCACGTATTACTTGAGGCGGTAAATAAGGAGCATCAGTTTCAAGAACGATGCTTTCAAGTGGCACTGAACTAAAAATAGTTCGTAGAAGTTCATTTTTTGGATAAGTAAGTGGTCCGCCAATACCTAAAGCAAATCCAAGATCTAAAGCTCTATAAGCAAAATCTTGGTCTTCAGAAAAGCAGTGAATAATGCCACGAATGTTTTTTTGCTTATATTTTTCAAGTACGGATAAAACGTCTTGTTGTGCATCACGTGTGTGAATAACTATTGCTAAATTATGACTGATTGCTAGTTCTATTTGTTCATAGAGAGCTTTTATTTGCAGCTCTTTATCAAAGCCAGCGTAATGATAATCAAGGCCAATTTCTCCTATACCAACAATTTTATGATCGGTATCTAAAGAAAGTATTATTTCAAATTCTTTTATATCGTTTTGCCAATGAACTTTAACGTCATTAGGATGAATACCAATAGTAGCAAAACAGTTATTAAAATTTTGTGCAAGTTGCACACAGTTTTTGCTTTCAATTAAACTAGTTCCAACATTGATGAGTCTTGATACGCCATATTCTTGAGCTTGTGTAATAATGGGATAGCAAAGCTCCTTAAAATTTTCAGGAAGTTGAGTATCAAACTCTTTTTTAATCATAATATTAAGATGACAATGAGTATCAACAAAACGAGCCATGAATTACGCCTTACTTAAAAAAGAAATCATCATATGCGCAAATACTTTAACAAAGGGTTTATATTATGCAACAGATCTTATTGTGACCATTTACTTATTTTTTATATAGGTCTGGTTTAGTTCTGCTTTATAAATTTGATTAAAATCTTAAAATCTTACTTGTTATCTTCAGTTAATCAAATTTAACTGGTTGTCCAGGAATAAGATATGGATTTTCTTCTATTGTTCTATGAGGTCCCTTTAAATCAGCATAACTATCTCTGCTCCATTTTGGAATTGGGTTTGAAGAAGCGTCAGATTCTCTTGTATGTGTCGGTTTTGGTTTTAGGCTTCTATCTATAATCGGTGCGGTAGTTGCATCTGTTGCATGTGTAAGTTGTCTTTCTGCTGGAACATAATCAACTGGTGTTGCTCCTAATAATTGTAAAGTCGTTATTAACGGCTTATTATTGTTTTCTACGGCTAATATTAATGCGCTTTTTCCACTCCTATCAAAAAGATTAATAAGATCAGGGGTCTTTTTTAGTAGTTGATCAACTACGGTTTGTAAAAAAGAAACGGCATCGTGTTTGCCTTGTTGATAATATTGATTTGCTATATGTGTGAGCCTATGAAGTTCTGTTTCTCCAGGTTCTTTATAGAAATCAAGTAAAAAGATAAGCGCTTCTACATTTTTGTAAGAGATAGGAATATCAAGTGGCTTCTGTCCACCAAAATCTATGAGTTCTTTATTAGCACCACTGTGAATTAGTGAAATGATTATTTTTTTTAAACTATTAATTTTTACAGGATGAGCATGTAATTTGTTAAATTCTTTAAGTGCATGATGTAATGGAAAAGAATCGTTAGGAAAATCTGTAGTGGTAAAAATTATTTCTTGAACCTTTTTTATATTTTGATTCGATATTGCTGCTATAAGTTCGTTACATGATTCTTCTGCAGATAGAATAGTGTTAATTGTTACAGTAAATGATGAAATAAATAATATAAACAGATATTTATGTATAGACATACAAGAACCTCCTTTTTTTGAAAGCATAGTCTTTTAGATGCTTTAAAAGCAATAAATAGAGCGTTTTAAGCTTATCTTTTTTAAGATTGAAGCTTTGAGGTTTTAAAAGAAATTAATCAATATGATGCTTCGTGCCAATCTTGATTGTTGACTATATAATGACAATTGATTGACAAAGAAAACAAAACTCATAAAACTAACTTTGTTTTTACCGTGTATTAAAAAAGCATAGTAATGAAGAGCAGTGTTTTATTTATTTAATGTATAAGTTTGTGAGGGAGTCTACATGAACAAAAGTGAATTAGTTAATTCGCTCAGTGAAGAGACGGCATTTAGCAAAAAAGATGTTTCACGTGTTCTTGATTCTTTAATTAGAATTATCGAAAGAACATTAAGACGTGGAGATAAAGTTTCTATAACAGGATTTGGAACGTATTGGGTTTCGCGTCGTCCAGCACGTAAAGGTATTAATCCTTCTACTAAAGAAAGAATTGATTTACCTGAAGTATGTGTTCCTCGATTTAAACCAGGAAAACATTTACGTGAAATTATTAAATTAGTGTAAGTACTACATAACTTACATTTTACTAATAATGAATGAGAGAGCATTAAAACTCTCTCATTTTTCTTTTCAAGGGTTAAAAAAGGAGGTATGGTAAAAGGGTTGATAGATATTATACCTGTGAGTTTACCATGATTGATATAGCATTACTCCGTGAAAATTCTCAAAAAGTTGCCGATCTTATTCATAAAAAAGATCCATCTTATGATGTAGAAAAGTTACTTGTTCTTGATAAAAATGTCAGAGAAGTGCGTTTAAATGTTGAAGCATTGCGTCAGAAAAAAAATGAACTTGCAGCGCAAGCAAAATATGGATTAAGTGATGCTATTCGTGAAGAATCTATAAAAATAGGAAAAACTTTAAAAGAACAAGAGCAACAACTTTTAGAGCAAGAAGCTATTCTTAAAGATTGTTTGTTGCGTTGCCCTAATATTCCGCAAGAAGATATTCCCATTGGAGATAAAGAACAAAATGTTGTGGTAAAAGAGTGGGGAAAAAAGCCAGAATTTACTTTTCCTGTTAAACATCATTTAGAGTTAGGTGCTTCAAATAAATGGTTTAATTTAGAAGCGGCAACAAAAATGACTGCATCTAATTTTGTATTCTATCAATCTCAAGGTGCTAAAGTTGTATATGCGCTTGCAATGTTTATGCTTAAAAATAATAGTAAAAAAGGTTTTGAACCTGTTATTCCTCCCTACTTAGCTACAGAAGAAACATTAACTGTTTCTGGTAATTTTCCTAAATTTAAGGAAGAAGTATTTGAAGTTGCTAAAGATAATCTTTATATGATTCCAACTTCTGAAGTTTGTTTAGCAAATCTTTATAGAGATGAAATTTTATCAAAGGATCAATTGCCTATTCGTATGACTTCTTGGACTAGTTGCTTTAGAAGAGAAGCTGGTAATTATGGAAAAATGGAACGTGGAATTATTCGTATTCATCAATTTGAAAAGGTTGAGCTATTTAGTATTTGTGAACCTGAAAAATCTAATGATGAACTTTCTATGATGGTAGAGTGTGCAGAATCTATTTTACAAAAATTGGGGTTGCATTATCGAATTAGCTTGTTAGCTGCACAAGATTGTTCTTTTCAGTCTTCTAAAACGTATGATATTGAAGTATGGTTGCCTGGTCAAAATAGGTATTATGAAGTTTCTTCAGCAAGTAATTGTACCGATTTTCAAGCACGTCGAGGTAAAATTCGGTATAGAAAAGAATCAAATGCTCCAACACAATTCGTTCATACTTTAAATGCATCATCGTTAGCACTACCACGCTTAATGGTTGCGCTTTTAGAAACGTATCAACAAGCTGATGGAACTGTTGTATTACCTGAGGTTCTTCAAAACGAAATGTTTTAAGAGGATATCTTATGAAGTTGAGTAAAGATGTTGCGCAAAAAATTAAACAGATAGAAATTCATACGCGTAGATTGTTAAGTGGTTCTATGATTGGTGATTATAGTTCTGCACGTAAAGGTGCAGGGATCGAATTTGACCAAATTCGCGAGTATGAACTTGGAGATGATGTTCGTTTTATTGATTGGAAAGCTTCTGCGCGCGGACAAAAATTATTGGTTAAGCAGTATATAGAAGAACGAAACCGTACTGTTCTTTTGGTAGTTGATCGTTCGGCGTCAACTTTATATAGTTCTACAGAAACTCTTAAAAGTGACATGATAGCAGAAAGTGCTGCAGTTCTTGCACTGGTTGCTGATTATGGAAAAGATAATGTGGGTGGTTTTGTTTTTGCTAATGAAGTAAAAAAAAGTATGTCTGCTAAGCGTGGTAAAAAGCATATACATGCTTTTATGGAAATGATTTTATCAGAACCTGTGCAGGGTAAGACTTCCTTGTCAGCTGCTCTAAAAAAATTATTGAGTGTTTATCGACAATCGTCCATAATTTTTATTATTTCTGATTTTCTTGATACTGGTTATGAAAAATTTTTAAAAATAGTTGCACGGAATCATGATGTAATAGCTGTGCGATGTAATGATCCTAAAGAAATGCATATTGGTTTTAATGGACTTATTACTATTAAAGATCCAGAATCTTTACATGAAGTAGAAATTTCTTTATCTGATAAACAATTTCATAAAATTTTACATGAACATCATCAAAAAACTACCAATTTACTTCAAAAATGTGGCGTTGATATTTTGGATCTTTCAACAGATAAACCATTTGTCACTGAATTGGTAAGGTTTTTTAGAAGACGTATGTCTTATTAGAAGGTAATAATGATGGAAACTAATTTAGAACTTCTTGATATTTATGACGTGTGGTATAAACCGTGGTGGCATGAAACATGGTTTATAGCTGGGATGACTTTATGTTTTATCCTAATTGTAGGTATTGTAAGTTATGTTTTCTATAAAAAATATGACACATCTCCATTGTCTATCACAGTATTAGATAGAATAGCTTGCGATTTAAAAAAACTAAAAAATCTAGATGTAAATCAACAGACTTATTTTTATAGTCAATTAACTATGCTTTTAAAAGAGGCATTGCAAGAAATATATGGTGTTTCTGTTGTTCATAAAACAGACAATGAGTTTGTTGAATTTTTAGAACAATTACCGGCTCTTGCCCCTGAAGTAGCTGTGAGTCTTAAAGATATTTTTGATGGCGTTGTGCTTATTAAATTTGCACATCAAAAAACAGTTAAAGAGCATATGATGCGTTCGTTAGAAAAAGCTCAAGAAGTAGTAAAGAATGGGACTTTGTCTAAAAAGCATTAAGTAAGTTCAAAATTATTTTAAGCTTAAAAACAATAGTTAACTTGAAGCAAATCATCAACTCATGTATTATAAATCCTTTCTTTTTAATGATTATGCCGTTCTAAGGGAAGGACTCTGTGAGTTATAATACTCAAGTTGCTACTCATTCTTTATATATACATTGGCCTTTTTGCCCTTATCGGTGTCATTTTTGTCCTTTTGTTGCTCTTGCAGGACAAGATGAATTTATGGAAATTTACCATCAGGCTCTTCTTAAAGAAATAATCTTGTTTGGAGAGTCACAATCTTCTAAGAAAATTTTAGAGACTATTTATTTAGGTGGAGGAACTCCAAGTACCTATCCTTCTCATCTGCTACTTGACATGTTTGCTATACTTAGAAAGTACTTTGTAATAAATGATACAACAGAAATTACTATTGAAGTTAATCCTGGAACGGTAAATAAAGAAAAAATGCATATGTGGAAAAAAGCTGGTATTAATAGGATTAGTGTTGGAGTTCAAAGTCTAGATGATACAGTATTAACGCATTTAAATCGTCATCAAAAAGTAAAAGATGTGTATGATTTATTAGAATTCGGACCGCAGTTTTTTGAAAATATTTCAGTTGATTTAATTATTGGTCTTCCAGGTGTTACTCCTGATGCGTGGAAAAGTATGATTCATCAAATTATGCAATGGCCTATTAAACATATTTCTTTATATTTTTTATCTATTCATGAAGAAACCCCTTTGTATTTTAGGTTAAAAAAGAAAGAACTTTCTGTTGCTCCAGATGATGAAATGGTAGAACTTTATTATTGGTCTGTAGGAATTTTAAAAGAATATGGTTTTTTACAGTACGAAATTTCTAATTTTGCTCAAGTAGGATATGAGTCAAAACATAATCAAATTTATTGGGAAAGAAAACCGTATAAAGGTTTTGGGCTTGGAGCGTGCTCATTTGATGGTGTAAGAAGAATTCAGAATGAAAAAAATTTAATGTGTTATATAAAAAGTACTATGGATGATGAATCTGTAGAAACTATTTCTGAAGTATTAACTGATAAAGAAGCGCGACTTGAAAAAGTGATGTTGGGGTTAAGAAGAGTTCAGGGAGTCTTAATGAGTGATGTAATAAGTGGATTATCAGTTGATAAGCAATGTGAATGTATAGACCGGATTCAAGAATTAATAAATGGTGGTTTTGTGTATTGTAAAAATGACAGATTGTTTCTTATGCCAACTGCTTTAGCTGTTGAAAATGAAGTGGCTGTACGGCTGTCTGTTTAAAGTGAAAATTGTGTACATTGTTTTTTATGGAGAAGCGCTATTATGGCTAAACATGTGGGTGTAAAATTACCAGAAGATTTGGTAAATGTATTAAAAGCAGGTAAAACAGTAGGTGTTTTAGCAACTTTTTCTGAAAAAGGGTTGCCACATACAACACCATTACAGTGTATTTATCCTAAAGGACTTGAAAGTATTTTGATTTCTATTCATAAAGATCATACTGGTTATCATAATATGGTATGGCAAAAAAAGGTTATGATTTGTTTTATAGATGAAGGTAATGTTGCATATAGCGTACTTGGCCGTGCTGGCGTTGTTCGAGCTCCTTCTAATGTTCATCCATTGATCAATGTCGTGCGTATTGATATTATCGACATTAAGTCTGATAGATCAGTATTGACCCGTGTAGATTCAGGTATACGCTGGAGCTATACGTCTTGGGAAGCTGAAGAACTATCAAAGAGTTTAATCAACGAATTGAAAGAGCTTGCTCAAACGCTCTAAAAAATGTATGCGGGGAGTTGCCAAAATGGTACAAAAAAAATATGGAATTATTAGTTTAATAGTGCTTACAATACAATTAACTCATATGATGGCACCTCCCGTTCTAACTACACCTTCAGTTTCAACAACACCTTCAGTCGATGTATCTATAAAAAGTAATACGCCTACTGTTGAAACGTCTATACCTTTGGCTAGTGAACAATTATTAACAAATAATGTGTCGCAACCTGTTATTAATGAAAAACCTTTAGAGCATTCTGTAGTTGTTAATGCTACAACTTCTGTATTAGATAAAGATGTAGCATCTCATCCAATAGTGACTGTTCTAGATGGTGCTACTCAACATCATGAATCCCAAACATCTAAAGAAGTTCAGTCTATTGTTCCTCATTTTGAACCATTTCATGAAGAAATTCCTAAGCAAGGACCTGTTCCTAAGCAAGAAGTTTTAAAAGAGGCTCACGAATTAGTAATGCCTACAGAAGAATCTAAGCATCCTTCAGTAACAAGTGGCATTGATTTTGAAGAAAAAGAAGATGGAATTGGATTGGTTGACACCACTCATGCTACTTCTGGTGGAAATTGGTTACTCAAAAGAATTTGGGGAGAGAAAGCTGAAGAAGTTTTTGATCAAATAAAAGCATTAGTAAAAAAAACTATGGATGCTCGATTATTATTTTTTACGCAAAGAAATGAAATTGATAAAAAATTTGATCAATTTTATCAAGCTATAGGTTTTGATCAAGGATCATTAGAAGATATTATTAATTTTGCACTTGAAGTATATGATAAAGTGAAAAAAGATGAGCTCAATCAAAAAGAGAAAGTATTTTTTGAAAGTATTAAAGAAAAACAAACAAAAATTGCTCAAATCAAAAAAGATATAGAATCAATTGTTTCGCTTGATAGTAAAATTAATGAAGGACTTGATGTACTTCTTTCACAGATAGATTTATGTAATAAGTATGAAGATCAAGCGTGGGAAAACTTTAGAGATATTTTACGTGAACTTAATGATAAAGAAGCACGCAGGCTTTATTTTGAAACAAAAGATTTGCAAGAGGATGTGCAAAAGATAGCAGATTATATTTCAGGCCCATTTAATAATTATTTTGGTCAGTTGTTACAAAATGCACAAGATCATATGAAAAATATTTCTTCACAATTAAATACTTTAAAAAATGAAGGTATTGATCTAAAAAAAGAAGCACTTAAATTAGAAAAAGAAGAAGATGTAACTGATTTTTTAGAGCAGCAAAAGCAAAAAATTGCTTCTGATAAAAAAGCTTTACAAGAGAATGAAGCATCTCAATCATTTCAAAAAAATGTAGGATGGTTTTCTAAAGTGATTACTTCTCTTGACACTCTTTATCAAACTATAATAAATGGTATTAAATCTTTTTTTGGAAGCCCTTCAAAATCAGGTAAAGATAAAAAAAATGAAGTTGTAACTGCAAAAAAATAAAAAAAATTTATAAAGCTTAATTTTTGGTTTGATAAGCAACTAAAAATCTGATACAGTGTCGTTCTGGAAGTAGTTAAGAATTGCCGAAGTGGTGAAACGGTAGACACACAGCCTTGAGGTGGCTGCGGGAGAAATCCTGTGGGGGTTCGAGTCCCTCCTTCGGCACCAATTCTTTTGTGAAGAGTAGTCATTTCATTTAGGAGAATCGTATGTTAGGTTTTACGTCACGTCGTACAAGTTCCATAGTAGGTTTGTTGGCGTGGATTGGATTTGCTGCGGTTGGCATGTACATGGTTTGGCCTCTAAAAGATAGACCCCGCCGTGGTATCGATTTAGTCGGTGGCTATTATATAACTTTAAAAGTTAATGTTGATGAAGCAATAAAAACAGAGCTCACAGAAATAATGCAAGGGTCTTTAAAAGCTTTTTCTGATGCTGGTTATGCTGATCAGGTTCTTTCTTCAAAAGTTTTTTCTGATTCTATACAGTTTTCTTTTAAAGATGCTGTTGATGCTGTTAAGGCAGTAGAAGTTGTAAAAAATAAATATGTCGGAACAAAAATTACTCAAGCAGCAGAAATTATCACATTAACGTTACAGGCTCCTGAAATTATTGCTCTTAAAGAACGTGCAGTAAGTGGAAACGTAGAGGTATTGCGTAAGCGACTTAATAGTTTAGGTGTTGCAGAAATTCCTGTTTCTCGTCAGGGTGATGTAAGCATTAGTGTTGAACTTCCAGCGGTTGAAGATTCAACTGAAGCAAAGAAGATGATTGGTACTACGTCTCATCTTGAAATTAAACCTGTTGAAGCATTTGGAATGAGTGAAGATGACCTTCTTGATAAATATGATGGTGTGCTTCCTGAAGGAATGATAATTATCCCTGGTGATCGTTTTGATTCAGAAGGGCGTGGATTATATTATCTTGTTCCTGATTATACAGATTTGACAGGTAAAGATTTGCGTAATGCATTTGATAGTCTTGGCGGTCAAGCTGGTGCTGAGCCAGTAGTAAATTTTGAGTTTACCAGCGAAGGTGGGGATAAATTTTATGACCTTACTTCAAAGTATAGAGGCCGTCAGGTTGCAATTATTATTGATGGAAAAGTAATTTGTGCTCCACGTGTTGAAAGTGCTTTAAGAACAAACGGTTATATACATGGTAATTTTGATCAAGCATCTGCTCAAAGTCTTGCTACTATGTTGCGTTCTGGAGCATTTGTTGCCCCGGTAACATTTGAAGAAGAGCGTCGTATTGGGCCTTCTCTTGGGCAAGAATCTATACAAAAAGGTGTTTTTGCATGTTTAATTGGTCTTTTTGCTTTGTTTTTATTTAGTATTCTTGTATACAAAGTTTCAGGTCTTTTTGCATTTTTGACTTTGCTTTATAATCTTTTGCTCATTTTATTTGCAATGTATTGGATTAATGCTACATTAACGCTGCCGGGTATTGCAGGGTTGGTGTTAACATTAGGAATGGCAATCGATTCTTCGGTATTGATCTATGAAAGAATTCGTGAAAGTTTGGCAGAAGGAATGTCATTTAAAAAAGCATTAGATATCGGTTTTTCTGATGCAATGGCAGTTATTCTTGATGGTAATATTACTACATTCTTGGCAGGTTTAGTACTTTATAAATTTGGTACTGGTCCTATTCAAGGATTTGCTGTTACTTTAATGTTGGGTATTTTTGCAACATTAGTAACGGGACTCTTCTTTTTACGCTCTTTATTTAATGCAGCATTTACATTATTTAAAGTTGATAAAATAAGTATTTAAAATAAGGTAAGGCGACGTAGCTCAGCCGGTTAGAGCAGCGGAATCATAATCCGAAGGTCCGGGGTTCGAGTCCCTGCGTCGCCACCATACTTTGCCAAAAAGTTCCACCATATTACATTTTGAGTAGGATAATTTTTTGGCAAAATCTCCAAGAAATTATAGGCAAAGAAAGATAGATTAGGTGTTGACAATTCCTTTATTTTTAACTGTTTCACGTTTGGCTCTCTCACTTACTCTTCTTCCTTATTTATTAATCATTTATTTGCCAGTAACAACTTTTTATATTTCTTCTTTGCTATCTTTTTTTATCTTTATATTAGCATTAACTGATTTTTTTGATGGTTATTATGCACGTTTATTAAAACAAGAGTCTTCTTTAGGTGCACAGTTAGATTTATTAGCAGATAAAATTTTTGTTGGGATAACTCTTTTGATTTTTGTATATCACCATAAAGTATGGTGGTTTTGGGTTTTTATTTTAATAGCACGAGAAATTGCAGTAACATTATTAAGAAAGCAAGCTCAAAAAAAAGGATTTACTGTAAAAGTAATGTCATCGGGGAAATTAAAGTCGACGATTCAATATGTGTATCTTATGGTTGTGGTAGCGCGATCATATCAATGTGCATGTCTTGCAATGATTATTAATGGAATAGATTTTTATGTTGAGCAGTTATTGCTAAGTGTGAGTCTTTTGCTTTCTGTAATATCATTTTTGCATTATAGTTATTCCTATATAAAATTATCAGAACATTATTCTAATAAATAAAGAGTAGCTATGAATTTTAAAGAAGTAGCAGAAATATTTGATGTAATCGAAAAAGAAATGAGTCGTACTGCAATAACTGAAAAGTTAGCGGTTCTTTTTAAAAAAGCGTCACCTCAAGAAGCTTCTTTAATAGCGTATCTTTGTTTGGGTGAATTAAATCCTCCTTATAGTGGAACACAGTTTGGGATAGCTCAAAAAAATATGCTCAAAATTATAACGCGTGTTATTGGTGTACAGGAAGATATTATACAAGATTCTGTTGTAAGGATTGGTGATCTTGGATCTGTTTTAACTGAATATAGTTGGTATTCAGAATCTACTGTATCATTATATGAGTTGTATGAGGCATTACTTTTTTTAGAAAAGATAAGTGGTGTTGGTTCACAAGAATATAAAGCAGACTATTTATCTAAGCTTCTTTTGAGTCTTGATCCATTGAGTGCAAAGTATGTAGTAAGAATTGTAATGGGAACATTACGGTTGGGTTTTTCTGAAATGACTTTAATTGATGCATTTTCTTGGATGGCAGTTGGTAATAAGTCATTAAAAGGTAATTTTGAAAATGCTTATAATATCTGTGCTGATATTGGACTTATTATTAAAACATTTAAAGAAGAAGGGTTTGATGCTCTTAATGCAATGAAGATTCATGTTGGTATTCCTATAAGGCCTTCAGCTGCAGAACGCTTACCTGAAGCACAGCATATAATAGATAAATTGGGCTCTTGTGTAGCACAACCAAAAATTGATGGATTTCGTGTGCAAGTACATGTAGATAAATCTAAACAACCTGCTACGATTAAATTTTTTTCACGTAATTTATTAGATATGTCTGCAATGTTTCCTGAACTGATAGAAGCATGTCAAGCATTATCTGTTGACTCTCTTATTTTAGAAGGAGAAGCAATGGTGTATGATCAAAATACAGAGCAATTTATGCCTTTTCAAGAAACTGTTAAAAGACGCCGTAAGCACGAAGTAAAAGAAATAGCTCAAGAATTACCGCTTATGCTCTATGCTTTTGACATATTGTATTTTAATGGTCAAAGTTGTTTAACCTTACCTCATTATAAAAGAAGAGCATTACTTATAGAGCTTCTAAAAGATAAAAATAAAAATAGTATTAGGTTGATTGATGAAATTCAGGTTAATACAGCAAATGATCTTCTTGAATATTTTGATAAAGAGATAACAGCAGGGTTAGAAGGTATTGTTGTTAAGCGTGCAGATGCGCCTTATCAACCAGGAAAAAGAAATTTTAATTGGATAAAGCTCAAGTATCAAGCATCACAAAAGTTACAAGATACAATAGATGTGGTTATTTTAGGTTATTATTATGGTCAAGGTAAGCGAGCAAAGTTTGGTATAGGAGCTTTACTTGTTGGTTGTTATGATAAAAAAAATGATTGTTTTGAAACAGTTGCAAAAGTTGGAACAGGATTTACTGATCAAGGTTGGACTGATCTTAAAAAACGTTGTGATGATTTAAAAACATCTGAAAAACCACATAATGTAGTGTGTGATATATCATTGTATCCTTCTGTATGGACATTCCCTCAATTAGTATGCGAGGTTCTTGCTGATGAAATTACCATTTCTCCTGTTCATTCTGCAGGAAAATCGCGTGGCGAGCATTTTGGATTAGCTTTAAGATTTCCTCGTTTTATAAAATATCGGTCAGATAAACTTGCTACACAAACGACAGAAGTGCACGAACTTAAACATCTTCAAAAAAATTAAGCTTATTAAGAAAAAACAATCCTGAAAAATAGCTTCTATTAATAAAGCACTTTTATTTGCAAATAAAGAAGAATGCATCCACCAAGCATTAATAGCAGAAGAATTGGCAAATAAGAATCAAGAAGTAATAAAAAAAGATAATCAGTTAAAAACTAATTCAATATGATGGATGTATAGAAAAGATGATTCTAATATCAGAGTAATTAATAATTTTATGTATAATGCAGCATATTAATAAAAAACAAAAGTTGATCAATTCATTAAGCAATACTTATGATAATTAAAAAAAGCGTAATATAAAAAAATAGATTTTTAAAATTAATAAATTTTATTAAAAATCTCATAACTTGAAAAGTTTTTATGTTTTATGCTAAAAAATTGCAAAATATAAAAATGCCATTTTTAAAATTCAAGGTAAAAAGCATGAATTATACTGTGCGATTGAGATTGTTTGTGATAACAATTTTTCTTTCTTTAACTGTTAAGCTTTTTGCTCCTCCATCACTTTCATCTAGTACATCAAACACGCCATCACTTTCTTCTGGTACTTCTTCGACGCCAACATTATCTAATTATTCAACAGGTATTGTTGCTCAATCAGTATATATAAATAATGTAGAACAGATGCAATCACTACGTACTGCGCTTTCTACTTATATTAATGAAATTTTACCTCCTCTTAAAAGTACTTATTCTTTACCTGAAAATAGTACTGGAATGACATTTGGGTTGTTGCCTGTGCGATCTGGTCTTACTCCTATCGCAAATACTTTTACTTCTTTTACAGGACAAATTTTTAAAGGTACAGCATTAAATTCTTTAGCTCCTAGCGCTTCTTATCCTACTTTGATTAATAATTTGTTTACACTTTTTAAAACATATAATAACGGATTATCTTTGGGTTTTGCATTTACTCAAAGCATGGCTCCGTTTCAAGCTTTTCAAGATATTCAAAATGCTATTATTAACTATGTAAAGGGAGTAACAAGTAATATAAGTCCTTTTAATTATGGTACAGACGATGGAAGAGTTTTTATAGGAAATGGTACTTTTTATGCTACTAAACCAACAGCAACGGTAAGTTCTATTAATCAGGTTACTAATATAATAACTGGAGCGGTTCCATCATCATTAAAAACGGTAACTACTGATTCTTTTGTTGCGCAACTTAATGATCTTTTATTAAGTACTGTGTTTTCAAATTTTTCTTCTACTTATAATACTTTTCAGTCAAATACAGCTATTAATTCAGGTGTTATTGATGCTGCAACAGCTCAAAAAAATTACACTAATTCTTTTGATCTTTATTTATATAACATAAGTGCTGTTATTGCTCAGTGGGGATATA
>VFQT010002309.1_pt1 | contig 19943 bp, 18 predicted proteins | sample 3512381 | NCBI WGS metagenome assembly VFQT01 (sample SAMN10412376, study PRJNA504923) | tailings metagenome | isolation source: Relicate 2 Philex TSF3 active mining site | place: Philippines: Tuba, Benguet | collected 2017-08-29
AGATTTTCGCGGAGTTTCTCAAGATCCCTGTGACCGGCAAGCCCCTCGAGAACCTCGTTCCCGTGTTCTCCGCGGCGCCCGAGGTCAAGGGGGAAGGTGCTATCCGTCTGCAAGGGTACTACGCCACCCAACCGCAGAACGTGACGTTCGACATCACCTACATCCGCGAGGGACTGGGTTGGAAGGTGGCGGCCATTCACGTGCGCATTCTACCTGCCAAGCAAGCGGCGAGCTGACATCCAGCCTCTCCTCTAACGACGAAGGCCGGCCCCGAGGATTCGGGACCGGCCTTTCTCGTGACGGCGCGCCGCGCCTCGTTCAGCCGCGGTTACGCATGGCAAGCGTGCGCAGACGCAGGGCGTTGAGGCGAATGAAGCCTTCGGCGTCTTTCTGGTCGTAGGCGCCCTTGTCGTCCTCGAAGGTGACGAGCGTGGAGGAATAGAGCGACTTCGGGCTCTCGCGACCGGTGACGATGACGTTGCCCTTGTAGAGCTTGAGGCGCACGTCGCCTTCCACGTGCTCCTGGCTCTTGTCGATTGCCGCTTGCAGCATCTCACGCTCGGGGCTGAACCAGAAGCCGTTGTAGATGAGCTCCGCGTAGCGCGGCATCAACTCGTCCTTGAGGTGTGCGGCACCTCGGTCGAGCGTGATCGACTCGATGGCGCGGTGGGCAGCCAGCAGGATGGTGCCGCCGGGCGTCTCGTAGACACCGCGCGACTTCATACCGACGAACCGGTTCTCGACCAAATCGATGCGGCCGATGCCGTTGTCGCGCCCCAGATCGTTGAGCTTTGCGAACAGCTCGTGGGGCGCCAGCCGCTGGCCGTTCAGCGAGATCGCGTCACCCTTCGCGAAACCGATCGTGATCTCGGTGGCGACGTCCGGCGCCTCCATCGGGGAGATTGTCCGCTGGTAGACGTAGGGGGGCGGCTCGACGCCCGGATCCTCGAGCACCTTGCCCTCGGATGAGGAGTGCAGCAGGTTGGCATCGACGGAGAACGGCGCCTCGCCCCGCTTGTCCTTGGCGATAGGGATCTGATGCTGCTCGGCGAAGGTGATCAGATCCTCACGGCTCTTGAACGCCCACTCGCGCCAAGGCGCGATGATCTTGATCGAAGGTTCGAGCGCGTAATACGTCAGCTCGAAGCGGACCTGATCGTTGCCCTTGCCGGTCGCGCCGTGCGCCACGGCGTCGGCGCCGACCTTGCGGGCGATCTCGATCTGCTTCTTGCCGATCAGCGGCCGGGCGATCGACGTGCCCAGGAGGTAGACGCCCTCATAGACGGCGTTGGCACGGAACATCGGGAAGACATAGTCGCGAATGAACTCCTCGCGGATGTCCTCGATGAAGATGTGCTCTTTCTTGATGCCGAACATCTCGGCCTTGCGCCGGGCGGGCTCCAGTTCCTCGCCCTGGCCCAGGTCGGCCGTGAAGGTCACGACCTCGCAGCCATAGGTTTCCTGCAGCCACTTCAGGATGATCGACGTATCGAGGCCGCCCGAATAGGCGAGAACGACCCGCTTCACCTTACCTTTGCCGCCGATGGCCGACATTCGAGCACCCTTTCCGCGAGCTTGCAGACGATGATTTGCGGCGCACTATAGGGACGGGCGGCCCGAGGGCAAGGGGCCGCATCAGCGACAAGAGCGCCGGGATCGCGCAGGTTTCGGCGTAGCTCCCTCATTTGCATTCGCATTGATCCCGCATGGGCAAAGCGCGTAAGTGTACCCGGCCCGGGCATGCCCGCTGCGGGGGAAGCACATTGCGCAAGAAGGTTCGACGGCACGATGGCCGAGAAGAAGGACAACTACAAGGTCGTCGCCGAGAACCGTCGCGCGCGCTACGAGTATCGGCTCGAGGACACGTGGGAGGCCGGCATTCAACTCACGGGGACCGAGGTCAAGTCTCTACGCGGCGGACAGGCGAACATCGCCGAGAGCTATTGCGCGGTGGAGGGCGGCGGCATCGTCCTGATCAACGCCAATATCCCGGAATACAAGCAGGCCGGACCCTTCTTCCAGCATGAGCCGCGCCGTCCGCGCCGTCTGCTGTTGAAGCAGAAAGAGATCAACAAGCTCAAGGCGGCCGTCGAGCGCCAGGGTATGACGATCGTGCCTCTGCAGCTCTATTTCAACGCGCGTGGCATCGCCAAACTTAAGATCGCGCTGGCGCAAGGCAAGAAGACCTACGACAAGCGCGAGGACATCAAGAAGCGCGACTGGCAGCGCCAGAAGGCGCGTGTCTTGCGAGACCGGGGCTGACGTCATGCCGGACACGGCCGGAGGTGCGAACGCGGATGATCTGCTTGCCATCGAGCGGGCCGCAGTTCGCGGCTGGCCGGCGCTTCACACGCAGCACATCGACGGCTGGCTCGCACGATGGTCCTCGGGCGGCTCGGTGCGGGCCAATTCCGTCGCGGCTCTGGCGTTCCGCGGCAGCGATCTGGAGGCGGCGATCGGGCGTGTCGTGGCATTCTACCGCGACAAGGGCGGTCTGCCGACTTTCACCGTCAGCGACGTCTCGGCGCCGTCCGGGCTCGATAATGCGCTTGCCGTGCGGGGATGGGTGCGCCATGGCGACCACGTCACGATGGCCAAGAACGTCCGTCCGGAGGCCACGATGCCCGCCGATATGCTGTTGGAGCAGGAGCCCGGTCCGGGTTGGCGCGCCGCCTATCTGCAGGGGCTGACCGAGAGCCGGCGCGGCATCGCGGGGCAACTCGTGGCGGGGACGCCTGAACCTCGGACCTTCGTCTCCTGTGTGAGGGATGGCCGCGTCGTGGCGAGCGGGCTCACGATCCACGACGGCATTCATGCCTCGGTGCAATGCATGGCGACGGAGCCTGCCGCGCGGCGCACGGGGGCTGCCACGGCGGTTCTGAGTGCGATCGAGGCGCTTGCGGCGCGGGCCGGCGCGACGCGGCTCTATCTTCAAACCGATGCGGACAATCATGCGGCCATCGGGCTCTACCGGCGCTTTGGATTTCAGGTCGCAGGGCGCTATCATACGCGAACGCTGACGCGCTGAGCACGCTGTGATCGTGGCTCTCTTCAACTCCTGCGGGGATCGGCACCCATGACCACGCTTCTCGTCACGCATCCCTGCTTCGTCGACCATGACACGGGACCCGGGCACCCGGAGCGGCCGGATCGCATGCGCGCCATCGACAAGGTGATGGAGCACGAGATCTTCAATGCGTTGCAACGCGAGGCGGCTCCGTTGCGCGACGATGTGGAAAGCTGGATCGTCAAGGCGCATCCACAGGCCTATCTCGACATGATCAAGGAGGCGCGTCCTGCGCCGGGCGAAGACCCGGTCTATCTCGACCCGGACACGGTGCTGTCGTCGGGCAGTTGGGAAGCCGCGATGCGCGCGGTGGGGGCTGGCCTCTTGGCGGTCGATGCCGTGATCGAGGGCCGTGTGGCCAACGCGTTCTGCCAGGTGCGCCCATGCGGGCATCACGCGGAGACCGCTCGCGCCATGGGGTTTTGCCTTTTCAATAATGTTGCGATCGCCGCGTACTACGCACGCGAGAAGCATGGCGCAGAACGCATCGCTGTCGTGGATTTCGATGTTCACCACGGCAACGGCACGCAGGATATCTTTTGGAAAGACAAGGACTTGTTCTTTGCGTCCACGCACCAGATGCCGCTCTATCCAGGCACCGGCGCGCTGGGAGAGACGGGCGTCGGCAACATCTGGAATGCGCCGCTGCGGCCGGGCGATGGAGGGGAGCCGTTCCGGGAGGCGTTCGAATCGCGCATCTTGCCTGCGCTGCACGATTTCGGGCCGGATCTGGTTCTGATCTCGGCAGGTTTCGATGCACACCGTGACGATCCGCTGGCCAATCTGGCCCTCGTGGAGGCAGATTTCGCTTGGGCGACGGAAAAGCTCGCTGCCGAGGCTCGTCGCCATTCGCAAGGGCGAATAGTCTCGATGCTCGAAGGCGGATACAATCTGACGGCGCTGGCTCGTTCGGTGGCGGTGCACGTGAAGGGGCTGATGGACGCTGGATCTTGAGCCACGCGGGCTCGTACGGCGCCTCGCCATCCCGAAGGGAGAGGGCATGCAAATGGCACGCACGGCGGCGGCACGTCACGCCGACATCAAGGAGATGAGTTTCGAGCGCGCACTGAAAGAGCTCGAGAGCATCGTGGGGCGCTTGGAACGCGGCGACGTCGAGCTGGAAGAATCCATCAACATCTATGAACGCGGCGAGGCGCTGAAGGAGCACTGCGACCGGCTCCTGAAGCTCGCGGAAGCCAAGATCGAGAAGTTGACCTTCAACAGCGACGGCAGTCCCAAGGGTGCCGAGCCGTTCGATGCGGATCAGGGCTGAACAGGGCACCTGCCATCGTGACGCCCGTGGAGCGTCGCATCGTCCTGTGTGCGTCCTTTCGGCCGGCTCATGCCCGAAAAGCCGGCCAAGAGAGGACTGAAACACCATAAAGATCGCGCAAAACCTCGTATGCAGCAGATAAGTGCTTTCGGTTGCAGCGGGACTGTCATACAAGACGGGCGGACATCCTGGTGAGCGTGCGGCGGATCATGACCCAGACATCGAAAACGCCCCTTCTCGACACAGTGAAGACGCCGGAAGATCTGCGGCGGCTCCCCGAGAAGGACTTGCTGCAACTGGCCAGCGAACTGCGTCAGGAGACCATCGACGTGGTGTCCGTGACCGGTGGACACCTCGGTGCGGGGCTCGGCGTCGTCGAGTTGACCGTAGCGCTGCACTGGGTTTTCGATACGCCGCGCGATCGGCTCATCTGGGACGTCGGTCATCAGACCTATCCGCACAAGATTCTCACAGGGCGCCGCGATCGGATGCGTACGCTGCGTCAGGGCGGCGGAATCTCCGGGTTCACGAAGCGCTTGGAGAGCGTGTACGATCCTTTCGGGGCCGCGCACTCGTCCACGTCGATCTCCGCAGGGCTCGGCATGGCCGTGGCGCGCGATCTCGAAGGCGGTGACAACAATGTCGTCTGCGTGATAGGCGACGGCGCGATGAGTGCCGGCATGGCCTACGAAGCCATGAACAACGCGGGCGCACGCGACGAGCGCCTGATCGTCATCCTCAACGACAACGACATGTCCATAGCGCCGCCGGTCGGCGCCTTGTCGACCTATCTGGCCCGCATGTCGTCTTCGGGGACGTATCTGCATCTGCGGGAGGTGGCCAAGCAGCTCGCCAAACGTCTGCCCAAGCGGTGGGAGAGGCGTGCGGCGCGCGTGGAGGAATACACGCGGCATCTGTGGCAAGGCGGCGCGTGGTTCGAGGAGCTGGGGTTCTATTACGTCGGTCCGATAGACGGGCACGACCTGAACGTGCTGTTGCCTGTGCTCAAGAATGTGCGTGACGCGAGGCAAGGTCCTATCCTCGTGCATGTCGTCACGAAGAAGGGCAAAGGCTATGCGCCGGCCGAGGCGTCGGCTGACAAGTATCACGGCGTCAATGCGTTCAACGTGATCACGGGGGCGCAAGCAAAGCCCAAGGCGAACGCGCCGAGCTATACGAAGGTGTTCGCGGACAGCCTGATCGACGAAGCGCGCAAGGATCCGAAAATCGTTGCCGTTACGGCGGCGATGCCCTCGGGCACCGGCCTCGATCTCTTTGGACGCGAATTCCCGGACCGTACGTTCGACGTCGGCATTGCCGAGCAGCACGGCGTGACGTTCGCGGCCGGGTTGGCGACGGAAGGCTACAAGCCGTTCACCGCCATCTATTCGACGTTCTTGCAGCGCGCCTACGATCAGATCGTGCACGACGTCGCGATCCAGAAGCTGCCGGTTCGCTTCGCGATCGATCGTGCGGGTCTCGTGGGGGCCGATGGGCCGACGCATGCCGGCTCGTTCGATCTGGCCTATCTCGGTTGCTTGCCGGATATGGTGATCATGGCGGCGGCGGACGAGGCGGAGCTTCGTCACATGGTCGCGACGGCGGTCGCCATCGACGATCGTCCGAGCGCGTTCCGCTATCCGCGCGGCGAGGGCGTCGGACTCGAAATGCCGAGCGTGGGTGTGCCTTTGGAGGTCGGGCGCGGCCGCGTCGTGCGCGAAGGTACCTCGGTGGCGATCCTCTCGTTGGGTACGCGTCTGGCCGAGAGCCTGAAGGCGGCGGATCGGTTGGCGGCATTCGGGCTTTCGACCACTGTCGCAGACGCCCGCTTCATGAAGCCGCTCGATACCCAACTCATCGACCGCTTGGCGCGCGAGCATGAGGTTCTGGTGACCATCGAGGAAGGCTCGGTGGGTGGTTTCGGCAGCCATGTCCTGCAGTATCTCGCAACGGCTGGGCACTTGGACCGTGGGTTGAAGGTGCGGGCGATGTGTCTGCCCGACGTGTTCATCGACCAGGACAAACCGGATCGCATGTATGACCGCGCGGGGCTGAATGCGGTGGGCATCGTCACCACGGTCATGGGCGCTCTTGGGCGGCAGGTGCAAGCCAACGAGCGTTGAGTTCGGCTGTTGCCGCTGGCCGAGTAATCCACAGGCTGATGTGGAAAACGCCGGCGAGCAACGTGACGCATCGACATCGGGCCGCGTGCGGATTAATAATTCAACTACTGCAGTACCGCGTATCCCCACGCCGTTCCCCCACCCCCAAGTCAACCACGGCGTTGGGAAGGCAGCCCCGGAGCCTTGTCCGGGGCTTTTTTTTGCCCATTTCGGCCGGCCGAGATCGCGCTCTCGCGTAGCCGTGCTAAGTGGACTCGTGTCACGCGAGCCACTCGCCCATCTTCCCGTCATCTTTCGTCTGGATTTGCGTCCGTGAAGGAGCGTCTCGATCAAGTCCTCGTCAGCCGCGGTCTGGTGGTGTCGCGCGCGCGTGCCCGCGATCTGATCCTGAGGGGGCAGGTCCTGGTGGATGATGTCGTCGCCCAAAAGCCGAGCCAGAAAGTCGGTCCGGAGGCAAGCGTCCGGCTGCCGCCCGGCGTCGGCGACTATGTTTCGCGGGGGGCTTTGAAGTTGCGCGGGGCACTTGCGCATTTCGCGGTACCCGTCACCGGTCGTGTGGGGCTCGATGTCGGTGCCTCCACCGGCGGCTTCACGGAGGCCTTGCTGGAGGCCGGTGCCGTGAAGGTCTTTGCGGTGGACAACGGACGCGGCCAACTCCATCGGCGCCTGCGGGATGATCCGCGTGTGGTCTCGATCGAAGATTTCGATGCGCGGCATCTGAGCCGTGCGGACATTCCCGAGCCGGTCGGCTTGATCGTGTCCGACGTCAGTTTCATTTCTCTGGAAAAGGCTCTGCCGGCGGCCTTGGCGCTGGCGGCGCCCGGCGCGTGGCTCGTGGCGCTGATCAAGCCGCAGTTCGAGGTGGAGCCTGGACAGGTCCCGCGCAATGGCGTCATCACCGATCCGGCCGTCCATGCGAAGGCCTGCGAAAAGGTCCGCGCGTGGCTTTCGGCGCTGCCTGGATGGCATGTCCGCGGCATCGTCGGCTCCTCCATCAAGGGCGGGGATGGCAATACGGAGTTCCTGATCGGAGCGGTGCATGACGACTGACACGCAGACATTTTCCGTCGTTCGGCTCGGCGGCGACGGCGACGGCGTCATCGAGACGGCGGACGGCTTGCGTTTCATTCCCGGCGCGTTACCCGGCGACGGGGTGACGCTGACGGCGGATGGCTCGGTCTTGGATATTCTGAGAACGAGCTCGCAGCGTCGCCCCGAGCCGCTTTGTCCGCATTTCGGCCAGTGCGGCGGCTGCAGCCTGCAGCACGTGTCGGACGGACCTTATGCCGAATGGAAGGCGGGGCAGCTGCAACAGGCTTTTCAGCGGCAGGGCATCGCGGTGGACGGGATCATCGCGCCACTTTGGCGTGCGCCACTCAGGTCGCGCCGGAGGGCGGCACTGGGCGTTCGCATAGCGCGCGGGCGCGCCGAAATCGGCTTCAACATCGCGCGGTCGCACGACATCGCGCCCCTCGAAGCGTGCGCCATCCTCACAGCTGGCATCATGCGTGGACTTGCGGGTTTGAGAGAGCTGGCAAGGGTGCTCTTGCCGCGAGACGGGGAGGCGCGTGTCACGGTCATCGACACGGTCGCGGGGCTCGACGCTGCATTCGCAATGCCGCGCCCGAAGCTCTCCGCCGAACAGCGCAGCGCGTGCGTGGCGATCGCGCGCGCTCACCACATCGCGCGAGTGACGGCCGGCGACGAGGATATCGTGGTGCTCGACGCGCCGGCTCTCGACATTGCGGGGGTCGCCGTCGTTCCACCGCCGGGAGCTTTCATCCAGGCCGTGGCGGAGGCCGAGGCGGAGATGGCGCGGCTGGTGACGGAGGGCGTGGCGAAGGCGAAGTCGGTCGCCGACTTGTTCTCCGGGCTTGGAACCTTCACGTTCGCCCTGGCGCGGCGCGCGCGCGTGCTCGCGGTCGATAGCGACCGCCCACTTCTCGGCGCGTTGGATGCGGGGGCACGCAAGGCGACAGGCCTGAAGCCCATCTCGACAAAAGTCCGAGATCTCTTCGGTGACCCGTTGTCGCCGCGCGAACTGGACGCATTCGATGCCGTCGTGCTCGATCCGCCGCGCGCGGGCGCCAAGGCACAAAGCGAAGCGCTGGCGAAATCGAAGGTCCGAACCGTGGTCGCCGTCTCGTGCAATCCGGCGACGCTGGCGCGCGATACCTCCATCCTGATCGCTGGCGGCTACCGCCTGGAGCGGGCGGTGCCCATCGACCAGTTCCTGTTCACGCCTCACCTGGAAGCCGTGGCGGTGCTCACACGGCCGAAGCGCTGAGCGCCGGTCAGAACGGGATACCGTTCTCCCTGAGTACGTCCTTGAGCCGTTGCTCTGCCGCTGCCAGGCGCGCCGCGTCCGTGCAACGCAGGACGAGATGCGTGCCGTAGACGCGCGCCTCGCGGTTGAAGGGATAACTGCCCATGCTGACGTCCGGGAACTCGGCCTGCACCTTTCCGAACAACTCCGCGACCTCGCCCTCGGGCCGGAAAAGTTCGATCGAGACCGAGAGCATCTTCTTGCCCGTGCGCAGGCGCGGCGTGACCGCATCGAGCATCACCTGCATGACGCTGGGGATGCCAGCCATCACCACGACATTGCCCAGCATGAAGCCGGGCGCCACCGAGACGCGGTTCTCCACGAGATCGGCGGTGAACGGGATGCGGGCCATGCGCATGCGCGCTTCGGTCGGCTCCACGCCGCGCTTCCGGAAGCTGGCGATCAGAAGTTCTTTCACCTGCGGATGATGGTCTATCCCGACGCCGAAGGCCTTTGCCATGCAGTCCGCCGTGATGTCGTCATGGGTGGGGCCGATGCCGCCAGTCGAGAAGACGTAGGTGTAGCGCTGCCGCAGGGCGTTCACGGCGGCGACGATATCGCCCTCGTCGTCCGCGACGATGCGCACCTCTTTCACTTGGATGCCGATGGCCGTGCAGTGGTCGGCGATGTAGCCGATGTTCTTGTCCTTGGTCCGCCCCGACAGGATTTCGTCGCCGATCACCAGGATCGCTGCTGTGACGATGTCGTCCGTGCTCCCCATGACAGACCCTTCTTGTTGAGATCGCCCGCGCTCGATCGCGTCGCGGCTTGTGTGGCGCGGCGCGGGACCTTAGCCTAGACGTCATGCAATTCACATCCCCTTTGGTACGCGGTGTCCTCGTTCAACGCTACAAGCGTTTTCTCGCCGACGTGCGGCTCGACAGCGGCGAGACGGTGACGGCCACCTGCCCGAACACGGGCTCGATGATGGGGCTTACCGCCCCAGGCGCGCCCGTGTGGCTTTCGATCTCCGACAGCCCGACACGCAAATACGCGCATACCTGGGAAATGCTCGAGGTCGACGCGGGCAGCGGTCCCACGCTCGTGGGCATCAACACCGGGCATCCCAACAAGATCGTGGCTGAGGCCATTTCGGCCGGCAAAGTCGCGCCGCTGAAGGGATACGCCGGCTTGCGGCGGGAGGTGCGCTACGGCGCCAACAGCCGCATCGACCTGTTGCTGGAAGACGATGCGAAGGGCACCTGCTACGTCGAGATCAAGAACGTGCACCTGCTGCGCACCAAGGGGCTCGCGGAGTTCCCGGACAGCCGCACGGAGCGGGGCGTCAAGCATCTGGAGGAACTCTCCAACATGGTGCGCGAGGGCCACCGCGCCATGATGGTATTCCTGATCCAGCGGGGCGACGCCAAGAAGCTTTCGCTGGCCCGCGACATCGACGCCACTTACGGGGCGGCCTTCGACAAGGCGGTGGCCGCCGGGGTGGAGGCGATCGCGCTGCGCTGCAGGCTCTCCACGGACGGTATAGAGGCGGATAAGATCATCCCCATCGCGGGTTGATGCAACTCGCGCGCCCGTGTGGACAAGGCCGACGGTTGCGGCTATCTATGCGGCGTCGCGGCGCGCCTCGAAGGCTGGTCGCGGCGGTTCGTCTTGCCGTCCGGCCGCGAACTCGGAGTGCGGGTGTAGCTCAATGGTAGAGCAGCAGCCTTCCAAGCTGAATACGTGGGTTCGATTCCCATCACCCGCTCCAAAACCATCCTTCAGGCCAGTCTGATCCTTGCGGGCATCGGGGACGAGCGCGCCGCCGGTGTGACGGCCGGTGATCGATTGGCGGCCCGCCGGCGAGCTACGGCGGGGTTGCGGTCCCGCGCTTCGGTCGTGCTGGCGCTGTGGCCGAGGAGAGGATCGCTGCCAGCACGAGCGCAGCGGCCGCCAGAAGTGATGCGCTGCGGAAGTTCCCGGTATGCTCGGACAGGACGCCGGCGACCGTCGGGCCGGCCATTTGCCCCAGACCGAAGCACGCCGTCGTCAGGGCAATGGCCCGTTGTGGCCGCTGCCCACCCAGTTGACGCGCCGCCATTATGCCGAGCGCCGTCAGGCCCATGAACGTGCCGCCCAGAAGGAGCGCGGCGAGGCAGATGCCGGCAAAATCGACCCATTCGACGCTGGCAACGACGCCCGCCGCTTCGATCAGGCAGACGATCGCATAGGCCTGGAGCAGTCCGATGCGCTGACCAAGTCGCTGCCAGAGCGGGATCGAGGGGATGGTCGCCAATCCGACCATGAGCCATATCCACGGCTCGAGAGGACGGATGGCGGCGGTCTCTCGGACGATCGCGACGATGAACGTCGCGGTCACGACATAGCCGAAGCCGAAAAGGCCGTGCGCGATCGCGATGCCGTAGAGTGGCGCCCCCGTGCGTTGTGGGGCCGACCTCTCCGCCGCGGCTCGCTTCATGCCGCTTCCGCCGTCCACCATTGCGATGACGGCAAGTGTTGCGACGAACGAGGCGGCGCCCGTGGCCGCCCAGAACGACTGCCAGCCGTAGCCTGCTGCCGAGAGCGCGGAAACGCAGGCTGCCGAAAATGCGATGCCGCCGCCGACGCCAGCGAAATGCAGGGATGCCAGATTTCCGCGACCGGCGGCCGTGAGCCGTTCCAAGACGAGCGTCGAGGAACAAACGATGGTGAAGGCGCTGGCAATCCCCGAGACGAAACGCAGCGCGATATGGGCATGCACCTGTGAGGTCAGCGCCATTCCCGCGGTCGTTGCCGAACTGACGAGAAGGGCCGCCACCAGCCAACGCCTCGGGTTTCTGGAGAATACCCGCGCACCAGTGACGAGGGCGCCGATCAGGTAGCCTAAGAAATTCACCGATGCGACCACACCGGCATCGACCTTGCTCCAGCCCAACGCCTCGATCATGGCAGGCAGTATCGGCGTATAGACGAAGCGACCGATCCCCATTCCCGCCGCCAGGGCGAGAAGGCCTCCGACGGCCGATCGAAGAGGCGAATTCCGCGAAGTCATCTCGTGCCGCCGGTGCCTGTCTCGGATTGCGCTCAGGGCGCGGCGCATGAGATCACGCAATGGCTCGGAGAGCACCCCGCCAATGGCGAGTGCCAGAGTTGCGTTGCCGGCGCATGGCAACGACACCGGCGCTGTCGCAATCTGGCTCTGCATGGACCCGGGGGGGAGCGAGATTACGGCGCCGTCACGACCACCACTTCTCCATCGCTTCGCCGTTCGGATTTGCTATAAGCCTGCCCCATGAAACTCGTCATTTTCGATTGCGATGGCACCATCGTCGACAGCCGCCACAACATCACGGCTGCGATGACGCATGCCTTCCAGGTCAACGGCCTCGCTCCGCCGACCGTGCCGGAGGTGCTCAGCATCGTCGGCCTGTCGCTGCCCGAGACCTTCCAGGTGCTGGCCGGGGACAAGCCGTTGGCCGTGCAGCAGGCGCTGGCGCAAAACTATCGCGATGCGTTCCTGTCCGGGGCATTGCGCGAGCGGGCGGCCGAGCCCATCTTCACCGGGTTGCGCGAGACGATCGATGCGCTGGCGCGGCGTCCGGACGTGGTCTTGGGCGTAGCCACCGGCAAGTCCAAAAGGGGCGTCGCGCGGCTCTTCGACAACGAGGGCTGGCACGGCCATTTCCACACGATCCAGACGGCGGACGACCACCCGTCCAAGCCGCATCCTTCCATGATCCTCAAGGCCATGGCCGAGGCTGGGACGGAGCCGGAACGCACGGTGATGATCGGTGATACCACGTTCGACGTGACGATGGCCCTGAACGCGGGCGTGACGGCGCTGGGCGTCAGCTGGGGCTATCATGCCCGGGATCTGCTGGCGGACGCGGGCGCGCATGCCATCGTCGACGACGGGCACCGACTGCTCGAGGCGATCGATATCGCCCTTTCGGGCTGATTGCAGGATACGGGACGACATGAGCACCCACGACGACGACGAGGGCTCCGGCCGCCGGCCCGGGAAGGTGGCCCGCGACGTGCGTCCCCTGCCGAAGCGCTTCTACAAGGAAGTGAGCGTGGGGGAGGGCGACCCGGATGGCTTTTTCGTGCTGCTCGACGGTAAGCCGGCGCGCACGCCGAAGAAGGTGGTCCTCAAGCTGCCGAGCATCGAACTCGCGCGCGCGATAGCGGGCGAATGGGCGGCGCAGGACCGCGACATCGATCCCGCTCGTATGCCGATCTCGCGCATCGTCAATACGGCGATGGATTCGGTCACGGGCGTCGAAGCGCGCGTGGCCGAAGACATCGTGCGCTATTCGGGCAGCGATCTCGTCTGCTACCGGGCCGAGCAGCCGCAGGGGCTCGTCGCCCGACAGGAACAGGTCTGGGGACCCGTGCCCGCCTGGGCCGACAGGGCGCTGGGGGCCCGGTTCCTCCTTCAGAGCGGCCTCATGCCTGTCGCCCAACCCGCCGAGGCCATCGCCGCGATCGAGCGTGCCGTGGCGCCCCTCGACGCGTTGCGGCTCAGCGCGCTGCATGTGATGACGACGCTGTCGGGTTCCGCGTTGTTGGCACTCGGCACGCTGCACAGGGCCTGGACCGCCGAGGAGGCGTGGGCAGCGGCTCACGTCGACGAGGACTGGCAGATCGCCCAGTGGGGCGAGGACGCGGAGGCGCGTGCCCGCCGGGATCGCCGCTGGGTGGAGATGGCGGCGGCGGGTCGCCTCCTGAAGCTGCTCGACCCGCAGGCTTGAGGCGTCTCCGCTCACGCATTGGCGCCGCGCGGTTCGTCGGAGGCATCGGCTGCCGCATTTGCAGGCCCGCGTCCCCGTGCTAGACACCCCGGCTAGATCTTAGACAGTCTGGACGGGGCACGATGAAAGATATCCTCGATGAGCTCGAGCGGCGGCGCGAAGTGGCCCGCCTTGGCGGTGGCCAGGCGCGCATCGAGGCGCAGCACAAGCGCGGCAAGCTGACGGCCCGCGAGCGTATCGAACTGCTGCTCGACGAGGGCTCCTTCGAGGAGTTCGACATGTACGTGGAGCACCGCTCCACGGACTTCGGCATGGAGAAGACGAAGATCCCCGGCGACGGCGTCGTCACCGGGTGGGGCACAATCAACGGCCGCGTCGTCTATCTGTTCGCCAAGGACTTCACGGTGTTCGGCGGTTCGCTGTCGGAGACGCACGCCAAGAAGATCATGAAGATCCAGGACATGGCGCTGCAGAACCGCGCGCCGATCATCGGCCTGTTCGACGCGGGCGGCGCCCGCATCCAGGAAGGCGTGGCCGCACTCGGCGGCTACGGTGAGGTATTCCTGCGCAACGTGCTGGCGTCTGGGGTCATTCCGCAGATCTCGATGATCATGGGACCGTGCGCGGGCGGCGACGTCTATTCGCCGGCGATGACCGACTTCATCTTCATGGTGAAGGACACGAGCTACATGTTCGTCACCGGTCCGGACGTCGTCAAGACCGTCACCAACGAGACGGTGACGTCCGAGGAACTGGGCGGGGCGCGCGTCCACACCACGAAGTCCTCCGTTGCCGACCGGGCCTACGAGAACGACGTGGAGGCGCTGCTGCAAGTCCGCCGCCTCATGGACTTCCTGCCAGCCAACAACAAGTCGGGCGTTCCGGAGCTGCCGACCCGCGACAAAGCCGACCGGGCCGAGCCCAGCCTCGACACGCTGGTGCCGGACAACCCCAACAAGCCCTACGACATCAAGGAACTGATCCTGAAGGTCGTGGACGAGGCGGACTTCTTCGAGATCCAGGACGCCTTCGCAAAGAACATCGTGACGGGCTTCGCCCGCATGGAGGGACGCACGGTCGGCATCGTCGCCAACCAGCCGATGGTTCTGGCGGGCGTGCTCGACTCGGATGCCTCGCGCAAGGCGGCCCGTTTCGTGCGCTTCTGCGACTGCTTCGAGATCCCCATCATCACGTTCGTGGACGTGCCGGGCTTCCTACCGGGTACGGCGCAGGAGTACGGGGGCCTCATCAAGCATGGCGCAAAACTGTTGTTCGCCTACTCCGAGGCGACTGTTCCGAAGGTCACGGTGATCACGCGCAAGGCCTATGGCGGCGCCTATGACGTGATGTCGTCGAAACACATTCGCGGCGACGTGAACTATGCGTGGCCTTCCGCCGAGATCGCGGTGATGGGAGCCAAGGGGGCGGCCGAGATTCTCTATCGCGCTGAGTTGTCGGATCCGCAGAAGATCCAGGCGCGCATCGACGAGTATCAGAAGCGCTTTGCCAACCCGTTCGTCGCCGCCGAGCGCGGTTACATCGACGAGGTGATCACACCGCGCAATACGCGCCGCCGCATCTGCCGTGCGCTCAACATGCTGCGCAACAAGACCCTGGAGAACCCCTGGAAGAAGCACGACAACATCCCGCTATGAGGCCGTGGTGTCGGGTGCCTGCGGCGCACCCGACGCTGAACCTGGAGCAAAAGGTCACACGGACATGCGTGCCGGAGGTGGCCGATTGCACTGGATTACTCGTTGCCGCCAGTTGACTGACTTTGGCGTTCCGGTCTGCGATGCCGGAGGCATGCCGACCGTCGACATCTGTATTTCGGTCATAGTGGTGGGCGGCGGTAAGCGGGAAAGTCGTGTTGTCATTCGATCCCACGAGGCGCGGTTGGCCTCAGGTCCGTTCTCTGCGGTAGGCGTGCCAAATGGGGATCGTCAGGCCCAGGCGCTTGTAGGCGATCACGGCGTTGAGCAAGGCACCGAGGGCCAGAACGGTGGCCGTCGAGATGGCGGCGCCCATCAGCCCGAGCGCGGGCACGCAGACCAATTGCAGCACGATATTCAGCACGGCCATCGCCACGAAGACCGCCGCGCACGCCTTCTGTTGGCCCAGCATGTTGAGCAGGAATTCGGACGGTCCCATCGCGGCCCGGCCGAGGTAGCCCAACACGAGCACCAGCATCACGGGATAGCCGGTGGTGAACTTCGGGCCGAATAACCACAACAGCGGCTTGCCGAGTACCAAGAGTAGGATCGCTGCCCCGAGCGACGGCCAGAAGGTCCAGGTGACGCTTTGGCGCACGAAGGCACGCAGACCGTCGTGGTCGCCGCGCGCATTGAGTGCCGAGAAGCGCTTGGCGGCGGCGCTTCCTACGGCGTAGTGCACGAAGAGCACGAGCGCCATCGTCTTGGCGGCGGCGAAATAGAGTGCGGCCTGCTCGGGCTGCAGGTAGTGGGCGATCACCAGAACGTCCGTGTTCTGTAATAGCAGCTCCGAGCCGGTGATAGCGAGCAACGGGAGCGACATGCGCAGCCACAGGTCGCTGCGACGCTCACGCGGACCGTCGGCGATTTCGGTGCCGAGCTTGCGGCGCAGCATCAGGCTCTGGATGGCGACAGCGCTCCACGTCGCGATCACGGCGCAGCTCACCGCCGTCTCTGCCGACATCGGCAGATGAAGGAGGCTCGCGGCTCCCATGAAACCCAGGATCAGCAGCGGCCGCAGTACGTAGGGCGGTAGAAGTGCGACAGTCATCCAGCCGCCGCCACGCCCGATGCCGTCCTGAACGTCGCTAATCGCGATCATCGGTATGCAGACGAGGGCGAGATACGCGGGAAGGACATACATGCTGTCCAGCCTGCCCGAGAAAGCCTTCAATCCAAGCAGCCCCAGGAGAGCCACGACGCTCGCGGATGCGAGCGCGGTCATACGGCCATACCGCAGGAGGCCGCGCAGGAGATTGCATTGGGCCTGCTCCTTGTATTCCGGGATGAGCCTGATCATCGCGGTCGCCAGTCCCAGGTGCGACAGCCCGCCGAGGACGAGGATCCAGGTCCACACGAAGACATAGATGCCGTATTCGTGGCCGCCCATCCAACGGGCGAGTGCGATCTGCGAGAGATAGAGGATGCCCGCGCTGACGACGCGGACCAGGAAGGCCAGCAGAGCATCGCGCTGGAGGCGGTCGCACTCCGTCTTTGGACGCAAGAGCCGGCGCAGTCGAGCGATCACGTCGCCGCGGTCGAGGCCGGACGCCGGTTTCTCCACTGGTTGGCTCGGATTGTCCGAAACGATTTCCACGACATCCCTGGCGGCTCTGCGAGCCGCTCGTGCGGCCTGCTGACGATCAGGCGTCTAGCATGCACCTGGTTAGGATTTCGTGGACCGGTCTTTCGTGCGCTTGCGGATCGTCTCGGCAACGCCTGCCCAGGCCCAGCAACGACCTGCGTCCCCCTCCAGGGAGTGATATGTGGAAAAGAAGTCGGCGACATCGGCGGCATGCTGGCCATGCCGTCCTTCGAGCACGCTTGCCATCATATCGACGTCGCGGGGCGTCGGGGTCACGTCGTTGTCGGGATGCCAGAGGGTCGTCATGTCTGTTTCTCGTTCGGTGCCTTGTGCGCAAGGGCAAAGCAAGAACGGCGCCAAAGCCGGCGAAGCGCCGGAATGTGCATCCCACTGGTCGCTCCGGGCGAATGGATCCGGCAGATTGGCGCAACTGCATCATTCAGGCACAATCACGCGAGTTGCCGGCACGATCGAAGTCCGAATCGGGAGGGTGTGGATGCGCGGAATAGTGGGGGCGGCCCTGGTGGCGATACTTGCGACGGCGGGCGTCGTGCCTGCCTCGGCGCAGTCCTCTGGTGAGGGGCGTTCGCCCGGTGTGCCACGAGCTGCGCCGCCGACGCCGGCATCTCCGGGGGATGGGGCGCCGTCCGTGGTGCCGAAAATGGATCCGGCACGCCCGGATGCCGCCCCTGGGGGGACGGGTGAGGGCGCGCCGCGCGGGTGCCGCTATCGGGAGCGTCAACTCGAATTGATCGTGTGACCGGCGATCAGCGTGTCAGACGAGACAGGGTGCCGCGCGGGCGCCCTTGTCGATATCGAAGCGGTCGGCCTGCCGGCCGCCAGAGACGGCCGGCAGTGCTGTTGCGTCACTGAGCCCAGAACTCGACGAACGCGTAGCCCTTGCCCTTGGCCTGTGCATCCAGCAGGCGGGAGCGGTAGCTTACCTTGATGTCCTTGATCGGCTTCGGCTTGAGGCCGATCGGGCCGTAGCTCGAGCTGGCGTCCACCTTCTGGCCGACCGGGATCGTGTCAGACGTGCCGTCGCCGTACTCGATGACGAGCTTGTTCAAGGTGATGGCACGATCCTTCACGTCGAGGCGCAGGCGGTTGAAGCCCCAATTCCGCGCCACTGACACGGTGTCGGTCTCGTAGCCCAAGCCCTTCTTGACGCTGAAGAAGAGGGGCTGTTGGCCACCCAGATAGAGCCAACCACGGTTCGCGGCATGCTTGAAGGCCTCACCCGAAACCTGAATCTGGCCGCCCGCCGACGTGGGGCCGGGCCCATACCATCCCTCGGCATACTCGCCGTAGACTTCGATGCGCGCCTGACCACGGAAGCCGGGACGGCTCTTGTAGACGAGCTGGATCTCGCGGATGAAGCGGTCACCCTTCAAGGCGAACCACTTCGTGCGCGAATTGGCGGGAATATTCGCCGCCACGGCCAGCACGTCGGGATCGCCGTTCGAATAGACCACGCGCAACTCGTTGATAAAGATGTCGTTGTCCAGGACGCGCAGGCGGATCTTGTCGAACTTGCCGAACTCGGTGCCGACCTTGATGATGTCGCGGTCGATGCCGAACCCGACGCTCTGGGCACCGAATAGCACATCGCCCCCCGCGGTGATGGTGCCCGGGCGCGCAGTGTTGGCTTTCGGTACGGTCGGAGCGACAGCGACCGGAACGCCCGAACCTGGACGTATCGGTGCCCCATCGGGCCGAACGGCGCGGGCGCCGCTACGGCTGGTCAGGCCGACGATACGGATGCGTGCCTTGTGGCCCTGTCCGATGGGGGCCTTGTAGTGCATCACGATTTCATCGATGAACTTCTCGCGGCCGCGGCCGTTGTTGGGGCCGATCGGGCGGGTGCGCACATCGCGCGAATCGAGGCGGATGTTGCGGCCGCGATCCTCCGTGAAGACGCTACCGTCCGCGTATTTGATGTCGATCTTGCGAATATCGACGATCGAGCCATCCAGCGAATAAACGCGGATACCGCTGAAGCGGCCTGGAATGCTCTTGGTGTTGATACGATCGACGTCCGGAAGGATCTTTCCGACCGTCTCCTCTGCGAGCGTCACCTCGACCTGCGCGTTGGCTGCGGACGTCGCGCCAAGTGCAAACAGGGCCAGGGCTCCAATCAAAAGCCTCCGCAACATACACCACTCCCTACATTTTGATCTCAGATCCCCGGCAGGCGGGACGGCGTTTACCCTACCCAGAAGCCCAAAAAAAGGCTATTCGCCGGAGCGCTGGGAAGTCTCTTCTCGTGGCGACCGCGACTTATCGGGCACACGTCCTTTTCTTGTGGCGACGTTCACTGAACAGCGCGCGGAACCAAGAGTTCAACGTCTTGAAAGGACATGACAATGGCGACAGGCGCCGAACAGCAACCGAGTCCGCGCGGCGATGCGGCGACCGCCATTGCCATCTTGAAGCAGAAGCTCGGAGACCGTGTACAAACCGGAGAGGCGTTGCGCAGACAACACGCTCATTCGCTGACCTGGCTTCCCAACCAACCTCCCGACGCAGTGGTCTGGCCGCTGTCGACCGAAGAGGTTCAGGACATCGTCAAGGTCGCGGCGGCGCACCGCGTCCCCATCATCCCGTTTGGCGCAGGCACGTCTCTGGAGGGGCACATCAACGCTCCGTTCGGCGGTCTGTCGCTGGACTTCAGCCGGATGGATGCCATCCTCTCGGTGAACGAGCGGGACCTCGATGCCGTGGTGCAGGCCGGGGTCTCGCGGAGAGCACTCAACGAGCATCTGCGGGACATGGGTTTGTTCTTCCCTGTCGATCCGGGGGCCGAGGAGGCGACCATCGGCGGCATGGCGGCGACGCGTGCCTCGGGGACCACGGCCGTGCGTTACGGTACGATGCGGGAGAACGTGCTCAATGCCACCGCGGTGATGGCTGACGGCTCGATCATCCGTACGGCCCGTCGGGCGCGCAAATCGTCGGCCGGCTACGATCTGACCAAGCTTCTGGTGGGCTCGGAAGGCACGCTCGGCATCATGACGGAGCTGACCGTGCGGCTATACGGCATTCCCGAGTGCACGATGGCGGCAGTATGCCCCTTCGAAACCTTGGACGGGGCCGTCAACTCGGTCATCCAGGCGATCCAGCTCGGGCTCGGGCTCGCGCGCTCGGAACTGTGCGACGAGAT
>VFQT010002315.1_pt1 | contig 19918 bp, 22 predicted proteins | sample 3512381 | NCBI WGS metagenome assembly VFQT01 (sample SAMN10412376, study PRJNA504923) | tailings metagenome | isolation source: Relicate 2 Philex TSF3 active mining site | place: Philippines: Tuba, Benguet | collected 2017-08-29
GATTAAAAGAAGTCGTTGCTCTTCAAAACATCATATAAATCACAATACTACAAGGTCAAAAAAAGACTGTGCGATTTAGTGTGCGATTAAAAAAATAATTTAGGTGATTGAATCATTTTTTTCTTGAACTTGTACTTGTATCCAAGATCCTCTTTTAGGGCTTACATACCGTTCAAGTACAAAAGCTTTTGATTCTTGGGCGGGGTTAATGACCAATTTTTTAACCGCTGGAGCGGTTACCCATTCATTTACAGAATCAACAAGTATCTTATGCTTTGCTAGGTCGGTTGGAATTGGGGGAGGTTCAATTAATAAGTTTGGGGAGTGAGCTGAGAATATTTCTCTAATGATGCCGTTTGATGACTGTGGCAAAGATCTTGCAAACCTATAAATCCCCGTGTTTTTAATTTCATCAGATAGACCTTTGTAATAAGAATCAAGGTTGTTTAAATCAGATTTTAGATTTTGGCCCCAGATAAAGGTTTGGTCTTTTCTTAATAAAAAAGGTGCACATCTTTCGTGTAGCTTGTCCGAAGAGACAAATATGTGGCAAAAGGGCGCATAAAAGAAGTAAGCAATATCAACCTGATTGGTTGCCCTGTCTGCTGAAATATGTCCAGCGCTAACAGCTAACGCGAAAAATATAGTTACTTTAAGAATATGAGCGGCATAGGGTGAAAATTGATAAAGATTTGGTTTTTTTAACTGCTTCCAACGAGCTTTTATTTGGAGTTTTAGCTCATTTGGTACGCCTAGGATTTCAAGAGAAGAATCGAATCTAGCTGACGATTTTGTAAATTCATAAATTAACTTGTCACTTAGGTCGTTTACCTTTTCCAGGGATTTGGTATCTGCATTCTGGGCCGCTCCAAATAAATCTCGTCTAATTTGATTTAAATTTATTCTTGCGATTTGAGCCCGCCATTCTCTCGCATAAATTCGTTCTAGGGCAGTGTATTGTTTTTTATTCCAGCGACGAAATGCTTTCGATTCATCTGCCTCTTTTAGAAGGGTCCCAATCTCACCATTTTTAATTACGTGAATTGCATTTGCAACGGGAATATGGGGCTTAAGGGGTACGGGGTGCCCTAACAAATTATTCAAACAAAGGGCTTGGTGAAAATGGCATGGAGTGCCGGCCATTTGAGGGGTTTTTGCTGCAAGAGATGAAAGGTGATCCTCCGGGGATTGGCCATTCTTTGGGCTGCTTTCAAGATCTGCCAGACATTCTATATAAAAAAGAGGGGTGATTATTGGATAAAAGAAATGATCAAACCAAACGGACTCGTCTAGATTGAGACTTTGTAAGAACGATTTATCAAATACTGTTATAGGGCCCATAAGGTTAAGGTAGCATGAATGACCACATTTGAGCTGTAACCGTTACTTAAGTAACGCTGGGCAGAGCTATATAGTTGATTTTAAAAAACTCACTTTTCCACTCTTTTCTTTGTTTTTAGGATAGGCAAAAGTCTCAGTAATAAAAATTAAGAGCCTTACTTAAGCAATTAGGTGAACCATAAGATTTTTTTATCAAAATTGCTTTCTCGGCATTTCCAGGGGTTTATTAAATCATTCAAGTAACCTAAAATGCCCATTTAAGTAGGGTTATTTAGATGGCTACACGCTTGAGTGAGTATTTGGTATTTGTTGACGAAAGTGGTTCTCCGTCGATGGGTAATATTGATCCTGAATACCCGCTATTTGTCTTGGCTTTTTTGATTGTGAAAAAAGCCGACTACGTATCTACAGTAACTCCTGCTATCCAGCAATTCAAATTTAAGCATTTTGGCCATGACCAAATTATTCTGCATGAGCGTGAAATTAGAAGAGATAGTGGAAGTTTTTCATTCCTAAAGAATCCTGTCTTAAAGCAATCGTTTTTAGATGAGCTGACTGACATTATTAAAGACCTTCCATTTCATTTGGTTTGTGTCGTTATCAACAAAGATGGGCATAAGAAACAGTATGTCAACCCGGCAAACCCATACCATTTAGGCTTGGAATTCGGCCTAGAGAGAGTTAAAGCATTTTTGATTCAGGAAGGCGAATGGATGGATACTGATTCATCAAGAGCGATTGTTAATCCGTCTCTTCATATCATTGTTGAGAAACGGGGAAATGCTGAAGACAATGAGTTGGAGCTAGAGTTCAGACGTATTTGTGATGGCGAAAACTATAGTCGAGAAAAGCTGAATTTCGAAATCATCTTTGCTGACAAAAAGTCGAATTCTGTCGGACTTCAAATTGCAGACTTGGTGGCTAGGCCGGTGGGTGTTTCTATCTTGAAGCCAACACAATCTAATAAGGCAGTTGAGGTGCTTAAACATAAGCTATTAAAAAGAGGTGGCAAAGTTGAGGGATGGGGCCTAAAGAGATTTCCCTGATCTAAAAAACAAAAAGCCCCGGAAAACCGGAGCTTAATGTCGACCGAGAATCCCCAGTCCTTGGCTCAATTATACATGTTTACCAGCTAATTTCAATCCACCCTAAAACCCTCAAATTAGGGTGTCAAGTTCTAGTAGCGCACACATAAAAAGAAAATATGCTTTAATTCAAAGTATGAAAAAAATTTTGATAACTCTAGCATTGCTAGCTTTATCAATTCAAACCTCCTATGCAACTATTGCAGGCTACTGCCAAGAAGAGCAGGGTTCAGCCATGCATGTTGCCCATCACGAGCATGAGGCAGTCGCTGCCGCTGTCTCTGCTAGCGATTCTGTAGCCGCTGATTCCGATTGCGGAGTCTGCCATTTGGCGCACTCGCCAGCATTAAAGTCGTCTTTTAGTGTTTCAATTGCTGCCACCGCCTTTCATTACGAAAGTGCTCAAGTGGAATTTTTAGTCGATTTTTCTCCCGCCCCACCTGAAAAACCCAATTGGATTTCTCTCGCTTAAGTTAGCGAGAGCACCATTCTAACCTTCTCGCTAACTCTGTTTTGTATAAACAAATGGAGTTTTTATGTCGCGAGAGTATTCGAACGCAGTTTGTCGCTGTGTCATTCAACTTACAGGATTAATCTTCCTATTGGGCTCACCAATAGCGCTAGCCAATGGAGAGCGCAAAGGTGAATCAGCTTTAAAAGCTTTCTATGAGTCATCATGGGAGCGCCAGCCTGATTACAGAGCCTATCAATATAGGGTAGAAGCAGCGCTTGCTAAACAAAAAATTGCTAGCAGTCTTTTGGTGAGTCCCGCATCGGTAGAGGTCTCCCAAAAAACAGATAGAACAAATAGCAACCAGGGCGCTAGCGAGACTATCCTTGGTCTGGGTATTCCACTTTGGCTTTGGAATGAGCGGTCAAGCTCAATTAATTTAGCTGATGCTGAATATAAAAAACTTATGTCCCAATACTATCTTGCCCAATTAAAGATTGCGGCTGAAGTAAGAGATGCCTATTGGAATTACCAAAGATCCAAGATTGAATCTGACTTGGCACTACGTCGGTTTGAGAACGCAAAGACGTTGGCTATGGATGTTGAAAAAAGGTTTAAGGCTGGCGACTTATCTCGCGCTGATCTGCATCAGGCTAATGGAGCGCTCGCATCCTCAGAAGCCTTTTTGGTTGAAGCGCAAGCCAATGTGATTAATGCTGAGCAAAGGGTACGCTCTTTATTGGGTAGTGAGAATCTTAAGAAAATTCAATTCGGTGATGCTTCTAAAAATATTGAGCCATTACCTAAGGTTCCTGAAAATTTATCAGGCTTAGATTCGAGCTTGCCAATTGTTGCAGCACTTGTGGATCAGTTGGAGGTCGCCAGAAAGGCGCTTGATTTGGCAAAGTCTCAAACGAGGGCTTCACCTGAACTGCAAATTTTAACTACTCGCGGCCGAGAAGTATATGGAGTCCCATTCCAACAATCTCTTACTGTTGGTTTACGCATACCTTTTGGCTCGAGTGCACGAAATGCCAACAGATTGGCGAGTGCTACGGCGGAGATAGTGGATTCCGAGGTGCGCTTAGCTTATGAGCGCGAGTCTGCCTTAAGTAATGTGGAATCAAATATGGCCTTGGTTAAATCAGCCCAATTGAAACTTAGCGCTGCCGATAAAAGATCAACTTTAGCCAATGAAACTCGGCAATTTTTTGAAAAATCGTTCCGCTTCGGAGAAACTGACCTGCCTACCAGATTGCGCATTGAGATTGAGGCAGTAGACGCCAACCGACAAGCGGCAGTTGCAAAAATTAATTACGCAGTAGCTGTTTCAAATCTACGCCAGGCGCTTGGCCTGTTACCTGAATAAACAAATTGATCCCATGAAATTATTTAAAAACTATACCCACTACTTGGTGCAGCTAATAGCTGCTTTAACTTTAGCAATCTCGCCTATATCGTATGCGGGGCCGGGACATGACCACGGTGACGAAAAAGCTAATCAGCAGCGAGCCCAAACATTACCACGTTTTTACGCTGAGTCTGATCTTTACGAGCTTGTGGGGGTGATTCGAGGCAAGCAAATAACGCTTTATTTAGATCGCTATGCAACTAATGAGGTGGTAAAAGGCGCCAGCATTGATGTTGAAGTTGATGGAGCGAAGATGGTTGCAAAGCCACATGGTGATGGAGAGTATTTGCTCGAGCTAAAAGACAAAATTAGAGATCAACCAACTCCAATTAGCGTCACCATCAATGATGGCGGCGTGAACGATATTTTAGTTTCCACAATTGATTTAAGTCAGTTTGGAAATTCTTCAGTAATGAATTGGAAAGCAAGGTTAAAGCTATTGCTACTGGTGTGCTTTGTTGCCGGGGTTGCTTATTGGTCTTATCGCAATAGGGGCTTATTAAGAAGCCGTGCCATAAAAATCATCAATCAAATTAAGGAGCGGGTATGAATCGCAATTTAAGAGACCTCAGATTATTCGCATTTCTGATGGGTTTATCAGCTGCGTTATTTACCTTCAAAGTCTATGCTGGTCCAGGACATGATGACTCCTCAGTACAGGTTCAGGGTGATGCTCCCAAAAGACAGGCCGATGGGAATCTTTTTGTTCCAAAACCTGCCCAAAGACAGTTACATGTCATGACTGCCCCTGGTCAACCAGGTGAATATGCCAAAACCTATGATTTAGCAGGTAAGGTCATCATGGATCCTAACTTTGGAGGCAAAGTTCAGGCCATCGTTGCAGGTCGAATTACTCCTGGGCCTAACGGCTTTCCTTTGCCGGGACAAAAGGTCAATAAAGGGGACGTTCTCGCTTATGTAACCCCTGAAGCTGGTCCTGGAAAATCACGATCGCTTGCAGAGAGTCGGCTAAAGCGATTGCGTGAACTGAGCGATACAGTTCCTCGTAAAACAATTGAGGAGGCAGAGGCTGCGGTCGCTAATGAAGAATTAAGAGCTCCAGTTACTGGAATTATTTCTACTACAGGCATTGTTTCCGGCCAGGTGGTGCAAGAGAGAGATCTGATTTTCGAGGTAGTAAATCCTTCTAAGCTTTTAATTGAGGCGCTTGCTTATGATCCAAACTTGGCGAAAAACATTGCTGACGGCAAAGTTGAAGTCAATGGCAAGGTGATTGAGCTTTCTTATCTTGGTGGTGGACAGACCCTACGTGAACAGGCTTTACCACTCACATTCTCTGCTAAAGCTGATGATTTGCAATATCTCCCCATAGGTCAGCCTATAAGAGTGTTTGTAAACACTAATACCAAGGTCTTAGGGAACAAAGTCCCAACAAAATCGCTTGTTAAGAGTGGCTCAAATCAAACCATTGTGTGGGTAAAAAGAAATCCCGAAACCTTTGAGCCTAGGGTGGTGGTTTTTGAGCCCTTAGACGGTCAAAGTATTGTCATCACGAGCGGCATTAAAGATGGTGACCGAGTGGTTACTGATGGGTCATCTCTCATTAACCAGATTCGCTAAGGACAGAATATGTTTACCTGGTTACTAGACTTTAGTTTAAAGAATCGAATGATGGTGATTTTGCTTAGCCTGATAGCTATGGGCTATGGGCTCTTTACCCTAAGCAAAATGCCTGTTGATGTATTTCCTGACTTGAATAAACCTACTGTCACGATCATGACCGAGGCCGGTGGTATGGCCTCTGAAGAGGTTGAGCAGCTCATCACCTTCCCATTAGAAACCGCCATGAATGGTTTGCCAGGTGTTGAAGCCATTCGTTCGGTATCTAGCGCAGGTCTCTCGTTTATTTACGTCACATTTGATTGGTCCCTTGATATTTACCGTGCTAGGCAGATGGTATCGGAGAGGTTGTCATCTATGGAGGGTGCTATTCCTGATGGCATCGTTTCTCGCATGGGACCCATTAGCTCAATCATGGGTGAGATTATGCAGATTGCCATTCCAATTGATGAGTCGAAGATTTCATCCATGCAAGTACGTGAATATGCCGATTGGGTGCTTCGCCCAAGACTAATGGCTATTCCAGGTGTTGCTCAAGTAATTCCAATTGGTGGTCAGGTAAGGCAGTTTCAAGTGCAGCCCAATACTCGCCGCATGGCTGAACTGGGTCTGAGCATATTGCAGCTGGAAGATGCATTAAGGGGATATTCAGCCAATACATCTGGCGGGTTTCTTGAGTCGAATAATCGCGAGTACTTGATTCGTCATATAGGGCGAACTTCTAGTTTGGAGGATTTGAAAAATATTGCTGTTACAAGCCGAAATGGCCAGCCAATACTCTTAAAGCAAGTCGCTGATGTCACATTTGCACCGGCCGTAAGACGAGGAGATGCTGGTTACGAAGGTGGTCCAGCGGTAATCCTGGGCGTTCAAAAGCAGCCCTCAGCAGATACGGTGGAATTAACCAAGAAAATTGAGGCTGCAATATCTGAGTTAAAACAAGGCCTCCCAGTGGGTATGAATACCCCAAAAGTGACATTTAGACAGGCGAGTTTTATCGATGCGTCCATTAGCACCTTAGAGGGTAAGCTCATCGGTGCCTCAATCTTTGTAGCGGTAGTGCTGTATTTGTTTTTAGGAACGATACGCCCAGTCATCATTTCTTTAACTGCAATTCCTGTTTCGATTTTATTGACAGCCTTAGTTTTTAAATACTTTGGCCTATCGATCAACACGATGACATTGGGAGGTTTAGCCATTGCGATTGGAGGCTTAGTAGATGATGCTGTAGTGGACGTAGAAAACGTGATTCGGCGTCTGCGAGAAAATCTTGATAGGGATAAGGTCAATCAATTATCTCCGCTAGCAATTGTACGATCAGCCTCATTAGAGGTAAGGACAGGAATCATCTATGCAACTGCAATCATTGTTTTAGTGTTTATTCCACTATTTGCATTACCGGGTATTGAGGGTCGCCTATTTGTGCCTTTGGGCATCGCATTTATTGTCTCTACCTTGGCATCGCTTTTAGTGTCAGTCACGATCACCCCAGTACTTTGCTTTTATTTGCTGCCATCAATGAAGTCACTTGGTGATCATGATACAAAAATCGTTACATGGCTAAAAAGTCATTACAAGGTTCAGTTATCTAAATTATTAGCGGCCCCCAAAAAACCTTTGATGTATGCATTGGCATCGGTCTTATTGGCTGGCGCGAGCATTCCTTTTATGGCGAGCTCATTTTTACCGCCGTTTAATGAGGGAACATTACTCATCGGCCTTCGTCTCAATCCCGGTGTTTCTCTTTCTGAGTCTGCTAGCGTAGCAAGTCAAGCCGAAAAGCTTGTCAGACAAGTTCCCGAAGTGACCTATGTGGGCCGAAGAAGCGGTAGGGCAGAGCTAGATGAGCACGCCGAAGGAGTGCATGTCAGTGAACTTGATGTGGGCATTAAACCAGCAGGTGAGCTAGACCGCTCAATGGCTGAGATCCAGGCCGATATTCGTTCAAGACTCGTCAATTTACCGGCTGCTATTGCGATTGGGCAGCCCATTTCTCATCGAATCGACCATATGCTCTCTGGCGTGAGATCCCAAATCGCGATCAAGATTTTCGGTGATGACCTAGATCAGCTGCGAAGTCAGGCAGATTTATTAAGATCAAAACTAGTAGGGATTGAAGGCCTGGTTGATTTAGAGATTGAAAAACAAGTGCTGGCTCCGCAGATCAAAGTTCGCATTGATTATGATCGGACTGCGCAATATGGGATCTCCGCATCACAGGTCATGTCCTCCTTACAAGGCATGGTTGAAGGGGAGCGGATTTCACAGATTATTGAAGGTAATCGACGCTTTGCTTTAGTGATCAAGCTGCCAGATTCTGCTAGAAATTTTGAAGGCCTTGCAGATATTTTGATTGATACACCAAATGGAAAAATCCCACTTTCAAAAATTGCGACGATTGAAGATGGTGATGGCCCAAATCAAATCAGTAGAGACGGCGGCAAAAGAAGAATTGTCCTATCAGCCAATACCTCAAAACGCGCTTTATCGGATGTAGTCGCTGACATTAGGAGTGTGCTTGCAAATCAAAGTTTGCCAGAGGGCTACTTTATTACCTTGGATGGCCAATTTAAGGCGCAAGAAGAGGCTTCTAAACTAATTGGCTTACTCTCTGTAGGTTCGCTTTTATTGATATTTGCTGTTTTGAATAGCCGCTATCGGTCAGCACAACTATCTTTGATGATTATGCTCAATATCCCGCTAGCCATGGTGGGTGCAGTTATTGGATTGTGGATATCAGGGCAGCCACTCTCTATTGCAGCACTAATTGGTTTTATTACTCTGGCGGGAATATCAGTACGTAATGGAATTCTGAAGATCAGTCATTACCTTAATTTGATGCAATCAGAGGGAGAGGTATTTGATTTATCAATGATTATGCGGGGCTCTATCGAGCGCCTTAGCCCAGTTCTAATGACGGCTTTAGTGACGGCCTTTGCTTTAGCGCCTTTGTTATTTGAAGCAGAGCGGCCTGGCACAGAAATTCTTCACCCAGTGGCGGTTGTTATTTTTTCAGGCCTGATTAGCTCGACATTGCTCGATACATTTTTAACGCCAGCAATTTTTTGGCTTTATGGCAAGAAGGCATCAGAAAAAGTATTGAGCAGCATTAAATCAAACGAAGCTTTTTAATTAAAGGAGATAAAAATGAAGATCAAAGTATTGATAACAAGTTTACTTTTAAGTGTTTTTGGCTTCGCCCATGCTGGCCCTGGTCATGAGTTAAAGCCAGCTCACGGTGGGGTAATTGTAGAAGCTAAGGATATTGATGTTGAATTAGTGGCTAAGTCAGACATATTGGCTATATATTTGTCTGATCATGGCAAGCCTCTTTCTTCTGAAGGTGGAAATGCCAAACTAACCATTCTTAATGGATCCGATAAGAAGGAATATGAGCTGCTTCCTGTAGGAGGAAGATTTGAGCTTAAAGGCGCCTTTTCCGTACCAAAAGGATCAAAAGCGATTGCAGTGATTAGGCTTAAATCAAAGGTTATTACAGCCAGATTCAATTTGTGATTACATTTAATTTTTCCTCTGAAAGATTAAAGCCAATCTCTGTAGTTAAAAATTCTTGGACGAGTTAAGCAGACTTAGATATGAAAAACTCAAACTTATACCAAGTATCTAGCACTGCTTTCATCGTGCCTGGCATGGATTGTCCATCCGAGGAGCAGATGATCCGTATAGCGCTAGCGTCTTTATCGATTGATTCAATGGCTTTTGACATACCCAATCGAAAGATAGTCATTTGCCATAGAGAAGAGCCCAATACAGTTTTAGCTAAATTGATTCCTTTAGGTTTTGGGGCAAGGATTGATAGTAGTCATGTGCTTGATGGATCCCATGTTAAGTCTCTAAAAAATAGTCCAGATAAGGAAACCCAAGAGCGAAAAGTCTTAATCTGGTTACTTGCTTTAAATGGTTTGATGTTCTTTATTGAAATCGTAGCTGGCTGGATTGCGCAATCTGCCGGACTTATTGCTGATGCCTTAGACATGTTTGCTGATGCCGCGGTTTATGGAGTTGCCTTGTATGCGATTGGTAAGGCAGCTGGACATAAATTAACTGCCGCTAAGTTAGCTGGTATCGTTGAATTATTTCTAGCATTTGGCGCCCTGTGGAGATCGGGCTATCAAATTTATATCAGGGTACAGCCCGAAGCTAATACGATGATCTGGATTTCGGTCTTGGCTTTAGCGGTAAATGTGACTTGCCTGTTTCTTATCTCTAAGCGCAAGAACGATGGTGTTCATATGAGGGCCAGTTATATCTTCTCGGCAAATGATGTGTTGGCTAACCTGGGCGTTATCGTTGCCGGCATATTGGTTGCTTGGTTTAGTAGCCCTATCCCGGATTGGATTATTGGACTACTAATTGGTTTTCTGGTGCTAAGTGGGGCAATTCGGATATTGCGGCTGAAATAGAGTTAGGCATCTTCGATCCTGGTCGATTTCACCCCAGGCTACTAAGAAATACCAAAACCACCTTCGTGAACTAAGCCCAAAAATTAGACATTATGTCCAGCTTATTGGAAGGAGGTCAAACACGATCTTAAAAAAGTGCTAAAATTAGTACATGTTGAAAAAGTTGCTACTCATCGCTTTAATGCTTGTCTTGCCAATCCAAGTTTCGGCAGGAATAGACATGTCATTTAAGCATCAAGCAACTGTTTCTAATGTTGAAGCCAAAACATCTCCCCATACTTGCCATCAAGACATCTCGGCATCGAACAAAGATGCTGTTGCCTTGGATGCTAAGTCAGACAGTGGTAGTTGTAGCTCCTGCGTGCTTTGTGTGGGTTCTGGTTTTATTTCTACTCACTTCAGCCTAAATTCCATCACTTCTCCTGGAATTTTCAATTCCAGCAAAACTAGCTTTGCTAGCCGCGATGTTTCTTCGCTAATCAAACCACCCATTCTTTAACTTTCCTCGCATAAATCCGCCCAAAATTTGGGCTTGATTCTTATTGGAGAGTTAAATGAAAAAATTTGTAATTGCTTTATTAGGCTTTGTGATATCACAAGCCTTTGCCAACTCAGTATGGGTTGAACAAAATAAATTAGTTGGTGAGATAGGTGGGTGGCGTGTCTACTCTAAGGAGCAAGTCTCACGCGAAAGACTTAACAATCAAAACCCCTTTACCTTAAATCAGGCTACAGAGAGATCACTAAATCACCAGCTTGATTGGGTGAGCTATCTTCCAGGTTCTGAGTCAATATCTGACTATTACTTTTTAACACCTGCGCAACGCTCAGCGTTACAAAAGCGTTCATCAATTATTTATGAGACAACTAAATCATATTATGAGCTAGTAGCACTCAAAGAAAAGCTGATACACATGGAAGATGTGCTTGATGCTGTAGAGGCCGCATCCGAACTGAGTGCTCGTATGTATAAAGTTGGGAATATCAATGAGCTAGCACTTTTGAAACAGAGCAAGGCTTTATACAAAAAAAGGCTTGAATACAAAGCATTACAGGGCAAGTATCTAGAGGCTAAGGAGCGTTTCATTAGACAAATGAACTTTGATAGTCGCGATGTCAGAATTGATGTTGATGCTCGTTTACCAGAGCCGCCAAAGGAGCAAAGAAAGCTTAGTACTAAAGAGCTAAAAGCTATTGGGCTTGGAGATATTAATAATCCAGAGTCAGTAAAAAATCGCTCAACAGCTCGCCTTTCGTATGAGAGCTATTTGGAAAAATATCAAATAGCTAAGTCTTACAAAGAAGAAATTTTGCCGACTCAAAAGAAAATTTCTGAAGAGAATTTACTGCGATATAACGGCATGCTCATTGATGTGTTTCATTTACTAGAGGATGTGGAGACCCAAAGTAAAACTGTTATGGACTACATCGATGCTAATACAGCCTATTTAATTCAATCTGCTCGATTAGATAAAGATCTAATGGATGTCCAGATGGATTTCTCAAATATTAATGTGAGGTAAACAATGAATACTCGTAGAAAATTTCTAACTGGAGCGGCAGTAACGATGGCTGCGGCCAGTGTAAGTCGTCATGCTTTGGCAGGCTTGCCTGAGCCAGTAATCCAAAATAGTCCGAATACACAAAACCCTTTCATACCAAATAGTGGTAGGGAGTACAACCCAGTTGTGACATTAAATGGATGGACTTTGCCTTGGAGAATGAACAATGGCGTTAAAGAGTTCCATCTTGTCGCTGAACCTGTGGTGCGAGAGATGGCTCCTGGATTTAAGGCGCACTTATGGGGTTACAACGGACAGTCGCCTGGCCCAACAATTGAGGTTGTTGAGGGTGACAAAGTGCGAATATTTGTAACAAATAAGCTGCCAGAACATACTTCTATTCATTGGCATGGTCAGCGTTTACCAAACGGAATGGATGGTGTGGCTGGTTTAAATCAGCCAGCTATTCCATCGGGTAAAACATTTGTATATGAATTTACCGCCCGTCGACCTGGCACATTTATGTATCACCCGCATGCTGATGAAATGACGCAAATGGCAATGGGAATGATGGGTTTTTGGGTAACGCACCCCAAAGAAAAAAATCCTGATATCAGTGAGGTTAATCGTGATTTCTGTTTTTTACTAAATTCATTTGATATTGACCCTGGAAGCTTTACCCCTAAGCCAGCAACCATGCTCGATTTTAATATCTGGGCGTGGAACAGTAGAGTATTCCCGGGCATAGATACCTTGAATGTGCGTCTAAACGACAAGGTTCGCATACGTGTGGGTAATTTAACTATGACTAATCACCCAATACATCTTCATGGACATGAGTTTCAAGTCACTGGTACAGATGGCGGTCCAACACCAAAAGCAACTCGTTGGTATGAGGTCACTACAGATATTGCTGTTGGGCAAATGCGCCAAATTGAATTTTTAGCAGATGAAGAGGGCGATTGGGCATTTCATTGTCATAAAAGTCATCACACAATGAATGCGATGGGTCATGATATGGCAAATCTAATAGGCGTGGATCATCGTGGAATTGCTGGAAAAATTAAAAAGATTATTCCGGACTATATGGCGATGGGCGAGCGAGGAATGGCTGATATGACTGAAATGGAGATGCCATTACCTATTAACACATTGCCGATGATGACAGGCGATGGTCCTTATGGCTCTCTCGAAATGGGCGGTATGTTTAGCGTCTTGAAGGTTCGCAAAAATCAAGCCCCTAATGACTATAAGAATCCTGGTTGGTTTAAACAGCCACCCGGCACGAGGGCTTATGAGTGGAAAGGCGCGGCACCGGCAGTAAACAGAAGTACTAATGCTGGCGACTCTGCGATGAAGCGTATTCAACCTAAACCAGAAGTAGAGGTTCAGGTTAAGAAACCATCTATAAATTCTCATAATCACTAGGAGTAAAAAATGAAAATTACCTATTTAATTGCCGCCTTATTATTTTCTCAATTAGCTTTCGCCCATGGTGAACAGCATAAAAAAATGCATTCGCAAGTCACATACCAACAAGAAGATTGGGGTATTGGAGCTAAAAAAGATGAGGTTAACCGAACTATCCAGTTAACGATGGGTGACGATATGAAATTCAAACCTGAAAAGATTGATATCAAAATGGGTGAAACCATCCGTTTTGAAATCAAAAATAATGGAAAGCTTATGCATGAAATGGTTATTGGAACTAAACCAGTGCTTGATAAACATGCAGAAATGATGATTAAGCACCCAAATATGGAGCATGATGAGCCGTATATGGCGCATGTGTCACCTGGCAAAAAAGGAGAAATTATTTGGAAATTTAATCGAGCTGGCAGCTTTGATTTTGCTTGCTTAATTGCCGGCCACTATCAAGCTGGAATGGTCGGAAAGATTGAGGTGAAGTAATGAAAAAAATATTATTACTAATGATGTTCTGGGCTAGCTTTGCTGTTGGAGCTACCGAATGGACTAAGGGTGAAATTCGCCGTGTAGACATTGAAAATAAGAAGGTAACTATTAAGCATGAAGAAATTAAAAGTCTTGATATGACGCCCATGTCTATGGTCTTTAATGTAGATACTCCAGATATGTTGAGGGATATCGCTACGGGAGATCAAGTTGAATTTGTCGCAGAGCAAAGAGGTACAAAACTCTTCGCCAAGCAATTAAAGAAAATTCAATAGGAGACCTAATTGAGCTTATTTAAAGATGAAATAGTGAAAACTGTTAGATCAGTAAATCAACAAAGAAGGCTTATTTCTTTTGGCCTAGCTTTGTTGCCGGCATTGAGTTTTGCTGTGACAGAGAAGCCCTTAATTACGATATGGAAAAGCCCAACTTGTGGATGCTGTAAAGATTGGGCGGCGTACTTAGAAAAAAATGGCTTTCATGTAAAGGCAATTGATATCGGCAACACTGAAATGCGTCAAAAGCTGGGAATGCCAGTTAAGTTTGGCTCATGCCATACAGCTCAAATTAATGGTTATGTTATTGAAGGACATGTGCCCGCTAAAGAAATTAAGCGACTCTTGGAAGAAAAACCCAAGGCAATTGGGCTGACTGTTCCTGCTATGCCGGTTGGCTCACCAGGCATGGATGGTCCAGAGTACAAGGGCAAGAAGGATCCATACGATGTTCTATTAATTGGGTTGAATGGTGAGCCTAGCATTTATAAATCCTATAGATAAAGGAATTGAAATGAGTGAAATTAAATTAGCTGTAAGTGGAATGACTTGTAGCTCTTGTGTTAAGCATGTAACAAGCGCACTTAAACAATTGGATGGTGTCGAAGATGTATCTGTAGATCTAGCGACTGGAAAAGTTATGGTGACTAGAGCCACTGATAAAGCAGACGATTTAATTGCCGCTTTGATAGAAGATGGTTATCCAGCTCAATTGGATGCTGGTGTAGCTACGCAAGCCAATCAAGGTGGCAGCTGTGGTGGTGGCTGTTCTTGCTCTTAATACTTTTGAAGCTATCTAGGGGTAGAGTCAGTTAGCCTTGGCTCCTGTTCGATTCTAACCCGGGTAACCAAGAAACACCAAAACCCATTGCGAGGCTTTTCTATCCCTGATAGTATTTTAGGTGGCTCTTGAGGTCTTATGCCCTCCATAATTCACTCTTGTTGGGCAGCTTGTTTTGCAGCCAGTACAAACTAATTTAAATACAAAACCACCTTATTAGCATCCTCAATTCTTCCGGCTACAGAGCCGGTCTTTTTCTTCCGGAGTACAGCACTAAGTGCATCGTTAAAAGTGCCGTAGACCCCGATCGTTTGCCAGGCTGCATAGGCATTAGCGTATTTGTGTAGGGCTTTATAGGGCCCTTTAGGTTGCTGGATATGCTCTAGTTGATTTAGTGACTGCTGCGCTGACTGCATTTTCTGCCTAGCCCGTTCGGCTTTGACTGCAACCTGGGCTCTTTTAGCCTGATCTTTAAGCGCCTTGATGCGGGCTTGTTCAGGGTTGAGTGGCCTTAAGGGTTTGATGGTTTTAAATTCATAAAATCGCATCAAGTATTTAGTGGTTAATATTCGCTGGGTAACAAGATGATCCAGCGTTCTTCACCCCAACAGGCATATAAGCGCATAGAGTCCAGAGGAAAGTCCGTATAACGAATATGCTGCTTGGCTAGTACGTTGCCGTTGCCATCATCGATAACCAATTCAGCGCCTTGTTTTAGCTTTACTAACATACAGCCAGCAAAAGTCTCTTTCTTGGGTAAATGCAGGATATGACTAGCGATAGCATCCATAAGCCAATAGCAGCCCACAGTTTCAGCAAGGTACTTGGTGCCATCGGTGAGCATGACTTTAGGCCACAGGGGGTAGTAGTACTGGGTACCCGTAAATTGATCCAATTGATTCAAAATCTGGTGTTTTGTTAAATTCATTTTTGCTATGCCTTGTCGGTAAAAAAGTATCCCTTGCGGTAATACTTGGAAACGAGGCAAAACCATGCGATTCTGACTCGTTTGATGTATTTATGAAGTGGGTAAATTGGCTTATTTGGCAAAGTTCGCCTTAAGAGCGCCGCTGGCCTGATTAATGGCTGCGTCCAAACTGCCTTTAGCCACTGCGGATTTAATCAATGCCAATGTAGTTAATAGCTCGTCAAAATCTTTGACTGCAATCGTGGATCTACCAGGCTTAATCTCTAACTGTTTAGCCCCATAACGAACGCTAAAACACAGCTGCCCATCTATATCTTGAAACCACCAGGGCTTTAATCTTTTATCAACTTCAATACGGCGTCGATTGCCTTCTAGATCTTTAACAGTCTTGTGCTTTTTGACTGCAAAAGCGGTGTTATCTAGCTTGGCTTTAACCAGCTGCTCTTGTTCCCATAGTTTGGCTATGAGTTTGTTCCTACGTTGCACAACAGGGGGTTGATGCAAGGGCTTGGTGGAAGTGACTAAATTGAGAGTGTCTAAACTCTTGTTATTGGTTGCCATGTTTTCTCCATAAAAGTGAATGGGCAACACAACAATATGATCAGAAAAGCGGTCTGGACAACCGAAAAATAAGGGTTTTTGCCAGAAATTTCATTATTTTTTGATGCTTGAACACTTAGCTAAATATTTTGCGGTTCTTTGTGTTCAGACTAAATAAAACAAAGAAACAATGTCCTTCTAGCAGTAAACAGTAAGGTAAAGGTTGGCACGCCGAAGGTAATAGTGCTGCGAAACCCGTTCTGATGTGTGACGGTATGCAATTCAGATCTCTTACTATCTGGCCTCATTGCACTACCCAAGACTATGTTTTGGATGCTTTAAACGACTCCCCAAGGGAAGTAGCGTTTGCAATGTTGTATGAGTTGGTAGCGTAGAGATACGTGAATGTAGGCATTTGTCGGAGAAATTCGTCTAGGCTGAAAGTGAGTGGGAATGCCAATGAAATAAACCCACAAGCTAATTTGCAATGGTTCCTGATATAGACCGTAAATTAGCTGCGTATGACGGCACGTAATAGGAGATAGCAAAACCTACCTATCTTGCAACAAGCAAGTTGTGTGTATATCAGTAGAAAACCTCAGTGAAAGGTAAGCATAAGTTGAGCCCTTTAACAGGGCTTGGCTTGTGCTTCCTAGTGAAAGAGATAATCATAATTAATAAAAAAAGAAAAATGCGATGAGCGGAAGCGAAGAGCTGGTGAACTCAGTTCACCATATAACTTAAAACTTTAAATTGATCAAAAAATATTAGCATTTAGTGTAAATATTCACAATATCAATCAACAAAAAGTGCTAATAATTAGATACTACAAATACAGCAATTTCGCTGTTTTAAGTTAAAGGTTGGAAATGAGAATTAATCAATTAAGTCGGCAAAACTCTTTAAGTTCTTATATAGATTACTGTAAATTCTATGTTGAGAGATTTGCAGTAGACGGTAAGTTCTATGGGGTGAAATTAGGTGAGAGATACAGCACTAGGAAATGTATCGATATCAGCTTGTCAATTTAAATTTTAAAAAAGGTTAATGGAGAAAAAATGGCTTACGATTTTGATAGATATAGTGAAATAGTTGAAGTGCTGCTTGGATCAGCTTGGCGCGATTCGCAAAATCCAACAATTGGTGAGGACATCTCAGATTTTCCTGAGATTAAGGTGATGTTCAACAAATACGGTTTTAATGAGAATACGGGGCTTGACGATAACGCTGATGTTGAAGAGTATTGCATTTTTATTCATCTAAATTCTGGAATTAAAGGATTTAATTTCCCAGAACACCAGCTCTCTCCATTTGGAATCATTCATCGTCCGAATGAAGAAATTTGCTCAAGAGCTTGGTTTTTAAAGAATCAGAATCGTAGTGATCAAGAAATTGAAGATGGTGAAAATGAGGGAGAATGGGAAATAGAAGACCTTATTAATACTTCTCAGAATATCGATCTCGATGACATGATGGATGTGCTCGAGAATTTTGCGAAAAACTATTCTATTTAGAGAATTTCGTGGCGGAAATGCCACGAAATTCGGCCTAAAACCAAATTATTACCACTCAACACAAAATATGCATATTCTGTTGAGTACTTGTAACTATTTGAAAATCAAACAGAAAAAATCAGTATTTTTCGGTTGAAAAACCCGTCATTCTAAGTGTATTTGTGGCTATTTTCGGTAGGAATTTGGCAGCTTTGACTACACAATTAACTTAAATACAGTAGGTATTGTGTAATTAAAGGAGAACTCAATGGCACAGGCAAGAACACTCACAGATCAAGAGCTACAAAAAGTTTTGGGCTTTGCAGCAACCACTAAAGCAGCACAGCGTAATCGCGCTATATTGCTGCTAACCCATTGGGCGGGTATGCGAATCGGTGAAGTGGCCAGTGTGCGCTACAGCGATGTTTTAAGCACGGATATGCAGGTTTTAAGTGAGATTCGTTTAAATGCCAGTCAAACCAAAGGCAATAAAAGTAGAGCTGTTTTGTTATCAGAGCGTATGCGTACTGAATTAGCCCAATATATCGCAGCGCATCCACCCAAAGATATTCATAAACCATTGTTTCCGACGCAAAGAGCGCAAGGATTTACTCCGAATACGCTTACTCACATTGTGAATGGCTTATACAAGCAGGCCGGTTTAAATGGTGCGACCAGTCACAGTGGTAGAAGAGGCTTTTTAACTCGATTGAGCGAAAAAGGGGTGTCGGTACGTGTGATGATGCAACTTGCCGGGCACAGTCAAATGTCGACTACCCAGAGATATATTGATACCAGGCCAGATATCTTACGCAATGCTGTAGAACTTATCTAGAGCGTGGTTTGGAGTTATTATATTTAATGGTGAGACGTTGATAGATATCCTCAAAATCATACTGAGGTAATAGCACTTTATTGGAGCTTGGAAAATCTCCCCTGGCTGAATTTTCAGCGACTAGCTTAGCTTTCAATAGATATCGGCTAGTGAGGATGTTGAGATTTACTTTAGCGCCGCTGTCTTGCAATCGTTTTTTATTCACCTCAATGCCTAGCTGACTAAACTTTTTACTGACTTTAGCTCTAAGGCCTAGTTTCCATAGCGGCCAATCTTCATGTTGTGCCTTAGCCATTAATAAGCGAAGCATGATGAATAATGGTTCAGGTCGTAATCGTTGAACAGCCAGTGGTTTGGTGGCTCTTTTCGCTAGGTTTTGTACCGGCACTTTTTCGGCATCTATCAGTTTTGAGATGCGTTGCATCAATACTCGCTTGGGTAATCCCAGTGGAATACCTACAATTAAAGCAGGTGGTTGTCCTTGATTAGCGAGTTTCACATTGAAGTAATTCTGAAGTGCTTTTTCAAAGAGGGGCTCATAAGCTTCATTTTTACTGACGCTAGCTATCTTTATGGGCACAGGTTTGTCATAAGGGGATCCAAAAATATGAATACCTCTATTAATCCACCAATCATCAAAGTCGATTGTTGTGACGTCCCCGAATTCATCGTAAGTCTTTAAAACTTTATTGAACCCATCCAGAATCTCTTGTTCCTGCACCGTGGTCAGTGGTTTTGATTCATCTTTGTATAAATCTAGCACCAGTTGTCTTCGTTTGCCTGCGCTAACTGGCTGATTGCGCAGTCGATGGGCTAGTGCATAGCTCGGACTAATCCTTAAAAACTCCAAAAGCAGTAGGGCGTATTTCTTAATACCAGTGGTGGACCATTCTTTACTGGTTCGATTAGGTAGATTTGCAGCAGTCTTCATAGAAATATATTAACACTTTATAAATCACTAATAACATTCAATTATTAAAAAATGATAATAATAAGAAACTACACATACGGTAATTTCGCCGTTTTGAATAAAGGGTTTTTTATGTCAGCTTTAGCAAACAATGTAGCAAACTTAAACTCAGCCATGAATAACGGCTTTTTTGGTGTTGTTGATGGCTTTTCACTAATCTACAAAAATATGGACTTTAGCAGCATCGAGCAGAAGTACGCAGATGTTGAAAGCTATGTAGAAGGTATCGCTGTAGGCCAATATCGCAGCGTTATTGTCAATGGTCCCGCTGGTGTTGGTAAAACTTTCTCAGTCGAGTCTTATTTACAGAAATATTCTCACGCAGATAACTATAAGGTCGTTGCTGGCCATATGACGCCTTTGAGCTTGTATGGCAATTTGTATCAA
>VFQT010002316.1_pt1 | contig 19917 bp, 15 predicted proteins | sample 3512381 | NCBI WGS metagenome assembly VFQT01 (sample SAMN10412376, study PRJNA504923) | tailings metagenome | isolation source: Relicate 2 Philex TSF3 active mining site | place: Philippines: Tuba, Benguet | collected 2017-08-29
ATTTCCCCAAAAATGACTGGAACAGACCTCATGCGATTCATGGATAAATCGATTTGTCCCATTTGTGCATTTTTCACATTGGCATCTCTTTTTTTTGCTGAAATGACAATCTCTTGTGACAAACTTGACTTTGAAAAAAGAGAAATATTCAACTCTTGGTCTTGTCTTAAATTTATCGTTTGTTCTGTCGGGAAATAACCCACAAAGCTGACAGTAAAGGTATACTCCCCTTCAGGAAGTGTGATGGAAAAATAGCCATATTGGTTGCTGCTTACACCTCTCGACAGTTCCTTAATCTGTAAAGTAGCCCCAATTAAGGTTTCTCTGCTCAATGAATCCCTTACATAGCCATTCAGGGTGTATCTATTTTGTGCAGTTGAAAAAAGACTTAAGAACAGTAAAAAGGATAAGAAAATGTATTTGCTCACAATATCAATTAACAACTATAAATGACTAAGGTTCGGGCGCAAAATTATAATATACTAACTTTGCGGCGCAATAATATTTACTATGCTAGCAGGTTTTCAGGATTTAACTTTTGAATTTGGTGCAAGGGCTATTGTTGAAGATGCTACTTGGCATATTCATCCGGGAGAGCGTATTGGCTTGATTGGATATAATGGTACGGGTAAATCTACCCTGCTCAAGTTGCTTGCCGGTGAATATTTACCCAGTAAAGGGACTGTAGAAAGAAGCAGAACTACTACAATTGGTTATTTACACCAAGATCTACTCAGTTTTGATACAGATGCCAGTATTTTAGAAGTGGCAAAAGGTGCTTTTGAGCGTGTAATGGAGATTGAAAAACTCATTGAACAACTCGGAAAAGAACTTGAAGAGCAGGAAGATGAAAAAAAGCTCATTCAGTATACAGATCTACTGCATGAAATGGATGTACTGGATGGATATAATATCGACCATAAAACAGAAGATGTTTTACATGGTTTAGGTTTTAAGCAGGAAGATTTAATTAGACCATATAAACAATTTAGTGGTGGATGGAGAATGCGGGTTTTGCTGGCAAAAATGATTTTGATGCAACCCGACTTACTCATGCTGGATGAGCCTACCAACCACCTTGACCTACCATCCATCGAATGGTTGGAGAAATACCTGATCCATTATCAGGGAGCAGTGGTCATAGTGAGTCATGATAAGTTTTTTCTTGACCGGATGGTGAATAAAATTGTTGAGCTCTACCAACGTAAATTAAATATTTACACTGGTAATTATTCTTACTACGAGAAGGAAAAAATAGTGAGAATGGAAATGCAGCAGAGAGCTTTTGAGAATCAACAGGATTTTATCAGACAACAAGAGCGTTTTATTGAACGCTTCAAGGCAAAAGCATCAAAAGCTGCGCAGGCGCAAAGCGTACAAAAAAGACTTGATAAGATTGAGCGAGTTGAAGAAGCATCAATTGAACGACCAAATATCCGCATCAATTTTAGTGTAGATAAAACACCAGGTAAAGTCATTTGCTCATTGAAGAACTTGAGTAAACGTTTTGATACGATTGAAATTGTAAATGGCGCAACTGCAGAAATTGAAAGAGGTGATAAAATTGCATTGATTGGTGCAAATGGAAAAGGTAAATCAACACTATTAAGAATTATTGCAGACAGGGAAAGCTTTGAAGGGGAACGTGTATGGGGGCATAACGTAGATGAGAGCTTCTATGCGCAGCACCAACTGGAACACTTGCGCCTGGACAATAATATCCTTGAAGAATTACAAACTGCTGGAAGTAAGAAGACCGATATGGAACTCAGGACTGTCCTTGGTTGTTTTCTCTTTAGTGGTGATGATGTAGACAAAAAAATCAGGGTGTTGAGTGGAGGAGAAAAAGCCAGGGTTGCTTTGGCAAAAACCATCATCAGCAAAGCAAATTTTTTAATGCTGGATGAGCCTACCAACCACCTTGATATGCATTCAGTTGACTTATTGGCTGATGCATTGGATAAATATGAGGGAAGTTTGATTTTGGTAAGCCACGACCGTTATTTCATCTCAAAAACTGCCAATAAAATCTGGGAAATCGTAGATGGTCAGATTGTAGAATTCAAAGGCGGCTATACTGAATGGGTGGAATGGAAAGAGAGAATGGCCAAATTGGCTCTTGAACAGGAACGTTCTAATCCTTCCAAAGAAAAACCCAAAGCGAAAACAGATTCAACTATAGAAGTCAAATCAGAAGTTAAAGTCAAAGAGCAAGTTGCTGTAAAACAAGAACCTGTTTTTACATCCAATCAACCAATTGATAAGGAGAAGCAAAAAGAGAAAAAGCGACTTCAAAAGCAATTTGACGACTTAGAAATCAAAATTGGTCAGCTTAAAAAAGGTATTACAGAAGCCGAAGCAGCTCTGGCTGATCCTGGGATTTATGCCGATCAAGCAAAATTTGTAGTTGCAGAGAAAAATTACAACCAATTGTCATCAGAACTCAAAATTGCTGAGAAAAACTACGAGGAACTATTTGAAAAATTGATGCAGTTTGGAGACTAATCTCCTTCAAATAATCAATAAAAAAGAAGGCTGTCCAGTTGGACAGCCTTTGTTTTCAAGTGATCCCGATTGGATTCGAACCAATGACCTACAGCTTAGAAGGCTGCCGCTCTATCCAGCTGAGCTACGGGACCGGAAGAACTTGGGGTTGCAAAGATAATTTTTTTTAGTTTGCAGACAAGAAACATTAGCAAAGAATGGAAGTAAAAATTTCCCCAGGCTGGAAAAAAAGTTTAGAAAACGAGTTCAAGGAGGCATATTTCCATGATTTGGTCAATGTTTTAAAAATTGAAAAGTCCAGTCACCAGGTTGTTTACCCTCCCGGGCCATTAATTTTCAATGCTTTTAACCTGACCGACCTTCAAAAGGTTAAGGTAGTCATTATTGGACAGGATCCTTACCATGGCCCTAATCAAGCACATGGCCTTAGCTTTTCTGTCCAGGATGGAATTCCAGCTCCACCTTCATTGGTCAATATCTTCAAAGAAATCCAAAGTGATTTAGGCATATCCAATCAAAAAACAAAGGGAAACCTCACCTGTTGGGCAGAACAGGGTGTTTTATTGCTTAATGCGACACTCACCGTTAGAGCTAACCAACCCAACAGTCACGCAGGTATTGGATGGCAAAGGTTTACGGATAAAGTGATTCAAATTCTAAATGATCAACCCGAACATTTGGTATTTATGCTATGGGGTAACTTTGCCAAAGAAAAAGGTGCTCATATAGACACTAAAAAACATTGTGTTTTAAAAGCCGCACACCCCTCTCCTTTTTCAGCGGATAAAGGTTTTTTTGGATGTAGACATTTTTCCAAAACAAATGAATACCTGGTTAAACATGGCAAATCGCCTATCGATTGGATGGTAAAATAAAAAAGGATGATTAAAAATATTTTAGGAAGAATATTTACTATTTGGGGAGGATTGATGTTCGTTGGCACGATGATGATTTTTCTGTTTCCCATTTGGGCGACGGGTTTATTGTCTGAACCCAAAAGGACTGATTGGGTAATACGATTTTGCAGAATGTGGATGGCTCTATTTTTTCCATTAAGTGGAATAAGACTGACCATAAAAGGCCGTTCGAATTTTAAAAAAGGAGAAAACTATGTAGTAGTTTGTAACCACAACTCTCTAATGGATGTACCACTAACCAGTCCTGGTATTCCAGGCGCCAACAAAACCATAGCCAAAATTGAAATGTCTAAAATTCCACTATTTGGCATCATCTATAAAAGAGGTTCCGTACTCCTAGATCGCAAAAGTGATGAAAGTAGAAAGGCGAGTTATTTGGAAATGAAAAATGTACTCGACATGGGAATGCATATGTGTATCTATCCAGAAGGAACCAGAAATAAAACAAATGATCCGCTTAAATCATTCCATGATGGTGCTTTCAAGCTTTCCATGGAAACAGGTAAACAGATTATGCCTTGTATCATCAGGGGTACAAGAACAATGCTACCCTTAGATAAAACATTTTTTTTCTGGCCTGGAAAAGCGAGTATGGAATTTCTACCTCCAATTGACCCAAAGGATTTTCCAGATACAACCAGCTTAAAGAAATATGTTTTTGAATTGATGTGGAAAGAAATAAGCCGATAAGCTACTGTGTATAGAAATAACGTGTACGATTGACTTTTAAATCACGAAGTAAGCCTGATTTTGGACTAATTGTGATGTTGAAATAACGGTATAAACCAATTGGAGTGACATTAATTGACATCTGCCAGCAATGTAAGTCTCTTGAAATAAAGGTCGTTAGAGATTGAAGTTTTTTGGTATTTAAGTCATAAAATCCACTTCCTCCAATTTTCCACTTAGGTGATAAACTAAAATCACCTGTAAAATTAAAGCTTGATGTTACTTGTTTTTTGAAGGTATAATCGGGTTGTGGTAAACGAGCAAAACTCAATGAATAAGAAATATTAATAGACCATGGAATACTGAAATCAGTGAATTCAGCGGGATTCCGGCGCATGTATTCCATCTGTGCCATGATTTGATCATTGCTCAAATTTTGGGTTACATCATCATCCAATTCAGGCTTTTTCTTTTTATCATTGCCTTTTTTACTTTGGAAATTTGCAGAGACATTTACACTTCCACTCACCAATGACCCTAAACTAAATTTCTCGGCGTTCCAGGCATATTTATTTAGGGGGCGACCTGTAGATGGGTCAACTTGATAAGGGTCTAAAATAGCATTAGCGGTAATATTTATTTTTTCAAACAAATTACTTCTCGCGTATAAATTAAAAGTGCTCAACTGGAAAGTGTCAATTAAAAAATTATAACCTCCTGAAATCCCAAAACCATCTAGTAGTTTGACTTTTTTCAATTCAGCTTCACCCGAATCAGTCTTAGACCTTACTTTCATTTCCAAGTTATTATCAAGACTAAAACCAATACCTCCGTTTTTACCAGGTGAGAATGGCTGGTAAATGGCTCCATCAAAAACAGACATCAAAACACGATTTCCAGCTTTATCAACTTGTTCTCTATAAAAATAGGCAGCCATTAAATCAGGTTTGTAATTCATACTCATCTGAGGTCGCATAACATGTCGTATCGCTTGAATTCTGGCATCTTTTTTCTTTGACTGATATGTCCCAAATATAGCCGTACTGAAAGAAAGTCCCATAGTGACTTCCCTTGCTGAATAGAACCCCTTTTGTATTGAACTGTCCAATTTTTCTGTCACAGGATTCCATTTCCTGTTGAACTTTTGAGCAAACCACCTTTCCTTGAAACCAAAACTTGGTGCAATTTGAAAAGGACCTAAAGATGGAAGAGAAAGTGTAATAGGTATATCATGGCTTGCACCCCATTGGAAAGTGTCAATCAGTTGCTTGAACCTGAAAGAAGTATCATAAAAAGATATCTGCCCTTTATAGTTACCATTATAGGCAATACCAAGTTTTTCATACCATTTGGATTCCCCTACTGCTTCTTTTGCCTGAAATGGATAAATGGTATTCATTACAAAAGCAATATCTGGTAAATTCAAATTGACTACTCTAGTTGATGTATTCTGGTTGTGGTTTAAGTTTACAGCTAAATTAAAAGGCGTACCCTGCCAGTTTTTTTGGTAAGAAATAGATGAACTCAACTGATTGGTAAAGTTCATCGGTTGCTGATAATTTCCAGCCCCTTGCACATTACCACCAAAGCCAGGATTGACCAAACCAGCATTGGGAACCAGAGAGAGATATTTGCTACTTCCTGCATTGACATTGGCATTAAAGGTCATTCCAGGTCTTGCTTTACTATCCATGCTGTGCGACCAGGTAACAAAGAAACTCTTGTTTTGTCTGAAATCTGGATCACCTTTAAAAGCAAATTTTGTATTCTGTATACTGATGTTAAAATTTCCGTTGTATTTATATCTTACCCTATAAGAAGGAGAAAAATTAGCTCGCCATGAACCATAAGAGTATAAATCAAACCAAAGTTTAGCATCGAGGTATTCATTAAATGCCTTGTAATAGCCAAGTCCTTCTAGACCAATACCAAAATCTTCGGTGACGGTAAACTGAGGCGGCAAAATACCCGACTGCCTACCTTTTTTCATGGGAAATATTCCAAATGGCAGATACAAAGGAACTGGCACATCTTCAAACTCCGGATGAACAGGTCCAGTTACCACCAACTTTTTGTTCATGAATTTGGCTTTGGCAAATCTAAAAGCGAAGTGTGGGGTATCTAAATTACATGTAGTAAATCTTCCTCTTGCAGCGAAAAATGTTTCTTGATCAATCTTCTTCACTTTTTCTGCATAATTGAAGAATTCATCCTGCTGAAAAAAAGAGCTATAGGTAAGGCCTTTTTGAGATTTAAAATTGAAGCTTAAGCTATCACTGACCGTAACAGTTTCCCCCTGCTTTAATTTAGCCATACCTGTAACTAGTCCAGCACTATCCCTTCCCATTTTAGCAAGGACATATTGCGTTTGCTGGTCAAATTCAATTCTGGGGGCATTGAGCACAACGTCTTCAAACTTCACTTCAGTTTTACCGTATAGAAAAATCTTTTTGGTGTCAATATCCAATACCATAGAGTCTTCTGCCTTGTAATCTACAGGTGCATTGATTGAATCTTTCGAGATTTTCAATGACATGGTATCAACCTTAATTTTTTTGGTTGTATCAATAAAGGCTTTAGGGTTTGTAGTATCTTGTTTAGTAATCTGAAAAGTGTTGATGTGCAATGCTGCCTGAGCTGCCTTGGGGAATGTTAAAATCAACATCACCCCTGAAGACAAAATCAAGAATAAAAGATATTTTAAGCTAAATTTGCTTTTCGCGTGCAGCATAAGTTGTGGCAGGCAAAATTAAACAAAATTAAGCTTAAGATATTGTGAACATTACGTCAAACTTCATTCAGGTAAAGCAATTGGCCATGCACAGTGGAACAAGTCCCTTTTTGATTACATTGCTCTTTTGTATGGGTATACTTAATGTCAGTATTGCCCAAAATAACAATAAACCTCAAAAGATAAGAACCATCATCATAGATGCTGGTCATGGTGGTACTGACGTAGGCGCAAGAGGAGCATACTCTACTGAGGCTCAGATCACCTTACAATTGGCCTTACGTTTAGATACATTACTAAGAAGTGAAATGCCTGACACCAGAATTGTGATGACAAGGACTACCGACATTTATCACCATGTGAGGGAGAAGGCAAATATTGCCAATAATGAAAAGGGCGACTTATTCGTTTGTATTCACGTTAATGCCGCTCCTCCCAGAAAAACTGTTACAGGTTATAAATCTGTTCCTTATTACAAAGGGAAAGGAAGCAAGAAAAAGAAATACTATAAAAAAGTACCCATCTACAGCACTTCTCCTAATCCTGCTCATGGAACTTCCACTTACGTTTGGGCAGCTGATCGATCAGATGAAAAAGCGCAAGGTATAATTGCAGATGATAGATATGAGTCCTCTGCCGAAATCATGGACGTTCCTGATGTGAATAGTCCAGAAGCCATGATCAAAGCCCGTTTATGGTCTCAAAAATTTTTCAAAAACTCTGTACAATTAGGCACACTAATTGAAAATGAATTTGTGAATATTGGCAGAAAAAGTCTGGGTGTGTTACAAAGGAACCATATGGGTATTTGGGTACTTCAAGCTACTAATATGCCTGCCGTACTAATTGAAACAGGATTTATTACCGATAAGGAGGAAGAGGATTATTTGAATAGTGAAGCCGGACAAATTGAAATGACCAGAGCTATGGCCAATGCCATAATCAAATACAAACAAGCCATCGACGGAAAATAACCCAAGACAACCGAAAGCAATGAAAGTATCAAACGAAACAAAAATAGGTGCATTAACAGCCATCGCTATAACTCTACTTATTCTTGGTTTTAATTTTCTGAAGGGCAAAAATCTGATAGAAAAGAAAGCCACTATGTACATTGCTTTTACAAAAGTCAATGGCCTTAATATGGCTGATGTTATTAAGATTAATGGATTGAAAATTGGCGGTGTAGAGGACATGCAAGAAACAGATGCAAACCTTAGTGGAATAGTCGTTGCTTTTCATCTTACCAGAGCCATCAATATTCCTGATGACACTTATGCTCAAGTTGTAACGAATCCTCTAGGCAATGCCTATATTGAACTCATCATGGGGAAGTCGAAAACTTTCTTAAAGGATGGAGACACATTAAAAAGCATGGAAACTAAAGGAATAGTCCAAGACCTGCAAGACCAACTGGAACCTACAATCGACAATCTTAATAAAACGCTCGTCGCTTTAGAGGAAACAGTTAAGCGCGTTGGCAATGTATTTGATGAAGAGGCAAAACAAAATATTGGTAAAACCTTGAAAGAATTAGCATTGGCCACTGACCAATTGAATAATATGTTGGCACCTGGTAAAGGAAGTATAGCCAAATCAATGGATAATGTTGCATCGATATCCGGTAATCTCAAAAACAACAACGATTCAATTACTAGTATAATTGGAAATCTTACCAAAGTCTCAAGAGATCTATCCTCTGCTGAAATTAGCGCTACAGTGCAATCGCTTGAAACAGCTGCAACCAATTTAAATCTCATTCTAATAGGTATCAAAGAAGGTCAGGGAAGCTTAGGCAAGCTGACAAAAGATGATGCTTTATATAAAAATCTTACCAGTACTTCCAACAGCCTAAATATATTATTGCAAGACTTAAGGTTACATCCAAAACGATATGTTCAAGTATCAGTCTTTGGGAAAAAAGACAAAACTGGTCCGCTCATGCAAGCATTACCAGATTCAACTGGAAAATAGTCGGCATGCTAAAAAAAACACTTCTATTTTTATTTTTTTTCCTTTGCATACAACAACTGTTATTTGCCCAAGTTCCTGTTGATGCAAGTGGAGGAAAATTTGTACAAGTGATAAAAGCCAACAAATTTGTTAGGGTGAAGCAAGAAGTAGGCGGAGATCTTAACTTGTTAGTTGGAAGTGTTTTAATGAAACAAAACAATACACTTTTTTATTGTGACAGTGCAATTCAAAATGTATTCACCAATCAAGTTGAGGCATTTGGAAACATTCATATCAATGACAATGACAGTGTTCATACATACTCACAATACATGAAGTATGATGGAAATTTAAAAGTTGCGCAACTAAAAAATAAAGTGAAGCTAACAGATGGAAAAGGAGTTTTAACTACTGAAGCACTGGAATACCAGGTTGATCCTCAAATTGGCACTTATTTAGATGGTGGCAAAGTAGTTAATGGAGAGTCTGTTTTAACAAGTAAGATTGGCATCTATTACGCCAATACCCGAGAAGTCTATTTTCAGAAGAATGTAAAACTAGTTGATCCAGAATACAGAATGACTACGGATACACTTCTGTATAATGTAAATACAGAAGTTGCCAATTTTGTTTCCCCTACCACCATAAATGATGGTAAGACAAAAATCCTTACCAAATCAGGATATTACGATTTGAAAAAGGGCAATGCCAGTTTTTCAAAAAGACCAGTGATAATAGATAGCGTTCAAACAGTAATAGCCGACAGTATTTTCTATAATAAAAAAACAGGAGAAGGATTAGCCATTGGTGACGTAACCTACAAGGATTCAGCACAAGGAATTGCCATGAGAGCTGGAGCAGCAAAATTCAATAATCAATCGAAAAGTATTAATGCTTACAAACGGCCATTAATGGCATTAAAGCAAAATACTGACTCTATTTATATTGCTGCAGATACTTTATTTTCTGCTTATTTAAAGAAAGATAGCACCAAGAAAATCATGGTCGATACTATACGTTTTTTCAGTGCCTATCATGACGTTAGAATCTTCTCTGATTCTCTTCAAGGGAAAAGTGATTCATTGTTCTATTCAGGGTTTGATTCTACATTTAGCTTTTATACTGAACCTGTAATATGGGCGCAAGGAAGTCAGATTTCAGGTGACACAATTTATTTAGTCACCAAAAACAAAAAAGCTGACCAAGTATATGTCAATGAAAATGCCTATTCAATTAACCGGACAAACGAAGGACTATTCAATCAATTAAAAGGCACGAATATGAATGGTCAATTCATCAATGGTGAAATAGATTTTCTACGTGCAAAAGGCAATAGTGAGAGCTTATATTATTTACAAGATGATGATAGCTCTTATATAGGAATGAATTATGCCATGGCAGATGCAATTACCATGAAATTCATCAATAAAGAACTAAAGAGGGTATCATGGGTCAATGGTGTATCTGGTACAACCTACCCAATGAACAAAATTCCTGATGATAAAAAACAACTAAGGAATTTTAAGTGGTTGGATGCGTTGAGACCAAAGACATTGTACGATCTCTATAAAAAATAACGATTATGCTTCTAGCAATTTTTGTCATTGGCTATTTGGCCATTGCTTTTGAGCATCAAATAAAGCTAAATAAGGCAGCATCTGCTTTAATTACTGGCGTTTTATGTTGGACTATTTATATTTTTAGCGGCGCCGATTACAACGCGGCTCATCATGCTTTGTTGGAGCACATGGGTGAGATTTCAGGTATTTTGTTTTTTCTATTAGGCGCCATGACTATTGTAGAATTAATTGACGCCCATGATGGTTTTGAGTCTATTTCTTCAGCAATAAAAACCACCAATAAGTTCAAGCTACTAAGCATAATTACAGTTTTGGCATTTTTCTTATCGGCTGTATTAGATAATTTAACCACAACCATTGTTCTTATATCACTTGTTGCCAAGTTAGTGAAAGACGAAAAAGAGAAACTTGTATTTGCCTCAATCATTGTAATTGCTGCAAATGCTGGTGGCGCCTGGTCACCCATTGGAGATGTAACTACCACTATGCTTTGGATAGGTGGTCAAGTAACAACAAATGCGATTATTAAATCAGTTTTCATTCCTAGTGTTGTATCAGTAATCATCCCCTTAGTCGTGATGGGATTATCTTTAAAAGGAAAAGTGGAACAAGTCAAAGAAAATAAAATAATTGCTGTAAGGTCGACTGCGAAGGAAAGAAATCTAGTGCTGATTGTCGGCATACTTTCTTTGTTGTTTGTTCCGGTTTTCAAAACCTGGACAGGCCTCCCTCCTTTTATGGGCATGTTATTTTCGTTAGGTGTAATGTGGTTAATTACAGAAATCATCCACAGCGGAAAAGATACAATGGACAAGGACAGCTTATCTGTCAATTTTGCCATTAGAAAAATAGATACACCAAGTATACTTTTTTTCTTGGGAATTCTAATCAGTGTTGCTGCCTTACAGTCTGCCGGCACTTTAAAAGAAATGGCTGATTACTTGAACCATCAAATTGGTGATCAAAAATTGATTGTTGTTGTCCTTGGTGTATTATCAGCATTAATAGATAACGTTCCGCTTGTTGCTGCTACTCAAGGCATGTATAGCTTAGCTGATTTTCCAACAGATCACCCATTCTGGCTTTTCCTCGCCTATTGCAGTGGTACAGGTGGAAGTATGCTCATTATTGGATCAGCAGCAGGAGTTGCAGCAATGGGATTAACCAAAATTGAATTCTTCTGGTACCTGAAGAAAGTTACCTTATGGGCATTGCTTGGGTATCTTGCAGGTGCTGCAGTATATGTCTTGATGAGCTGGAACTAATGTCCTTGTGCTGCTAGAAAACGTTCAGCATCAATTGCGGCCATACATCCACTTCCTGCAGCTGTTACTGCTTGTCTATAATTCTTATCCTGCACATCACCACAAGCGAAAACACCTTCTACATTTGTTTTAGAGGTGCCAGGAATTGTTTTGATATAGCCCGTTTCATCAGTTTCAAGAAAATCTTTAAAAATAGCTGAGTTAGGTTCATGACCAATGGCGACAAAAAAACCTGAGATAGGAATTTCTTGTTTTTCGCCTGTTTTATTGTTCTTAATTCTTACAGCATTAACTGTTTTTTCACCCAAGATTTCTTCGGTCTCAGTATTAAAATACATCTTGATATTTGGTGTATTCATCACTCTATCCTGCATTACTTTAGAAGCCCGCATTTGGTCTTTTCTGATGAACATGTGAACTGTAGTACAGAGTTTACTCAAATAATGTGCTTCTTCTGCAGCTGTATCTCCGGCTCCTACTATGGCTACTTCTTTACCACGGAAAAAGAATCCATCGCAAACTGCACAGGCACTAACCCCAAATCCGTTTAGCCTTTCTTCACTTTCCAATCCTAACCATTTTGCTGATGCACCAGTGGCTATAATAACAGTATCAGCGTGGATTTCTTTTTCTTCATCAATCCAAACTTTATGAGGTCTTGAAGAAAAATCGACTTTTGTGGCCAACCCATAACGAATATCGGCACCCATTCTTTTGGCCTGTTTTTCAAAATCAACCATCATCTCAGGTCCTTGAACTCCTTCAGGATATCCTGGATAGTTCTCCACTTCTGTTGTAATGGTTAATTGACCACCAGGCTGTATACCTTGATATAAAACTGGGTTAAGATTTGCACGTGATGTATAAATAGCAGCAGTATATCCTGCTGGACCAGATCCGATTATTAAACAACTTACTTTTTCAATTGCAGTACTCATAAATTTTAGTTTCGTACTGCGAAATTACACTATTTAGGAATTATGATGGTGTGATATTGAGCACCATATCCACCAAAATAACCCAATGCATCATTGGAAATATTTCCTAAGATTCGCGTGGGACTTGAAAAGGGATTACCAATACTTTGAAAAGAAAACTCATATGTCCGCCAAAAGTCATAAGTTACCTTATCGATGTTACACAGTTTTAAGGTAACGGTATCTCCCCTTTTAAAATAACTCAAGCTATCTGCAAACTCAGCATTTTTATCAAAGCCTTTGTCAACTTGCACCGTATAGGTTGTTCCGTCAATGATTTGATCATCAAATACACTGTTAAAACCAGGCAGAAAAGGTTCTTGTCCCCTTTTCGTAAAATAGCGAATAAAATCTCCTAGTCCAGGCTTATCTGTTCCCTTTAGCATAATCCTAACGTCATTAGTATCATCCGCCAATGGCACCTTTTCCCACCATAAAGAATCCACTTTTCTGGTAATTTGCGGAATAGTTGTAGATGCAGCATAGGTATTTCCTAATGCTTCAATTGTTAGTGTATACCTAGCACCTACTCTTCCTCTAAAAAATCGATTGCTACCAGCTGTTGTATAAAAGAAAATTTTTGTGTTACCTCTTACAACTGAATCTTCAGAAAGTAGCACTTCGGATGTACCATCCGAAATTTTAACCTTAGCATTTCTAACAAGAGAAGCTGATAAGACTGCTGGATTTATTTTTCCAAAAAAATCAAGACTTTGAGAGAGTAAAACAACAGGTGGTTGTTCATTTTCTATTGTTGCATCTACAACGAGTCGACTTTGTGCAGGATCTAGTTTTATGTTGATATCCTTTTCACAGGAGACTAAACTAAGGATTAGGATTACAAATAAATAGCGCATAACTCACTAACAAATTCCTCAAGAAACAGTTTAAAAAAAACCCCGCTAAAGAGCGGGGTTGAAGGTACTTATTAACCTAAATATGCTTTCAGCGCATTGCTGTATCTGGCTTTTTGAAGACGTTTAATTGCTCTTTCTTTAATCTGACGAATACGTTCTTTGGTAAGATCATATTTTTGTCCGATTTGCTCAATAGTTACTCCATTTTCACCATCAAGACCGAAATAAGCGTTTACAATTTCAGCTTCTCTTGGGCTAAGTGATTTCAATACTCTTCTGATTTCAGCACGCAATGAATCTTTCATTACATCATCATCTGTGTCATCACCACCTTCCAACAAATCACCCATAGCAACATCTTCTGCTTCGTGTACTGGAGCGTCTAATGAAGTATGACGGGTATTACTCTGGAAAATATTGTTGATTTCTGTTTCACTCATTTCTAAAATCTCAGCCAATTCTTCAGTTGAAGGCTCACGCTCATGCTCTTGCTCAAATGCCATGTAGGCTTTATTGGCTTTGTTATAAGTTCCAATTTTATTTTGAGGAAGACGAACTAAACGGCCTTGTTCTGCCAATGCTTGCAAGATAGATTGACGAATCCACCATACTGCATAAGAAATGAATTTGAAACCTTTTGTTTCATCAAATCTTTGTGCTGCTTTGATCAAACCAAGATTTCCCTCATTGATCAAATCACTCAATGAAAGTCCCTGGTGTTGGTATTGTTTTGCAACTGATACTACGAAACGCAAGTTGGCTTGTACTAATTTGTCTAATGAACGTTGGTCGTTCATTTTGATACGCTGAGCGAGAATCGTTTCCTCTTCTGGCGTGATCATTGATATTTTAGAAATTTCCTGGAGATACTTTTCTACCGCTTGGGAGTCACGGTTGGTAATCTGTGTAGCTATCTTTAATTGCCTCATAATCTAAAGGGTTCTGTCTATAAGACAGTTTATAATGGTTGAATGGTGCTAAGAATTTGTTATTTCCAGAGGATAAAGACGGTTCTGCAAAGATAAAATTCCTTTAGCACAAATCACAGTTATTAAACAAAAAATTGATTTGTTTTTACCCACTTAAAACAAAAAAAATGGGTAAAAGTTTGAAAATAGGTCAGTTATGCAAATCCGATGAATTAATTTTGGCACATGATAGTTGATTTTAGGTCAGATACGGTAACAAAACCCACAAAACCCATGCTGGAGGCTATGCATAATGCCCCGGTTGGTGATGATGTTTTTGGAGAAGACCCATCAATAAATGCATTAGAGGAATTTGCAGCATCTCTTTTTGGCATGGAAAAAGCCATTTTTTGTCCCAGTGGCACAATGACCAACCAAATAGCCATCAAGTGCCATACCCAACCAGGAGATGAAGTCATTTGCGATGAACTCTCCCATGTTTACCAATACGAAGGAGGTGGAATAGCCTTTAATGCTGGCGCTTCGGTCAAGTTGTTACAAGGCAATCGTGGCAGAATTACAGCTGATTTGGTGGAACAAAACATCCAGCCAGACGATGTTCATCGTCCTGTTTCCAGCCTAGTAGTTGTTGAAAACACTTCTAATCGAGGTGGTGGGAGCTGCTATGATTTTAAAGAATTGGAAAAAATAGGTACACTTTGCAAGCAAAAAAATCTTGCTTTTCACATTGACGGCGCAAGATTGTTTAACGCTTTAGTAGCAAAAAAAGAAAACCCTAAACAATACGGTGAACTATTTGATTCAATTTCTATTTGCTTAAGTAAAGGCCTGGGTGCTCCTGTTGGAAGTTTGCTTTTAGGAAAACAAGATTTCATCAAGAAAGCCAGAAGAGTGAGGAAAGTTTTTGGAGGTGGTATGCGTCAGGCGGGTAGTTTAGCGGCTGCAGGTCTATTTGCATTAAAAAACCATGTAGAAAGACTTTCTCAAGATCACCATCATGCTACTGAGTTGAATAAAATGCTAACCTCTCTCCCCTTTGTTTCGGAAATTTTACCCGTTGAGACCAACATCATCATTGCAGAATGTGTAAACGATTTTGATTTGCTGGCATGGCAAGGCAAAATGAAAGAAAAAGGAATTTTGTTTTATGCCATATCCAAAAACAAGTTTAGGCTGGTTACCCATTTGGATATTACTCCAGACATGATTAATTATTTTGAAAAAACTATAAAGTCAACTTACTAATGTCGTTCCCCTCAATTGACCCTACCAGTACTGCCTCATGGAAAAAAATAAGTGCGCATGCGGAAAAGATGAAATCGGTTCATATGCGCGATTTATTTGCACAAGATGCTTCCCGTTTTGCTTCTTTTTCTCAAAAGGACGGCGATTTGCTGTTCGATTATTCAAAAAATATCATTAATCGAGAAACACTTGATTTACTTTTTGGATTAGCAGAAGAATGTCAGCTACCTGCAGCCATTCAAGCCATGTTTGCTGGTGAAAAGATCAATAGGACAGAAAACAGGGCGGTTTTGCATACAGCTTTGCGTAACCTGAGTAGACAAACTTTCCAAACGGATGGTAAAGACATCATGCCTGATATACAACGGGTACTTGGACAAATGAAGAATATTTGTCATCAAGTGCATTCAGGTTCTTGGAAAGGCTATACTGGAAAGCCAATAAAGCACATTGTAAATATTGGCATCGGAGGAAGTGATTTAGGTCCTGTTATGGTGACTGAAGCCTTAAAGCCGTATTGGATAGAAGGTATAAATGTCCATTTTGTTTCCAATGTTGATGGCACACATATTGCTGAATGTCTGAAAGTTATAGAGGCCGACTCAACCTTATTTTTAATTGCTTCAAAGACTTTTACTACACAGGAAACCATGACCAATGCCCATACAGCGAGGAACTGGTTTTTGGAACATGCCAAAGATCCTATCCACGTGGCCAAGCATTTTGTGGCATTATCTACCAATGAAAAAGCGGTGACTGCTTTTGGCATAGACAAAGCCAATATGTTTGAATTTTGGGATTGGGTTGGAGGAAGATATAGTCTTTGGAGTGCAATTGGACTTTCAATTGCCTTGACCATTGGCTATGATAATTTTGAACAACTCCTAGCTGGAGCTCATGAAATGGATATGCATTTCAAGAACAAGCCTCTTTCAGAAAATATTCCGGTTAAAATGGCTTTAATTGGATTATGGTACGTCAATTTCTTTGGTGTGCAATCTGAAGCCATTTTACCCTATGATCAATATTTACATCGTTTTGCCGCCTACTTCCAGCAAGGGAATATGGAAAGTAATGGTAAAAGCGTGGATAGAAATGGCAATAAATTGAGCTACGATTCTGGTCCAGTTATCTGGGGAGAACCTGGTACAAATGGACAGCATGCTTTCTATCAATTGATTCACCAGGGAACTCTATTGATTCCATGTGACTTCATAGCTCCAGCCATCAGCCATAACCCTATTGGCGATCATCATCCAAAGTTATTGTCCAACTTCTTTGCCCAAACCGAAGCCTTAATGAATGGTAAGACTGCGGAAGAAGCGACTGCTGAACTAATGAACCTACCTGAAGATGAGCGAAATAAATTGGTCCCTTTTAAAGTTTTTGAGGGAAACAGGCCAACCAATTCTTTTCTTATCAAAAAGATTAATCCTTTTGAATTAGGAAAGTTAATCGCTGCCTATGAACATAAAATTTTTGTTCAAGGAGTATTGTGGAATATTTACAGTTTTGATCAATGGGGAGTTGAACTAGGAAAACAATTGGCTAACAAAATTTTACCTGAACTGATCACAAAAGATGAAGTGAAGAGTCATGATCAATCTACTAATGGATTAATTAATCAATATAAAATCTGGAGTAATAATTAACCAATTCATTGATATAAAAAAAAGGGGCGATTTTATGAATGCCCCTTTTTTTTATTATTTGAAAAAAGTCAATTACCATTTGTCGACTGGTTCATCCGCACCATTGTCTCCTGATGATATGTCAGATGCTGCAGGAGCAGATGGCGCTGTAGGCGTATCAGTGCTTGCTGAAGCAGCAGATGGCGCTTCATACGCACCGCCTTCAGCTGCATCTTCATCATACTCATGGTTAAATGCATCGAAATCAAAATCTGGCATCAATTCAGTTTTTACATGATCGACGGCTTCATTCAATGCTTTAAGAAATTTATTGAAGTCTTCTTTGTATAAGAAAATTTTATGGCGATCGTAACCATCGTCGTTGAATCTCTTTCTGCTTTCTGTGATGGTTAGGTAATAATCATTACCTCTGGTTGTCCTCACATCAAAGAAATAGGTTCTTCTCTTTCCAGCTCTGATTCTTTTGCTGTAAACACTGTCCATTCTTTTTTCGTTGTTGTCGTACGCCACAGTTAAAAGTTTTGGTTAATTTTTAGTTGGTTCCTATAAAGATAGCATTGTTTTGGAATTGTCAAAAATTCCTAGGTTTTTTTTCAGACCAATTTTTAAGGTCGATAAAACACAGCGTTTTCTGCCATTAATGCTGAATTTGCTGTGTTCTCAAGAGTTCAGCATAAGCGCCGTCAAGGGCTATGAGTGAGTCATGAGTGCCCTTTTCGATGATTCTGCCATCCTCCATAACCAGAATCTGGTCAAATTTGAAACTTGGAAATATCCTGTGGGTAATGATTATGGCAGTTTTGTTCGACAAATAGGAATTTAAGTTTTCAGCAATCTGGTGTTCTGTTTTGGCATCTACAGCACTTAGACAATCATCGAAAATAAGCAACTCATTATCTTTAGAGAGTGCTCTTGCTATGGAAATACGCTGTTTTTGTCCACCTGATAAAGTCACCCCCCGCTCACCCACCCAAGTTTCAAAACCTTGGGGTAATGCTTCTATTTCATTTCGAATGGCAGCTTTTTCTGCAGCTGTTACTGCATGTTCAACTGATTGATCCACTGATCCAAAATTGATGTTGTTTTTGATGGTATCACTGAATAGAAAAACATCCTGAGGTACATAACTGATTTGATTTCTAAGACTTGAAAGATCCAACTCCTTAAGATCAATTCCATTGATTCTCACCTTTCCAGTAGTTGGATCAAACATTCTGAGCGCTAGTTGAGCGACAGTTGATTTTCCACAACCTGTTTTACCCAAAATAGCCACCTTCTCTCCTTTTCGTACTTTAAAGGAAAAGTCCTTGATGGCTTGAATTCCAGTGTGGGGATAATTAAAATCAACATCCTCAAAAACAACTTCGTTGATTTGGTTTATTGAAACTGGATGTTTTGCAAGAGGCAAAGATGGAATTGTCTCTAAGAATTCATTCAATCTTTTTTGTGAGGCAGCTGCTCTTTGGATATTTGTCGCCACCCAACCTATTGCTGAAACAGGGAAAGTCAGCATGTTAATATAAATAACAAATTCAGCGATAGTCCCTGCGGAAATCTTATGTTCAATCTGATAAATACTTCCAATATAAATAGTAATAATCGTGCTCAATCCAATTAATAAAGCAATGGCAGGGAAATAAACTGCCTCCATTGTCGACAAGGCCAACCCACTTTTTCTGTAAGCCTCTGCGCGTTCATCAAAAAATTTCAGGTTGGCTTTTTCTTGAGCATACGATTTAAGGACACGAATGCCTGAATAGGATTCTTGAGCCAAAGTGGTGAGATCACTCAATTGTGATTGAATTTGTTCACTTTTCTTATTAATGATTGCATTAACAAAATACATGGCAATTGCCAAAAAAGGAAGAGGCAAAAGCACATAAACCGATAACATCACATCTTTTTTAAACATGTAAAAAAGACTGAGGACTATCATGATGGTCAGGTTGACCAGATACATCAGTGCTGGCCCTGTATACATTCTAACCCTTGATACATCTTCAGACATGCGACTCATAAGATCACCTGTACTGTGCATTTTGTAAAACTGCGTATCAAGTTTTTGATAATGTGCATAGACATCATTTTTTTGGTCATACTCAATATGACGACTCATGACAATGATAGTTTGCCTCATTAAGAACATAAAAAAACCCCTCATCAGTGCAAAACCCAATAAAGTGATGCCACTAAGCATAACCAATTGAGAGAAACTAATGGAAAGCGACTGTATAAAATCTACAAAAACCCTAACCAGGGGATCAAAAAAAACACGGTTTGTAACAGCTGAAGGATTAATTTTATTGCTAACCTGATCCACTACAAAACCTGTCATTTGTGGCGCCAATACGCCAAAATAATTAGAGATAAGAATAAAAACAATACCGAGGATTAACCGCCAGCGGTATTTCCAGAAATAGGGGTTCAGGCTTTTCAATTCCTTCATGAGTGGCAAAGTTAATCAACCCATTTTAGAAGAGTTTCTACTTTTTTTTCATGATTTTTTCTTTAATCAAATCTCTTGAGTTACTTTTGCCACGGAGAGATGGCAGAGCGGTCGAATGCGGCGGTCTTGAAAACCGTTGACTGTCACAGGTCCGGGGGTTCGAATCCCTCTCTCTCCGCTGAGTACAGTTC
>VFQT010002317.1_pt1 | contig 19913 bp, 19 predicted proteins | sample 3512381 | NCBI WGS metagenome assembly VFQT01 (sample SAMN10412376, study PRJNA504923) | tailings metagenome | isolation source: Relicate 2 Philex TSF3 active mining site | place: Philippines: Tuba, Benguet | collected 2017-08-29
TCGAGGCGGACAGGATGTTGGTCTGGAAGCCGTAATTGTCATAAACGCGGCGAATATCGCGGATGAGCTCCATGCCGTCGACGCCCTTGTCATCGAGCCGTCCAATGAAGGGCGAGATGAAATAGGCGCCGGCTTTCGCAGCCAGGAGCGCCTGCACCGCCGAAAAGCAAAGCGTGACATTGACCTTGATCCCCTCGCCGGACAGCGCCCGGCAGGCTGCAAGGCCGTTCTCCGTCAGAGGCAGCTTCACGACGACGTTGGGGGCGATGCGGGCGAGATAGCGCCCTTCGGCCAGCATGCCTTCGACATCGACCGCGACCGCCTCGGCGCTGACCGGTCCCGGGATGATCGAGCAGATTTCGGCGATCGCCTCCTTCATTTTGCGCCCCGACCTGGCGATGAGCGACGGGTTCGTGGTCACACCGTCGATCAGCCCGCTCGCGGCCGCTGCGCGCAGTTCCGCGACGTCGGCGGAATCAATGAACAGTTGCATTCTGAACCTCCCTCAGGGACCGCCCGGAGCGGCGCGTCAGCCCACGTCGGGTATCACCTTCTTCACGTCCTGCGCGCTGTCCTGCGCCATGACAAGCACCGAATTGCCGCTTGCAACGATCACCAGGCCGGAGACGCCCAGCACCGAGACCTGGATGCCGTCGGAGCGGATCAGCGTGTTGCTGCTGTCGGCTACCTTGACAGGCCCCTGAATGGCATTCCCGGACGCATCCTTAGGGGACAGGCGCAGGACTTCCGGCCAGGACCCAATGTCGGCCCAGCCGATATCGCAGGGCGCAACTGCAGCCCTGCGGGTCTTCTCCATGACGGCGCGATCGACCGCCTCCGCGCGTACTTTGCCAAAGAGGTCCGGATCGAGGCGGATGACACGGCCCTCGCGTGAGGCCCGTCGCAGGGCCTCGCCTGAGGCCTTGCGGATGTCGTCGGCGGCGATACCGAACTCCTCGAGCAGCAAGCCGGGCGCGGCGAAGAAGACACCGGAATTCCAGCTGTAGCGTTCATCGCGGATGTACTCGCCGGCGAGTGCTGCATCCGGCTTCTCCCTGAAGGCCGTGACCTCGAACACGCCGTCGGCAAGCGCCTCGCCACGCTGGATATAGCCAAAACCCGTCGCAGGGCCTGACGGCTTGATGCCGAAGGTCACAATACGCTCGCGCGCAACCGTCCCTGCCACTGCAATCGACCTCATGAATGCGCCTCGCTGCGTCACGACCTGATCGGCCGGGGCGATGAGCGCCAGCGCATCGGGGTCGATCTCCTGCGTGATCATGGCGGCCAGAGCCGCGGTTGCTGCGGTGTTGCGGCCCTCGGGCTCGAGGATCAGCGCGCTGGGGCTGATTCCGGTCTGTGCAAGACGCTCCCGGACGATATCTTCATGAGCAGCGTTGGCGATGATCACCGGATCAAGAAAGCGGATCGCGCCATGGTCCCCGGACAGACGGATCACCGTCTCCTCGATCATCGTGGCTTCTGCCGCTAGGGCATGAAACTGCTTGGGGCGCGCGCGCGTGGAAAGTGGCCAAAGCCGCGTTCCAGACCCGCCGGACATGATGACGGGGATGATCTTTGCAACTGACAACGGGTGCTCCAGCAAACGCCTGCCTGGCGCCGGTGGTTCGTTCTAGACGTGCGGGACGCGTGTGCAAGGCCCGGCGGCGTCAGGCGCTCGCAGCTCGGTAGGGGCTGTCTGACCAAGGCGAAGGTTTTTCCACGAAATGCCAAAGGGAGAGAGCGGCGGCCAGCGAAGCGTTGGCGGCCGAACCCACGCCCAACCACGCTGTTGTAACCCATTTTTGAACATATCCGCCTAGTTTCGCGCCTCCATCTGGAGTGCGCGATCATTATCGGGTTTGGCCTCAAGGAGCGCAGCTTGTCGAAGTCCGGCCAAGGCCACGCCGACCAGGGAGCAAGCCCTGTCGCAGCGTCTGTCGGCGCAGGCCTCCCGCTGGCCGTCGACCTCGATGGCACGCTCCTGCTGACTGACACGCTTTTCGAGGCGCTGGGCGAGCACCTGCGGCGGAGACCGCTCTGGGCGCTGGCGCAGCTGGTTCAGCTTCCGTTTGCGATTGCCAGGGTCAAGGATCGCCTCACCGCAGGCCTCAGGCTGGACATCGCCACGTTGCCCGTTAACGAGGATGTTCTCGCCTACTGCCGGGAAGCAAAGGCTGCCGGTCGCGAGGTTTGGCTGGTGTCAGCTGCTGACCAGAAGATGGTCGAGCAGGTCGCCGCCCGGTTCAGCGTGTTCGACCGTGCAATCGGCAGTGACGGCGCCACCAACAACAAGGGCGCCGCCAAGGCTCGATTGCTGGAGCGCGAGGCGCCCGATGGCTTCGAATACGTCGGTGACAGTCCGGCCGATATGAAGGTCTGGGCGAAGGCCAGGCTTGCCTCTCATGTCGACAAGGGTGAGACCCGGAAACGCGCCATTGAGGGCATGGGTGTCACCGTCGCACGATCCTTTGTTCGCCCGAAGGCTGGGGCGTCTGCATGGGTCAAGGCGCTTCGTCTTCACCAGTGGGCGAAGAATGCTCTGATCTTCGTGCCCGCACTCCTGGCGATGAAGTTCGCCGACTTGCCAACCATGCTGTCGTTGCTGGCCGCCCTCCCCTTGCTCGGCGCCATGGCATCCGGAACATACATACTCAATGATCTTGTCGACCTCACAGCCGACCGTGGCCACCCGTCCAAGCGCAAGCGGCCGTTCGCGTCGGGACGCATCAAGCTCTGGCAGGGCTTTGTCGCAGCGCCCACACTGATTGCAGGCGGCCTCGCGGGTGGGTTCCTGCTTTCGCCGGCCTTCGCAGCAACGATGCTGTCCTATCTGATCGTCACGCTGGCATACTCCTTTGCTCTCAAGCGTGCGGCCCTTGTCGATGTCGTGGCGCTGGCTTTCCTCTATACACTCCGTCTGATCATGGGAGCCGTATTGGCAGGGGTGCTGCTCAGCCAGTGGTTGATGTTTGTCTCGATGTTTCTCTTCGTATCCTTGTCGCTGGCAAAGCGGCATACCGAAGTTCTGCGTCGTGTTTCGCTCGGCGAGCGTCGCCTGGCCAACCGCGGCTATCGCTCCGAAGACGCGAGCCTGACACTCGGCCTTGGGCTCGCTACCGCAACAGCCGTTCCGCTGATTCTGGCGCTCTACATCATCGAGTCGGCCTGGCCATCGGGCCTATACAGCACGCCGGGACTGCTCTGGATTGCACCGGCCGCCGTCGCAATGTGGCTGATGCGGGTGTGGTTGCTCGCCAATCGCGGCGAGCTCCACGATGACCCTGTGGTTTTTGCTGTGAAAGATCCGCAAAGTCTTGCGGCAGGCGCCGTGCTGGCAACCAGCTTTGCGGCAGCGGCATTCCTGCCCGAAGGATCGCTCGACATGCTGAGCGTCAACCGGCTGTTCGGACAAACACAGTGAACGGGCAGATCTCTGGAAGCGATGCTGTGTCTTCCGCGCCCGTCTGGGCGCGAAGCAGCCACGCGCTCGTCGAGTTCGCACGCTTCATCGCGATCGGCGGGTTGGCAGCGCTTGTAAACCTCGTTGCGCGCTATTTGCTTGACTTCGTTATGCCTTTCGAGGCCGCGGTGGTGCTCGCCTACCTGGTAGGCATGGTGTTTGCCTTTTTCCTCTTTCAGAAACTCATTTTCGCCACTGTCGACGGAAGAGGGCCGAGGCGCATCATCCGATTTGTCCAGGTCAACCTGATCGGCGCCGGCCTGGCCTGGGCGGTGAGTTCGCTGATGGCGCGGCTCGTGCTGCCCGTGCTCGGTTGGACGTTTCATCCTTTCGAGATCGCGCACATGGTTGGGGTAGCAGCTCCAGCGATCTCGAGCTACTTTCTTCACAAGAACTACACATTCGCGTAGCGACCGTGCGGGACAAGCGCGGCGTGGTTCACCGCTCAACCAGTCAGCCTGTCGCGATAGCCCAGAGCGTATTGCGGCTCCACGCCTCGGACAAACGATTAACAGCCATCTTGTCCATCCCCGCCAGACCGCAACGGAGCGCAGAATCGTCCGCAAACGCAAGCAGCCTGGCAGCGGCGTCGGTGAGGTTGAGCTCCGCGAACGCCAGCCGGCGCCTCCAGAGACCCCGTCCGGATCGCGAACGGTAACCGTAGGGCTGTCAATCAAGAGCGCATGCACATCTCTCATGACAATGTCCTAGCCTACATGGACTTCCCCGCTGCGCACGGGGTGAAGCTGTACTCCACTGATGACCTCGATGAAGCTACGGCCGAAGCGGGGCCACAGATCGTCCTTCCCAGTGGGCGCATGGCAGTGACCGGCGCCTGCCTCGCCGTCCGGCGAAAGATCTTCGACGAAGTCGGCGGGCTCGACGAAGACGCATTCGGCGTCGCCTTCAATGACATTGATCTCTGCCTGCGGGTGCGTCAGCACGGGCTACGCACGTTTACCGCGGCGATGCGGTTCTGATTCATCACGAAAGCCAGTCGCGGGGGCCCGATGACGCCAAGCGCGTGCGTCGAAGGAGGCTGGCGCGGGAGTCCGGGCTTTTTTGGCGCGCTGGGGAGCGCTCCTGCAAGAGGACCCATTCGCCTCGCCAGCCTATGATCTCACGCGGGAATCCGGCGCGGTTCACCCCGCTTTGAAGTTTGGCAGCTGAGCGCTCCAGCTCGCCTGCGACCGCTCCATCCCATATCCGTCGGTCGGCAGTTACCTCGCTGACACGCCCGCCGCCCGTTCGGCAAGGTCGGCGAGGTCCCTTGCGGCGTTGGGCTTGCCGAGTTGCCAGGCCGCGCGGGCGCGGGCTTTCAGGACGCCGGCGTTGGAGATGCGTTCGAGCAGGAGCGGCGCAAACGTTTCGACGTTGAACTTCGGTTCGGGAACTACATCGGCCGCGGCGCCCATGACCATGCCCTCGGCATTGGCGGTCTGGTGATCGTCCATGGCGATGCCAAGCGGGATGAGGATGGACGGGCGGCCCGCAATAGCAAGCTCCGTCACGGTCGAGGCGCCGGCGCGCGCAATGACCAGGTGTGCGGCGGCGAGCCGGTCCTGCATGTCGGAGAAGAAGGCCTCGACGGTGGCATCGACGCCAGCGTTGCGGTAGACGGCGCGCACGGCGTCCAGCTGTTCCTCGCGCGCCTGCTGCACGACGCGCAGCCGGGACCTGTGCTGCGGCGGCAAGGCGATGATGGCCTGAGGGATGACCTCGCCGAACAGCCTGGCGCCCTGGCTGCCGCCAGTGATCAGCAGGCTGAGAGGTCCGGCATCGTCAAGCTCGGGATAGGGCCGCTCGCGCACCGCCTTGATCGGGTTGCGGACGGGGTTGCCGACGACACGTTTCTTGCCGCCAGTACTTTCCGGCAGGCGGTCGAGCCGGTCGAAGCCGCAGGCGACGAATGTCGCGCTCTTCGCGAACAGCCGGTTCACCCGGCCCAGCACCGAGTTCTGTTCGTGAATGATGATCGGAATGCCCATGGCGCGGGCCGCGGACAATGAGGGATAGCTGGGATAGCCGCCGAATCCGGCCACAAGTTTCGGACGCGTCTTCTCGAAGTTGCCCCGCGCCTCGGCCGTGCCCTTGCGGAGCTTCAGCGCCGAGGCCAGCAGCTTGTGCGGCAGTTTCGAGCCGAATGCTGCCGCTTCCACTTCGAGGCGCCAGTCGGCCGGAAAGCCCGCCGCATACTTCTTGCCGCGCTCGTCAGTGACCAGCGCAACGGTCCATCCGCGCGCATGCATCTCGTCTGCAAAGGCCTGGGCGGGGAACATGTGACCTCCCGTGCCGCCGGCGGCGATAACGACGAGCGGTCGGGTCGAAGAGGTCATGCGCGCCTCAGGTGCGTCAGCGAGGTTTCCGGTTGCTTGCGCGTGAACGCAAGCGCAAGACCCAGTGTCAGCGCGGCCCCGAGGAGCGAGGATCCGCCTGAAGACACAAGCGGAAGCGTCATCCCCTTGGGCGGGATCAGCGAGAGGTTGACCGACATGTTGACCGCAGCCTGCAGGCCGAAGATGGCGTAGAGTCCGACGCCGGCCGCGCGCTGGTAGATGTCGGCCTGGCGCGAGGCTTCCATGATTCCCTTGATGGCGATCACGGCGAACAGCACGGTGAGCATGACAAGCAGGATCAACCCGAACTCTTCGCCAGCGACGGCGTAGACGAAATCGGTGTGCGCATCCGGCAGCGTACGCTTCACCGTGCCTTCCCCGGGCCCCACGCCAAAGACGCCGCCGCGCTCAATGGCCTCGCGCGCCTTGTCGATCTGGTAGGTGTCGTACTCGGTCGGATTGAGGAAGGAATTCACGCGCAGGCGGACATGGGGAACGATGGCGTAGAGCAGCGCGCCCAGCAAGGCGCCGCCGATGACGAAGCCAGTGGCCCACAGCCAGGGCAGTCCCGCGATGAAGAAGACGATCACGAACGCCGCCGTGAGGAGCGCGGCCTGTCCGACATCGGGCTGCAGAAGCAGAAGGCCGACGGTGACGGCGTAGAAGGTGAAGGCGATCGGCGCCCACGGACCTGCCGGAAACCTGTCCCGCTGCGCCAACAACCATGCCGTCAGCACAACAAGCGCCGGCTTGATGATTTCCGATGGCTGGAATGTGGTGCCCCAAAGCCGGATCCAGCGGGTCGCGCCCTTCGCCTCATGCCCGAAGAGCAGCAGGCCTGCCATCAGGAGGAAACACGCCACGAACAGCACAAGGCAGACACGACGCGCCCATACCGGATCGAGCAGAGATGAGCAAAGGAGGACGCCGAGCGCTGCGACTGCAAAGCCCACTTGCCGGTAGACGAAGTGGAACGGGTCCACGATGTCGAGCTTGGCGGCGGCGGCCGGCCCCGCCGCGAGCGACAGGACGATGCCCGCGCCGAGAAGGATCAAGGCGGCGGCGATCAGGCCCTTGTCGACGGTGCGCCACCATTCGGCGAGCGGCGATCGGTCGGATCTCGCGAAGATCTGCATGTCGTGCTCAGGCCGGCTCGGTCGGCGTACGCCGCTTCACAAGCTTCGCGGCTTCGCGACGGAAGGCCAGCCCGCGCTGCTCGAAGTCGCGGAACTGGTCGAAGCTGGCGCAGGCCGGCGAGAACAGAATGGCGGCGCCCTCGACCCCGGAGGCGCGCGCATCCGCGAAGGCCTGCTGCACGGCCATGTCGAGCGTCCGGCACTTTGCGTGGTCCAGCTTGCCCTCCAGCACGCGCGCAAACGCATCGGTCGACTCGCCGATCAGGTAGGCCTTGCGGATCATGCCGAAGAGCGGCGCCAGTTCGTCGATGCCCTCCTCCTTCGGACGGCCGCCGACGATCCACCACGCATTCGGAAAGGCGCGGATCGCCTGCTCCGCCGCCTGCGCGTTGGTGGCCTTCGAATCGTTGATGAAGCTAACGCCGTCGATAGCGCCGATGTTCTCGAGCCGGTGCGGCAGGCCGGGGAAGGTCTCGATCGCGGCAAGGATGTCGGTAGGCTCAAGTCCGAGCGCGCGGCAGGCGGCGTAGGCGGCCGCGATGTTTTGATGATTGTGACGGCCGGGCAGCGCCTTGGCCTTGCGCACGTCGTGCGGCGCTTCGGCGCGGCCGGCGATCGAATCCTGCAACATGCCGTCCAGCACGGCAACGCCGCGGCCGAGGCCATACTCGGCCGAGATGGGGATGACACGGCGCAGACCCTCGCTGGTCAGTTGCGTCGCCATTACACCGGCGCGAATATCGTCCACACCGATGATGGCGACATCCTCGGGGCCCTGGTTGCGGAAGATGCGGCGCTTGGCGCTGACATAACCGTCCATGCCGCCATGACGCGAGAGATGGTCGGGCGAGATGTTGAGCATGACGGCGACGTCGCAGCGCAGGCTGTCGACAAGGTCAAGCTGGTAACTCGACAGCTCCAGCACGTAGATCGCCTCGGAGTGCAGCCTTTCGAGATCGAGCACGCCGACGCCGATATTGCCGCCAACGCGCACATCCTTGCCGCACACCTTCAGGATATGCCCGATCAGCGCCGTGGTGGTGGACTTTCCGTTGGTGCCCGTGATGCCGACGATCCGCGGGCGCTCAATCGCCCGGAAATCGTTCACAGCGCGGGCGAACAGCTCCATGTCGCCAATGACAGGCACGCCTACCATCTGCGCCATGCGCACGAATCGGTGCGGCTCGGGGAAGCGGAACGGTATTCCCGGCGACAGCACCAGCGCCGCGAAGGTCTGCCAGTCGCGCCGGTTGAGGTCGACCATGGGCACGCCGGCGGCTTCGGCCGCCGTGCGCGCATTCTCGTTCTCGTCCCACGCGCAGACGCGGGCGCCGCCAGCCATCAGGGCCTTGCACGTCGCGATGCCGCTTCGGCCCAGGCCGAAGACCGCGACGTCCTTTCCCTCGAATGTGCGGACGGGGATCACGTTGGCCTCACCTCAGACGCAGGGTGGCGAGGCCGACGAGGGCCAGGAGAAAAGCGATGATCCAGAAACGGATGACCACCGTCGGCTCCGACCAGCCCAACTTCTCGAAATGGTGGTGCACCGGGGCCATCTTGAAGAAGCGCTTTCCGGTAGCCTTGAAGTAGAGCACCTGGATGATCACCGAGAGCGCCTCAAACAGGAACAGGCCGCCGACGATCGCCAGCACGATCTCGTGCTTGACACACACCGCCATGGCGCCGAGGCATCCGCCCAGCGCCAGCGAGCCGGTGTCGCCCATGAAGACCTTGGCCGGCGGCGCGTTGTACCAGAGGAAGCCGAGCCCTCCGCCCACGAGCGAACCCATGACGACGGCGAGTTCGGCAGTGCCAGGCGTCGGCGACAGCAGGAGATAGTCGGCAAAGCGCGGCGTGCCGGTTGCGTAGGCGATGAAGCCGAACGTGGCGCCTGCGATCATCACCGGGCCGATGGCGAGCCCGTCGAGGCCGTCAGTGAAGTTCACCGCATTGCCGGCGCCCACGATCACGAAAGCTCCGAAAGCGATGAAGCCGTAGATGGTGAGATCGAACATGAAATCCTTGAGGAAGGGCAGCGCCAGCCCGGTGGCGAAGCCTTCCTGCGGCGCGACGGCGAGCGCGCCCGAGGCGAGCGCGGCATCCGTCGTCGCCTGGGCGTAGACGGAGATCCACCATACGGCGACGCCGGCGATCACAAACTCCATCAGGAGACGCACCTTGCCGGAGAGGCCCGCCGTGCCCTTCTTTGTGACCTTCTGGTAGTCGTCGATGAAGCCGACAAAGCAGAAACCGACTGTCACAAAGAGCACGATCCAGATGTACTGGTTGGTGAGGTCAGCCCACAGAAGCGTGCCGGACAGGATCCCGAACAGGATGAGAAAGCCGCCCATTGTGGGCGTGCCCTTCTTGGCAAGGTGGCTTTCTGGACCATCGGTGCGGATCGGCTGACCCTTGCCCTGCCTTTTCCGCAGCCAGAGGATCACTGGATAGCCGAACAGCATGGTGAGGATCAGGGCCGTGGAGAGGCCGAGCGCCACGCGGAACGTCACGAAGCTGAACAGGTTCAGCTCGCCCGTGTAGGGCGAGAGGAGATGGTACAGCATGCTACGCCCCTGACGCGTTCTGCGGTTTGGCGGCGGCGCCTTCGCTCATCTGCCGGAGCGCCGTCCCCACGCGGGCCATGCCGGATGCATTCGAGCCTTTGATCAAGACAGCGTCCCCCGGTTCTAACCAGCTTTTCACCTGCTCAGCCGCTTCGGCCGGACCTGTGACATGTTCGACGCGCATGCCGGGCGCGCGCGCTTTCAGCGCATCCGCAAGGTGCTTCATCTCGCCGCCCGACAGCACGGCCAGCGAAACGTTCGCAGCGATGACTGCGTCGGCGAGCCCTGCGTGCATCTGCGCTGACCCCTCGCCGAGTTCGCGCATTTCGCCAAGCGCCACCATCCGCCTGCCCGGCCGGCTGCTCAGCCCCTCGATGGCCGCGCGCATCGATTCCGGATTGGCGTTATAGGCGTCGTCCACCAGAGTGGCTTCGCCACCGCGGGGCAGCCGCAGCACCTCCGCGACACCACGACCGGCGGGCGGGGCATAGCCTGAGAGCGCCTCGGCCGCATGCCCCGCGCCGATACCCGACAGGACAGCGGCGAGAAGCGCCAGCGCCGCATTGTCGGCCCAGTGTTCGCCGACTGCGTCGAGGCCGACACTGACCACCTCACCCATCACGTCGACATCGATGCGCGAGACAAACCCGTCGGTGTGATAGCGCACGGGCGCTGCGCTGCGCGGGCCGGGCGATCCGCCGAAGCTGTAGAGCTGCGCCGAGGGCTGCAGCCGGAGCGACGCCGCCCGCAAGCGGTCGTGGAACCTGTCCGCGGCCGGCAGAATGGCTGCGCCCTCCGGCAGCAGCCCGGCGAAGATGTCGGACTTCTCATCCGCCACACCCTCGATCGAGCCGACCCCCTGCAGATGGGCCGGCGCGATCTTGGTGATCATCGCGATATGCGGCCTGGCCATGCGCGAGCGGGGCGCGATCTCTCCGGGCGTGCTCATGCCGATCTCGAAGATCGCCCGCTCGGTCTCTCGCGGCATCCTGGCAAGGGTCAGCGGCACGCCCCAGTGATTGTTGAACGACTTGTCCGACCAGTGGGCCCTGCCCGCCGCGCGGAAGATGCGCGCCAGCATCTCCTTGACGCTGGTCTTGCCGACAGAGCCCGTTATCGCCGCGCAGACCGCGCCCGTGCGATCGCGCGCGGCGCGCCCGAGACGCTCCAGGGCTGACTGGACATCATCGACGAGGAGACCCGGTCGCCCGGCGAGTACGTCGCGCGACACGAAAGCTGCGCCGGCTCCCGCAGCGAAGGCGTTGTCGACGAAGTCATGTCCGTCGCGGGCATCCTTGAGGGCCACAAAGAGTTCACCGGGCTTGAGTGAGCGCGTGTCGATCGAAACACCATCGATCGCCCAGGCGCCTTGCGCCTTTCCGCCGGTTGCGGCCGCCGCCTCTTCGCCGGTCCAGAGAGGATGCTCAGCCATGCGCGCCACCTGCGTCCGTGCCACCCGTATCCTTCAGCGCCGCCCGCGCGACCTCGAAATCCGAGAACGGGATGGTGACGCCCTTTACGATCTGTCCGGTCTCGTGACCCTTGCCTGCGATCAGCAAGGCATCGCCCGGTCGCAGCCGCTTGACGCCCTCCTGGATCGCCGATGCGCGGTCGCCGATCTCGCTCGAATCCGGGACGCCTTTGCGGATCGCGGCGCGGATTGCGGCGGGATCTTCCGAGCGCGGATTGTCGTCGGTGACGATCACCTCGTCCGCAAGGCGCCGCGCGACATCTCCCATGATCGCACGCTTAGTCGCGTCGCGATCACCGCCGCAGCCGAACACGACGATGAGTTTGCCGCGCACATGCGGGCGCGCGGCGCGCAACAGCACGTTGAGCCCGTCCGGGGTGTGGGCATAGTCAACGAAAACCGGCGCCTTTCCAGCCGTCTGGCCGACCAGCTCCAGCCGTCCGTGGACGCCTTTGAGCCTTGCGAGCCCGTCGAGCACGGCGTGGACATCATCGCCCAGCGCCATCGCGATGCCGGCGGCGCAGAGCGCATTGAGCGCCTGGAATTCGCCGATCAGAGGCAGGTGGACGGTGCGCTCCTTGCCCTCGCTCGGACCACCGCTCCACTGGATCACAAGGTCCTGGCCCGTGCCGCGCGGCAGCGCCTCGGCGATCCGCAGGTCGCGCCCGCGCCAGCCGACCGTGAAGGTTCGCAGGCCGGCCGTCTGCGCCGCCGCCTCGAATGCCTCGCGTTCGGGACTGTCGGCGTTGATGACCGCCGGCGCGCCGGCGGGCAACAGCTCCGAAAACAGCTTCATCTTGGCGCGGCGGTAGTCATCGAAGTCGGCGTGATAGTCGAGATGGTCCTGTGTGAGGTTGGTGAAGGCGCCCGCCGCAAGCCTGACCGCGTGCAGACGATACTGCGCAAGGCCGTGGCTGGACGCTTCCATCGCCGCATGCGTCACGCCCTCGGCCGCAAGGCTTGCGAGCGTGTCGTGGATGGCGACAGGGTCGGGCGTGGTGTGCCCGAGATCGACGACGCCTGACGGTCCGATGGCGCCCAGCGTGCCCATCGAGGCCGCCTTGCGGCCCATGCTGGCCCAGATCTGGCGGAGAAAGTCGACCGTCGAACTCTTGCCGTTGGTTCCGGTGACCGCCGCGATCACGCGCGGCTGGACAGGATGGAAGGCGGCCGCGGCCTTCGCCAGCGCAAGGCGGGGTTCGGCGACCTGGATCGCCGGCACGGTCCATGCCCCGGGGCGATCATCGGTGAGAATCGCCGCTGCTCCGGCCTTGATCGCCGCGCCGGCATAGTCGCGGCCATCCTGCGCCACGCCCTTGAGCGCGGCAAAGAGATAGCCCGGCTTCACCTTGCGGCTGTCGGCCGTGATGCCGGTCACATCGAGCGCAGGCGCCCCGGGAATGAGGGTGTCAAGCTTCATCGAGCATCCGCCTCCGCACGCGCCCGCGTCGCCGTCGCTTCCAGCACGGGCTGGACATCCAGCAGCGGGGCCGCGCGCGCGATCACCCGTCCGGCGATCGATGCCGCGGTGAAGGCGGCCGTGCGTTGCTCGCCCGTTCTGGGCTGCGCTTCATCGAGCACGACGAGCACGACAAATTGAGGGCGGGAGGCGGGGAAGACCGCGGCAAACGAGGTGATGTTCCTTTCGGGATCGTAACCGTTCGCCGTCGGCTTCTCGGCCGTCCCGGTCTTGCCGGCGACGTCATAGCCGTTTGCGTCCGCCAGCTTGCCAGAGCCTTGCGTGACGGTCGTTCGCATCATCGCCAGGACCGCGTCGGCCGTGCGCTTTGACATCACGCGTCTGGGCGCTGTGCTGGGGGGATCGACCGCCTCGGTGAAGCGCGGCGCGACGTAATTGCCGCCATTGGCGAAAGGCGTATAGGCCAGCGCGAAGGCAAGCGGGCTCACCGAAAGACCATGGCCATAGGCGATCGTCGCCATCGCGGTCTGGTCCCAGGTCTGGGGGAGAAGCGGCGAAGCCCAGGACGGCCCCTCACCGCCATGCCCAGCCAGCAGGCCGACGGCGCCGAGAAACGCCTTCTGCCGCTCCGGGCCGATGCGCTGGGCAATCAGCGATGCGCCGATATTCGAGCTTTCGGCCAGGATGTCTTCCGCCGTCGCGGCGGCGCCGGAGACGCGCGTCAGCGGATGCAGGTCGCGCACCGTCACACCGCCGATCTTCACCGGCCGGGACACGTCGAACCTGTCTGACGGCCGCACGGCGCCGGCCTCCATCGCAGCTGCCACCATCAACGGCTTGTAGATCGAGCCCAGCTCCATCCGGGCATTGAGGGCTCGGTTGGTCTTTGCGTCATTCCCCTCTTCACCGCGTCTGCTGGGATCGATCTGCGGCCAGGAGGCAATCGCACGCACGGCGCCGCTGTGGGCGTCGACCACGATGCCGGCGGCGCCCTTCATGTCGAAATCCTCGAACGCGCGATTGAGTTCCTCCTCCACCACGAACTGCACGCTGGCGTCGAGGCTGAGCTGGAGCGGCTCGCCGCCCTGTTTCAGGCGCGCGTCATAGACGCGCTCGATACCCTCGATCCCGTCGCCATCAACGCTGGTATAGCCGAGGAAATGGCCGGCAAGACTGCCGCCCGGATAGCGCCGCTGCGGTTCATCGACGAACAGGAGTCCCTCGACGCCAAGCTGCTTCAGCGCAGCGATCTGATCGTTGTCGAGCCCGCGCCTGACCCAGGCGAACTGGCGCTTCTTGTCGGCCATCATTGCCGTCAGAGCATCTTCGCGCAGGTCCGGGAACACGCTGCGGATACCTGCGACGACGTCGCGCGAATCCCAGATGGCGCTCGGATCGACGGCCAGCGAGACCCCCTCGACCGTCGTCGCCAGAAGCTCGCCTCGGCGGTCGACGATGTCGGCGCGGCGCGCCGTCTCGATCGCGGCGACAGGCACGGCGCTGCGGTCCGGGCCGTTGAAGGCGACATAGGCCGAGCGACCGACAATGACGGCGAAGACAAGCGCCAGGCCCGCCGCGACAAGGCGGGCGCGACGCGGACCCCAGACGTCCCGGTATGGCGCGGCGAAGGCTTTCATTGCGGTTGCGGCGTCGCTCCCGAAGCCGGCGGGGCCAGGCGCAGCTTTTCTTCGCCGAGGCGCTGCTTCAGGGCCTCCGGGGCGACATACTGGTCCGGATTGGCCGGCTCGAGCCCCAGCTGCTGCTGCGCGATGGCGCCGATGCGTTCGGGCCTGGTCAGGACGGCTTCATCGGCCTTGAGGGTCGCAATGGCGGCCTGCTCGGCCTGCGCCGCGATCCTGAGTTCGTCGATGCGGACCTGCGTCTCCTCCGCGCTCAGCTTTGCGCGATAGACCGCGACCGCCAGCACGGTGACGACCAGTCCGCCAATGATGGCCAGGCGTTTCATCCGCCAACTCCCTCAAGCTGTTTCAGTCCCGGCAGCCGGAACCCATCGCCGGCGTCGACATTCCAGGCCGGGGCTTCGGTGCGGAGCGCCCAGCGCAGTTTTGCAGACCGCGCACGCGGATTGTCCGCAACCTCCGCCTCGCTTGGCTCAGCCGCCTTGCGCTGGAGGATCTCGAACGTCGGCGCCCTTCCTTTGTTTGCGCGCGGCAGGTGGCGCGAGACGCCAGGATCGTTGCCGGAACGCGACCGCAGGAAGAGCTTGACGATGCGGTCCTCGATTGAATGGAAGGTTACGATCACCAGCCTTCCACCGGGTTTCAGCACACGCTCGGCCGCGGCAAGGGCGCGCGCCAGCTCCCCGGTCTCGTCATTCACCCACATGCGGAGCGCCTGGAAGGTGCGCGTGGCGGGATGGGTCGGCTTTCCGCGCCGCCCGCCCAGGGCCTTCTCGACCACGTCGGCAAGATCGAGCGTCGAGCTGAAGGGCTGCGAACGCCGGCGGTGGACGATCTCGCGTGCGATCCGTCGCGCGGCATGTTCCTCGCCGAGCAGGTGGATGATGTCCGCCAGTTCGCCCTCGGTGAGGTGATTGACGGCGTCCGCGGCGCTCGGGCCCCGCCTGTCCATCCGCATATCGAGCGGCCCGTCGCGCATGAAGGAAAAGCCGCGCGCCGCCTCATCGATCTGGAACGATGATACGCCGAGGTCGAGCATGATGCCGTCGACCTGGTCGCGGTTCATGGCGTGCAGGATCTGCTCGATCTCGCCGAACCGTCCTGCCGCCGGAATGACGCGCGGGTCCTTGCCGGCGTGCGCCCACGCCCGCTCCATCGCTTCGGGGTCGCGATCGATCGCAATCAGCGTAAAGTTGGCGACCGCAAGCGCTGCACGGGCATAGCCGCCGCCGCCGTAAGTGCCATCCACCATCACAGCGCCTGCCACGGGCGCCAGCGCATGGATCACTTCTTCGGCCATCACCGGGATGTGCGCGCCGGCAGGAGGCAGGGCCTCGCTCATGCGCCCTCCCCCGCATCCGGCCCCGGACCGGGGCGACGCGGACGCGATTTCAGCAGACCAAGATTGTCCCTCGCCAAGGCGCGCATCTTCGCCTTCTCGGCCTCATAGGCGCCCGGCTCCCAGATCTGGAAACGGTCGCCGAGGCCCACGAACTTCGCCTTCTCGCCGATGCCCGCGATTGCCAGGAGTTCGGCGTCCAGCACGACGCGGCCGCCTTCGTCGAGCCTCGCCTGCCGCGTCTCGCCCATGATGTAGTTTGCCAGCGCGATGCGGCGCGCATCCATCAGGTCCAGCTCGCTCAGGGAGGCGTCGAATTCGTTCATCAGGCGCTGGCCAGCCCCCTCAATGCACGGCTTGTCGAGCGAGGGCCACAGGAAGACGCCGTCCGCGGACCCGAGCGCCTTACGGAAGGCAGCCGGGATCGAGACCCGCTTCTTGGCGTCAACGCCGCTCTCGAACGAGGAGAGGAACATGCTCCCGAATGCCCGCTTTGCGTCGGTCCCGGATGGGATCGCGCCCCAGATTTTCCCGCCACGACGGCCCCGCCCGTGGAGCTGTACGGGATACCATGGGCCCCTATGGGAAACAACGGGACGTTAGCCCTGCGTTAACCATTTGGACGTCCGCGCACGGAACAAATCCGGTAGATCGCCGAGCTATACGGGAAGGGGTGTGGATAAGTGGGTTACGAGCGGTGAATGCCGGCAAGGATACCTGCACAGAGTCAGACGCTTGCACCATCCATGCTGCTCACAGGCGCTGTCCACAGCAAAACGGAAAGAGAGGCGACCGGGCGGCCTGTAAGCCGGGTTCTGTCCAGGGTCTTGCGACCCTTGGGCGACCATTCCTCTGGGACGGCCCTTGCGGACCGCCTCGCGCGACCAACCCGGATGGAGCGCGAAGACGCGCCTGCCGGTTTCCCGGCGCCCATCCCTATTCGGTCTTGCTCCAGGCGGGGCTTGCCATGCCGTCCCTGTCGCCAGGAACGCGGTGGGCTCTTACCCCACCCTTTCACCCTTACCCAGGGACGAGTCCCAAGGCGGTTTGCTTTCTGTGGCGCTATCCCTCGACTTGCGTCGGGCGGACGTTATCCGCCGCCTTGCCTTCGTGGAGCCCGGACTTTCCTCCAGCATTGCTGCCAGCGGTCGCCCGGCCGCCCGATCGAGGCCCCCGAATACCACCGATCCAGAAGGAGGGCGATTCTGCCCTTCACTGAGGCCAAATCGCCGCATGGCAGCAAATACTGCGCTTGGTCATGGCCTGTTCAGGTCGGGCCGACTAAAAGCGCCGGGTGAAAACTGGAGGGTTTACATGAAACTGGCTGCCGCCGCTGTTCTTGGTCTTGCGGTGCTCGCCGCGCCTGCGTTTGCCGAACCCGGCCCGGCCGAAGGCGCCGCCCTCTACGAGGCCAAGTGCAAGATGTGCCACGAGCCGGGCATGATGAACGCCCCCAAGATGGAGAAGCTCGCCACCTTCGACAACGAGAAGATCATCCAGTCGCTCACCACCCCCGTGCCGATGATGGCCGGCGTGGTCGGCGGCCTTACGGAGGAAGACAAGCGCAACATCGCCGTGTTCCTCACCAAGAAGTCGCTGCCTGCCAAGGACGGCCTGCCGGCGGTGAACGCGGAGTAGGGTTTCAGCTGAGCGCGTCAAGAACAAGCGGGCGAGACGCACCAGCGTCTCGCCCGTTTTCGTTGCTGCGCGCCCTTGCTGTCATGCCGGCCGAGGCGCGCAACGCCTCGAGCGGGACCCCAAAATTGCCCTGCACCGGCGCTCGCAGCGCCTGGATTGCCGATCCTGGGCGGTGCGCGTTTCCGCTCCGGACCAGGCAAATTGTGAAGTGCTTCAGTTAACCCCGCAGCGCGCCCGCCAGCCGTTTGGTGATGATCTCTTCGGCCTCGCGCATGATGCGGTCGATCAGCTCCTTCACCGTCGGGATGTCGTGGATGAGGCCCGCGACCATGCCGCAGCTCCACGCGCCAGCATCCATGTCGCCATCCTTCATGATCCTGGGATAGACGCCCGCGACTTCCTCGATGATGTCCTCGAACTTGATGCCAGCGCCGAGCTGCTTCTCCTTCTCGAGAATCTTCGTAACGCCCGCATTGTTGAGCACGCGCTCGGTGTTGCGCAACGGGCGCATGACGAGGCGCGTATCGAGCTCGCTGGCCTTCACCAGCGCCTCCTTCACATTCTGGTGGATCGGCGCATCCTTGGTCGCCATGAAGCGCGTGCCCATATTCATGCCCTCCGCGCCCAGCGCCATCGCCGCCACCAGAGAGCGGCCGTCGGCCATGCCGCCTGAAGCAACGAAGGGAATCTTGAGTTCCTCGGCGGCGCGCGGCAGCAGGATGAAGTTCGGCACATCGTCCTCGCCCGGATGGCCCCCGCATTCGAACCCGTCGACGCTCACCGCATCGCAGCCGATCTTCTCCGCCTTCAGCGAGTGACGCACGGACGTGCACTTGTGGATCACCTTGATGCCCGCCTCCTTGAAGAAAGGCATCACCTGCGCCGGGTTGTTGCCGGCGGTTTCCACGATCTTGACGTTCTCCTCGATGATGGTGCGCACGAAGCCCGGATAGTCCGGCGGCGTCACGGACGGCAGGAAGGTGAGGTTCACGCCGAACGGCTTTTTCGTCATCTCACGGCAGCGGCGGATCTCGTTGCGCAGATTCTCCGGCGTGCGCTGCGTCAACCCGGTGATGATGCCAAGTCCGCCCGCATTCGAGACAGCCGCCGCCATCTCCGCAAAGCCCACATAATGCATGCCGCCCTGGATGATCGGATGCTCGATGCCGAACAGTTCCGTGATGCGTGTTTTCATGGCGCGGTGTCCCTTGGATGTTTTGCCCATCAGGAAACCGCAAGCCAGACGCCGTCAAGCCAGATGCGCTATCGAATTCGATCAGCCAGCGGCCTTCTCGCCTCGAACCAGACCTTCCGCGCCGGCACGCTGACCAGTTCGCGCTCCGGCCAGCGCAGTGCCGTCAACACCCCGCCGAAACAGCAGCCCGTATCGATGCACCAGGTATTGTTGACCGCCTGCACCTCCGGCGCCGCCACGTGTCCGTAGACGATCGCTGGCGCACCACGATAGTCGAGCGCCCAGTTGCGCCGCACCAGGCTGCCGTAACCGTCCGTCTCACCGGTCGTGTCGCCATAGAGGGCGAAGGCGCGGACCTTGCCGCCGGATTTCCCGATCATCTCCTCCTTCAACCCGGCATGCGCGACCACCAGCGCGCCGCCATCAAGCCAGAGCCAGGGCGGCAGGCCTGTGAGGTAGTCGCTCGCCTGCTGCCGGAATTCGGCGCTTTCCGGCTCCAGCTGGTCAATCGATAGCTGCAGGCCGTGGCCGGTCTTGACCTTCGCGCCGTTGAGCCAGCGGCCAAGCTTGTTGTCGTGATTGCCCTCGACGCAGAGCGCAGTCCCCTGCTCCGCCATGCTCATTGCGATGCGCAGCACATCGGGCGTTCGCGGCCCCCGATCGACAAGGTCGCCGACGAAGACGAGCGTGCGACCGGACGGAGGCGTCACACGCACGCCGCCGCCGCCCCACGCGACGCAATAGCCCAGCCGCGCCAGCAGCTCCTCCAGCTCGTCGCAGCAGCCATGAACATCGCCGACGATATCGAACGGTCCGACGAGGTCGCGGCGATCGAAGGGTTCGCGCGTCATGATTTCACGAACGCGTGAAACATGGTCTCGGCTTCCGCGCGCAGAGCGGGATCGGGCCGAACGCGCATGTCCTGCGCGTTCGCCCATGCCCATTCACGCGCAATGATATCGTCCAGCGCCGCAAGACGCGGGCCGTTGCCGACCTCAGACGTCTGCGCCTTGCGCACGAGAAGGTGGGCCACTTCTTCCCTGAAGGCCATACCCAGTTCGATACCGGCCATCAGGTCCGGCAGGCTCATGGGCGGAATCTCGCCCGGACGTTCGCGTATCCACGCGATGCACATGGCTGGCCGCAGGATGTAGAGGTACTTTTTGAGATTTACGTCCTCGCGTCCCTCGACGAACTCGTCCCACAGCCGCCGGCTCAGCGAGAGATAGTGGTTCAGGCAGGCCCGCGCATACGTCGTGCGGTCGGCAAACGCCCGCAGCGTTGCGCACGCCGCATCGTTCCAGCGATAGCGGATCGGGCTCGACAACCATTCGAGCAGGACAGGATTGGGTTTCAGCAGAAGCAGCAGCGCCTTGCGGATGTCCCAGCCATTCACATCGAAATCGCCATCGATCGGCAACTCGATCACATCGCGCCCGGGCTGCAAGGACAGGTACCAGTCCGCCTCGCGCACATAGACGAAACGCGCATCGTAGTCGCTGTCCGGCGACGGGAAGCCCCAGGCCCGACTGCCGCTCTCCACCGCAAACAGGATACGGATGCGCTCATCACGCTCGATGCGCGCGAGATCGTCCAGGATGCGGCTGAAGGCGGCTTCCGAGATCGCAGCGGAACGGATCATGCCTTCGTGGCGCCCCAGTCCGGCGGGCGTTTCTCGATGAAGGCCTGGACGCCCTCGGCCGTGTCACGC
>VFQT010002318.1_pt1 | contig 19909 bp, 16 predicted proteins | sample 3512381 | NCBI WGS metagenome assembly VFQT01 (sample SAMN10412376, study PRJNA504923) | tailings metagenome | isolation source: Relicate 2 Philex TSF3 active mining site | place: Philippines: Tuba, Benguet | collected 2017-08-29
ATCATCGTCACCGACGAGCTTGTCGGCGAAGGTCCCGCAGCAATCCGTGCCAGGCTCGATCGAGCTGAGGCACTGTATGTTGGTGCCTCCGACGAGGAAGCCGAGGAGCTCCTCGTAGCTGTCGACCGTCGGTTGACCGGTGACGATGGGTACGAGGAAGGCCTCGAGGAAGTAGCTGATGAGAGCGCCGTACTTGAGGTTGAGCGGGTGCTGGGCAATCGACAGGTCGTAGTAGTTCGCGACCGTCGCAGGCACATTCCCGGTCACAGCCTGGGACTGGAAGGCGTTGATCGAGAACTGACGGACGCCACAGCCTGCCTCGGTATCAGGGTCACAGTTCTGACCGAGGGTCCACTTGACCTTCACCGTATGCCAGTTCTCGGTCACGTCTCCATCCGCCCACTGCCCCGCCTCGTTTGGCTCCTTCTTGACGGTCAAGGTCGCCCTGATCTCAAAAGCCTTGAGGATGTCCGCCACGTCGCCGCCCCCCTGCAGGATGGTCGCGAAGACAGTGCCTTCGGTGACCGCGCTGAGAATCGAGTCGGCAAGCTGGAACACGAATCCGCCGAGCGTGCCAGCGACGACGTTGCCGTTCGCGTCCGTGTCGAAGAGCATGTCGCAGAAGCCATTCAGTTGAGCGTCCTGGCCGTTCATCAGGTCGCAGGCGACGTTGAAGAGGGTCTGGGTCGGGGACTGGAAGAAGCCGACGACGTAGTCGACGTAGGTGCGGTAGGGCTGCGGGATGGCGCTGATAAAGTCGAAGCGGCTGATGATCTCGTAGCTGCCAGGTTGTCCGCGCTGGGCACCGGCGTAGATCGGCGGGCGGTCGTTGAGGGTGACCTGGACCGTCTTTGACTTGCCCCACTCGACCTCACCCTCGGTTGCGTTGCAGCCCCAGGCCTGGATCGCGTTGTTGGCGTTCTTCGAGTACACGAGGATGGTGTACTTCTGCTTGCCAGCCTGCTCGAGCCCGTCGAGCTCGGGGAACTTCGACGACTGCGCGAGCGGCACGTTGTCAGTCGCGTGGTTCGCGGTGTTGTCGTCGAGCAACGCACTCATTTCGCCACAGCCGGGGACGCCCGCTGCGTTCTGCTTGTAGAGGTTGACGCTGTAGGTGCCGACGGGGCGCTGACCCGTGTAGTTCGCGACCACCGTGAGGGGCACCTGGCCCTTCGGGGTGACGACGACGTCGAAGTACTTCGGGGCGATGGTGCTTCCGTCGATGTAGGCTTTGACGACGAACTGACCGATGTTGTTGGTCTTCGGCTTGGTGTTGACGGATGCGATGCCCTGCGCATCGCTCGCAGTGGACAACGCGCTGATGAAGCCGATGTTCTGGTTGTCGTTCTCGAGCGCGAATTTGACGACCTGGCCAGACTTGGCGAGCCCGTCCTCGGTGTAGACGAGCTCGAGGGGGCGAATTTCGTTGTAGCCGATCGACACTGTGCAACGAGGCTGCTGGAGGCAGGGACGCTGGTCATCGCCACGGGCGTTCTTGAACTCGAGGACGCGGACGACCCCAGGCGTGGTGGTGTCGGTTCCACCGGGCCCAACGTCGGACATGCCGTCGGGGAAGATGGTGTCGAAGTTGGTGTCCGGAGTGACCGAGCCACCATCGTCACCACAGGCGCCAAGAGACGCCAGAGTGAAGACCGAGGCACCGAGGATGCTGAGGCGAGTGACCCGAGCGAGGCGATGCGCGTGTTCAGGGACAAGGGCGTTCATGACAGGACCTCCAACCCGACGGATTACGGGATGAGCATGCCCGAGGCTGTGCATTCGGTGCAATGGGACTCCGGAAAAAACCGGGGTGAGCCCAACGCGCCGTCTCCAGGGGCTGCCGCAAGCGGCATGCGAGGTATGTTCATCGAGCAGAGAAAGTCAAGGTTCGAGTCTGAAAGCCGAAAGATGGGTGCCCCGAAGAGAGAAGCCTACTCAACGATTCTGGTAGCCCTCAGCAGGCATCATGGAGGTTTGCTCTTCTTCAGGTGGCGCTCGATGTTCGCCCGATGTTCGTCATAGGTCTTTGCAAAGGCGTGTCCGCGCGAGCCGTCCCGGCGAGCGACGAAGAAGATATACTCGTGGGTTGCGGCCGCAAGGACCCCTTCAAGTGCTTCTCGGGATGGGCTGCAAATGGGGCCGGGTGGTAGGCCCTTGAAGGCGTATGTGTTGTAGGGGTTGCTCGCATCCCGTCTCTCTGTGGGAGAGGGCGGCTTGCCAACGCGGTCTGGCCGATACATCAGGGTCGGGTCCGTCTCGAGCCGCATGCCCTTTTCGAGTCGGTTGAGGAACACGCCAGCGATGACCGGGGCCTCGGATTTGAGCGCCATCTCCTCCTCGACGAGCGACGCTAGGACGATGATGTCGGCCTCGGTCAAGCCATATGCGGCCTCGAGGGCGTCGATGCGTTCTTCGTACTTGTCGGAGAGCGCCCCCCATACCTGGCGGAATCGTGCGACGGCCTTCTCGAGGACGGCCTGCGCCGCGCTTCCTTCGGCGATGTCATAGGTGTCGGGATAGACGAATCCCTCGAGCCAGGTGCTGTCGATGCCATCCGCGCGGAGGTCCCGGGACTTCACGGGGAGTCCCAGACCGCGAACCCAGGTCTCATTCGCCGCGAGCGCCATCACCTCGGCGCGGGTTCCAATGCCGGAGGCCTCGAGCTTGTCAGCGACCTCCCAGAGGGAGCGACCCGGGATGAGCATGATGCGCTTCGTGGGCGTGCGCATGAGTTCGAGCGACGCATAGGCGCCCGCGAGCAGGGCGAGAGCGATGACGGCCGCGTAGGAGAGCTTTTTTGTCATCGGCTGAGGCCCGAGAGGCTCTGTCGATCGAGCCAGTCCTGGAGCAGAACGGCGGCCGCGGCGCTGTCGATGAGGCCCTTTGTCGCGCGCGAGTTGAAGCGGCGCTTCGCAGCAGTGAGCCGCTCTTCAGCGACCGCCGAGGTGAACCGTTCGTCGACGAGGCTCACCTGAACGGAGACGAGTGTCTGCAGCTTCTCCGCGTATCTTGTGGCCGAGCGGGTCGTCTCGCTCGAGCTGCCGTCGAGTTCGAGGGGCAACCCGACGAGGACGTGGGTGACCTCGTGCTCGGCGATGAGCGCGACGACGCGCCGGATCTGGGCGCCCTTGTCCTTCTCGTGGAGCGTCGCTAGCGGCGTCGCGAGGGTCCGCGTCGGGTCGGACATCGCAAGGCCGATACGGGCGAGGCCCCAGTCGATTGCTAGAACGCGCCCCGGATTCATCATCCACCTCCGAGATAGATCACTGCCCCCTGGGCGTGGATTGCGAGGAGGTCCATCGAGAGCGCGACCGCGTAATGGAGCGCGACGCCAAACCAGACCGAGCGATGTCTGAGCGCGAGGAAACCGAGGATGGAGCCGGCGAGGACGGCACCGAGCGTCTCCGAGAAGGGCTTTCCGAAATGCCCGGTGACATAGGGAACACACATGAGCGGCAAGGCGTAGAGACCGAAGTCGCGCTCCATGCCGAAGGTGAGAAAGCCGCGCCAGAAGCTCTCGCCCGAGACGAACACGAAGAGGTAGAAGGTCTGGTACACGATGAGGTGCCAGAACCAGACGCCGCCGTGGGGATCGATGAGGTCCCGGGCGAGGGGGTATTTCTGCTGGAAGACCGGGGTACCCGAAGCGTGGAGGACAAAGGGGGCGATGCCAACGGCAAGCGCGACATAGATCCAGCCGATGCCTTTGACCGATCGGTCATCTCCTCGCCACGAGAGGCCGAGCTCACGCGGCGGGAGTGACATGAGGCGCGAGGCGAGAGTGAAGGGGATGGCGAGGCGTAGAATGGTTGCCATCGACGCGAAGTAGAGGAAGGGCACGATAGGCCAGAACGTGCTGTGGTCGAGAGGGGGATTGCCAAAAAAGCGGCGGTAGCCATCGCTGCGACCGAAGTACCAAAAGAGCAGGAGGCAGATGAGCCCGATACCGAGGAGGAGCCAGGTCCTGCGAGAGACTCGGCGCAGGGCGGAAAAGCCATGGAAAAGCCCGAAGATGCCAAGGCAGACGGCCCAACCGAGGAGGACGTGGACAACCTGCCAGTCCTTGTTCTCGAGAAAACCCCATTTGTAGCGGGCCACAACCTGCAGAGCGAGGGCCGAAAACATGAGCCCGAGCGCCCACCACGAGGCCTTCGGGGTACCTTCCGCCATGCCCGCGGTCCGCGGGGCGAACACATCGGCAAGCCATGCGAGTGTGCGGGTCGAAAGTGCGGCGTGCGAGGTCGCCAAGGCGAACTCAGTCCACCGCGATTGTTAGAAGTTCGGACGCGACCTCGAAGCGCGCCTCGGTCTGCGCCCGAACACCTTCGACCGTCTCGCCCGGGGCGATTTCTCTGAGCACCATGCGTCGGCCGCCGCTCGGAAGCTTCTCGAGGTCGAACCAGCCGAGCTCGGTGATGAGGTGGTCGACGCAGCTGCGTCCCGTAAGCGGCAGGGTGCACTCGCGAAGGACCTTCGTCTGCCCCTTTGCGGTGTGCTGCATCAGCACGATGACCCGCCGTGCGCCTGCGACGAGGTCCATCGCCCCGCCCATGCCCTTGACCATCTTGCCCGGAATCATCCAGTTGGCGAGGTCGCCCTGTCCGGAGACCTGCATTCCGCCGAGGATCGCGAGGTCGATGTGGCCACCTCGGATCATCCCGAAAGACTCGGCACTCGAAAAGAAACTCGAGCCCGCGAGGGCCGTAACGGTCTGCTTACCGGCGTTGATGAGGTCGGGATCCTCGGTGCCTTCAACCGGGAAAGGGCCGATGCCAAGGAGCCCGTTCTCCGACTGGAGGACGACCTCGACCCCGTCGGGGATGTGGTTCGCGACGAGCGTCGGCATACCAATGCCGAGGTTCACGTAGAAACCGTCGCGAAGTTCACGCGCCACGCGGCGGACCATTTGTTCCTGGGTGAGCGCCATGGGTGTCTCTCCTCAGCCCTGCGTTGGGGGACGCGTCGTGCGCTGCTCGATCGGCTTTTCGTAGTCCCGACCGAGGATGATGCGCTGGACGTAGATGCCCGGCGTGTGGATGTGATTCGGGTCGAGAGAGCCCGCGGGGACGAGTTCCTCCACCTCGGCGATGGTGATGCGTCCTGCCGCCGCCATCATCGGGTTGAAGTTCTGTGCGGTGTAGCGGTAGACGAGGTTGCCGTGCGTGTCGCCCTTCCAAGCCTTCACGAACGCAAAGTCCGAGGTCAAGGCCGTCTCGAGCACACACGCGGTGCCATTGAAATCGCGGACCTCTTTGCCGTCGGCCACGAGCGTGCCGACTCCGGTCGGCGTGAAGAAGGCGCGGATCCCCGCACCACCAGCTCTTATGCGCTCGGCGAGTGTGCCCTGGGGCACGAGCTCGACCTCGAGCTCGCCCGAGAGGAACTGCTGTTCGAAGTTCTTGTTCTCTCCGACATAGCTCGAGACCATCTTACGAATCTGGCGCGCCTGGAGCAGGACACCGAGGCCCTTTTGGTCCGTGCCGCAATTGTTCGAGATGACCGTGAGTCCCTTCGTGCCTCGGCGGTGGAGGGCCCGAATGAGATTTTCCGGGTTGCCACAAAGGCCGAAGCCACCGCTCATCAGGGTGGCTCCTTCCGGAAGGTCGTGGATCGCCGAATCGGCGTCTGCAAAGACCTTGTTCACTATGACCCTCCGAATCCTGCCGAAGGTCGAAACCTTCGACTCGGGGTTGGGCTCAGGCTGGCTGAGCCTTCTTCTCTTCCTCGGACTTCCCGCTCTTCTTCTGCTGGCTGCCTGGGTTCATCCTGGCGGCCCGCTCGGCCTCACGGCGGTGGAAGTAGTTATCGAGGTAGAGGACGACGGGCACCGAGATGTAGATCGACGAGTACGTGCCGAAGATGATGCCGAGGAACATCGTGAGGGCGAAGTCGTAGACCTGTGCGCCGCCGAACACCATGATGGAGAGAATGCCGAGCAGGGTGGTCGTACCCGTGAGCACGGTACGGGAAAGGGTACTGTTGACCGCTTTATTGAGGAGGTCGATGAAGCTCTGGCCGCGCTGCCCTGTGTAGAGTTCGCGCACGCGGTCGTATACGACGATGGAGTCGTTAATCGAGTAGCCGATGATGGTGAGAACTGCCGCGAGGATCTGGAGCGAGAACTTCAGGTCGAGAGCGGCGACCATGCCCATCGTGACGATGGCATCGTGGAATAGCGCGATGACGCCACCCGGAGCGTAGCGGAAGTCGAAGCGCAGGGTAACGTAGATGAGGATGCCGATAAGCGAGTAGAGGATTGCGAGGAGACCGTCGTTGAAGAGGTCCTCACCAACGCTCGGCGAAACGGTCGCAGAGCTTTCCACAGTCAGGAACTTCGCTCCGAAGTCAGTCGAAAGCTGCTTCTGGAAAGCGGCCTGCAGGGCCTCGATGTCGACCGTGAAGCGCTTGTCCTCCTTGCCCTCGATGGCAGCAGCACGGCGGCGCTCGAAGTCCACCTGGTTCGGGAGTGCACCAGCGAGGGCATCCGTCGCCTGGCTTCCCTGGGCGTTCTCGCGGTCTTGGCGCTGGAGGTCGACGTCGCGTAGGAACTCGACCTCGACCTGACGCTCGAAGTCCGACGTGACGGAAATCGCCTCGAATTTCAGGGTCTTGAACAGCTCTGCTAGTTCCGCCTTGCGGGTAGCGATCCCGGTATCGTCGGTGTAGGTGAGATAGAGGGTATCGCCTGCATCCTCGGAGGTCGCGACCTTGGTCCCTGGCCATTTGTCGGTGATGGCCTTGATGATCTCCTGCCGCCGCGTTGAGTCCACAAGAGAAGTGACCTCTGTGTAAATGAGGAAGCGATCGACGGACTTGCCGTTGATCTGGTCTCCCGCACCTGCGCCAAAGTCCTGCACTGAGACGGTGGAGTCAGCATGAGCGAGCTCTGTCTTGAGCAGCGTCGTCACCGAGTCGGCGATCTTCTGCCGCTCGTCCACGGCCCCCTTCTCGAAGGCGACAATTGCGGAGCTGCCGCCCTTGAACTCGATGCCGAGGTTGAGCCCCTTGACGAGCAGCAGGACGATCGAGGCGAGGGTGAGAACGACCGACACCGTGAAGGCGACGTTCCTCGTCTTCATGAAGTCGATATTGGTATTGGGCTTGATGAGCGTGAACATCTTCGGGCCTCAGATCGAGAGAGTGGTCGGCTTCTTGGCGCTGATCCAGTAGTTGAAGATGAGGCGCGACACGGTCACCGAGGTGAAGACCGAAGTCGCAAGCCCGATGAGCAGCGAGACGGCGAAGTTGTGCATCGGGCCGCTCGTGAACTGCATAAGTGCGAAGCCGGTGATCGCGGTCGTGAGCTGCCCGTCGAAGATCGAAGAGAAGGCCTTGTCGAAGCCGAGCTCGACCGCCTGGCGCGGTGAGCGCCCGGTCCGAAGTTCATCCCGGATCCGTTCGTAGATCAGCACGTTGCCGTCGACCGCCATGCCCATCGAGAGGATGATACCGGCGACGCCTGGCAGGGTGAGCGCCGTGTTGAAGGCGACGAGCAGACCGAACATCAGGAGCATGTTGAAGAGCAGCACCGCGACGGCGATGGCGCCTGAGATGCGGTAGTAGATGAGGCAGAAGACCATGATCAAGAGGAAGCCGACGGCCATGGCCGTGGCACCGGCGACGACCGAGTCGGAGCCGAGGCTTGGCCCTACCGCGTGGTCGTGCACCTTGTACACGGGGGCCTGGTAGGCGCCCTGGGTGAGTACCTGAGCCAAGGCCTGAGCTTCGACCTGGGCACGCATACCACCAGCGCCCATGGAGATTTCTGCGCGACCGCCTGCAATCTTACTGCGGATGGAAGGTGCTGACTGCACGTCTTCGTCGAGCATGATCGCGAGCATCTCACCAACGTTCTTCTCAGTGGCGGTCGCGAAGAGCTGCGCGCCTTCGCCGTTCATATCGAGGTAGACCGCTGGCTTGTTCTCCTGAGTGAAGCCCATGCGCGCGCGTGCGAGGTGCTGACCGGTGAGCTCGACCTTCGAGTAGAGATAGACAGCCTGCCAGTACTTCTCGTCGATGATGCCGTCGCGGTCGGTGTCGTCCTCGCAGAACTCGAAGCCGATCATGTGGTCGGCAGGCACCGTGAGAGTGCGAACGAACCGGGCGAGCTCGCTCTTGTTCTTTGCCTTGACCGAGCCGCCGTAGGCAGGGCACTCGTTCTGGCGTCCGCGACGGGGCTCGAGGCCCACCACCTCGGGATTGCCCTTCTTGAACTCCTCGACCTTCGCCGCGACTTCGGGGGTCGCAAGCCAGGGCTCGTTGTCGTCGACGAAGCGCATCGTGAGCTGTGCCGTTCGACCGAGGACAGATCGGACAACGTCCATCTGGGTCTGGTCGACGCCAGGGATCTGTACGGCGATGTCGGAGTCTCCGGTGATGCGTACATCAGGGTCGATGAGACCCATTCCGGCCACGCGCTTGTCGAGGTTGTCGCGCGTCTCCTTGAGGACCTGGCTCCGAATGAGCTGAGCCTCCTTGTCGGGAAGCGCGATAGACACGCTCTTCGTGTCGGCCGTGTCCGAGGACTCGAAGCGCTGATCGATCTTTTTAACAGCGTCGTCGAGCTTGGCGTAAGCACCCCAGGCACCGTCATCAGCCATCGTCACAGTCGCCTGGTCGATGTCGTCCACAGTCACCTTGACGCGAGCCTTGTAGGCGTCGAGCTTGTCCGCCGGAAGGTCGGCGTAGTTCTCGTTTGCGTCTTTGGCGATCTGCTCGACGATCGCGACTTGGAGCGACTCCGCCCCTTTGCGCGTCGTGTCCTCGACCGACTGCTTCCAGTCGACAGTGTATCGCAGCTCGAGTCCACCCGCGAGGTCGAGACCGCCGCGAATTCGGCTCTGGAACGGCCACCACGACGGCATCTCGACCGCAGAGGGGATGGCGTACAGAACTGTGAGAGTGAATAGCGCCCAGGTGAAGATCGCGCGCCAGTTGCGCTTGTTTTTCATCGTCCCGGCTCCTTGGTCCGGTGGTTGGGTCCAGTCGTCGCGAGCAAGCTCGCGGCGGGGTTTTCACAGGTGCACGTGGACCGACATGCGCCGTAGACTCGAATCAGTTCGTACCCTGAGGCTGCTGCGGATTCTGCGTCAGATCCTTCTCGGTCTGCTCGTTCGCGACGCCGCCCACGTAGCTCTTCAGGATGCGGATGTTGGTGCCCTTTGCGATCTCGACAGTGAGGACATTGCCTTCGATCGATGAGATGCGGCCGTAGATGCCACTCGAGGTGATAATGCTGTCACCGCGCTTGAGCGCTTCGACCATCGTCTTGTGCTGCTTCATCCGCTTCTGCTGGGGGCGGATGAGGAGGAAGTAGAAGACGACGAGCATCAGCACCATGAAGATGAGTTGCTCAGGACCGCCGCATCCCGGGGCGCGTGCGGCCGGGGGAGCACCGCCAGGGGTCGGAGCAGCGGGTGGAGCTATCTCTGACTGCGCAAAGAAGGGCTGAACTGTCGCGAAGAGATCGTAGATGCGATCCAAGGTCGTCTCCTGCCGTAGCGCCGCTTGCATGCTGGGCGTCCGCGAACGGGCGGTGAGCCATATCAGAAGGGTCGGGGGGGGTCAATCACGACTTGAAGGCACCTGTCCGGCCTTATCCGAAGGCCAGGGCGGTCGCAAAGTCCACACATCCCCGGTCGCCTCGGCGGTCGGGGCGCTTGCTCGCTGCCGGCATGGCCGGCTTTAGGCTTCGCAATCATCCCCGACACGCGCTCGGCGCCCTCCCGCTTCGATGCTGCGACTTCTCGATAATGCGATTGCCCTGATCCGAAGGCCTCGAGGGCTCGACGCTACGTCTTTTCTATGGCGTTGGCGGCGCGTCGGGCGAGATGAGCGTTGCGGAAAGCGGGGTAGTGCCCTGCGTCGAGCGCTTGGCGAGCCTCGGCCATGAGGTCGAGGAGGTAATGGAGGTTGTGCAGACTCGCGAGGGTCGCGAAGAGGATCTCACCCGCTTTCGAAAGATGTCGGAGGTAGCCGCGTGAGAAATTCCGACATGTGTAGCAGCTGCAACCGCTGTCGATCGGTCTGTCATCTAGCCGATGGCGGTGGTTACGGATGTTCAGGTCTCCATCGGCGGTGAGCAGCCGGCCGTTACGAGCATTGCGAGTTGGCAGGACGCAGTCGAACATGTCGACCCCGTGGCCGACTGAGATGAGGAGATCTTCCGGCGTGCCGACCCCCATAAGGTAGCGTGCCTTGTCGACGGGCATGAGTGGAGCGACCGCTTCGATCGTCGACCAGGTCGCCTCCCGTGTCTCTCCGACGGACAAACCGCCAAGGGCGTATCCATCGAATGGGAGTGCCGTGAGCGCGGCTAGTGAGGCACGTCTGAGATGGATATCGATACCGCCCTGGACGATGCCAAAGAGCTGGTAGTCGTCGCGGGTGCGCGCGTCGATGCAGCGCTTCGCCCACCTCGTGGTCCGGTCCATTGCCCGACGCACGACCTCGACTGGCGCGCCGCCTGGCGGGCATTCGTCGAAGGCCATGACCACGTCGGAGCCGAGCACTTCTTGGATGGCTATCGATTTCTCTGGGGAGAGGACCTGCTTCGAACCGTCGAGATGGGACGCGAAGGTGACGCCACTTTCCTCGATTTTCGAGAGATCCCGAAGGCTGAAGACCTGGAATCCGCCGCTATCGGTGAGGATGGCGCGGTCCCAGCCCATCATCTTGTGAAGTCCGCCGAGGGCCCCGACAACCTCAGTCCCTGGCCTCAGGTAGAGGTGATAGGTGTTGCCGAGCAGGATCTCGACGCCTAGCTCGTGCAACTGCGCTGGCGTGACCCCCTTCACCGTTCCCTGAGTGCCGACAGGCATGAACACTGGCGTCTCGACCGTGCCGTGGGTCGTGTGAAGTCGCCCTCGTCTTGCACGACTGCCGCTGTCTTCGTGAAGCAGTTCGAAGCCGACCTTGCCTGAAGCGAACGCCCTCATCGGATTAACATCCCATCGCCGTAGCTGAAAAACCGATAACCGGAGGCGACCGCGTATCGGTAAGTCGACAGCACGGAGGCCCGCCCGGCAAAGGCCGATACGAGCATGAGCAGAGTCGACTGGGGAAGGTGGAAGTTCGTCATGAGCTGGTCGACCACCTTGAACGGATAGCCTTCTCGGATAAAGATGGAGGTCTGCCCCTCGTCGGGCCTCACCTCGCCGTGCTTCGAGGCCACGGCCTCGAGCGTCCGTACGACCGTCGTGCCGACGGCGAGCACTGGGCGTCCTTCCCGACGAGCTCGCCCAATGGCATCAGCGGTCGTCTCGGAGACCTCATATCGCTCGGAATGCATGACGTGCTCGCTCGGGCGTTCGACCCGCACCGGCGCAAACGTGCCCGGGCCGACGTGGAGTGTGACGAAGGCGGTCTCGCAACCTCGCTCATGAATCGCGTCGAGCAGGGCCGTTGTGAAATGGAGACCTGCCGTGGGGGCCGCCACTGCGCCGGGTTTGTTCGCGTAGACGGTCTGATAGTTTTGCTCGTCGTCCGGACGCGTTTCCCGGTTTACATAGGGGGGCAGCGGAACTTCGCCGCAGGCGTTGCAGAGCTCCCAGACAGACGCCACGGACTCGGGGAGCGACACTTCGAGCCGACCGTCCCCAACCACGTCTTTTATACGGAGCACCATGCGCGCCCCCTCCGCCCCGGGGACATCGAGGGTAATCCTCTGCCCGGGGTGAAATCCCTTCGAGGCCTTTCCCAGAGCAACAAAACTTCGCTCTGAGGTCGGCTCGAGCGCGAGGAGCTCGATACGGCCTCCGGACTCCTTCACCCCCTTCAGCCGCGCTGGAACGACCCGGGTGTCGTTGAACACGAGGAGCTCGTCACCCCGGAGCAGCTTCGGCAGGTCCCGCACATGGAGGTCCTGACGTGCGCCATCGAGGCGCCCGAGGCACATCAGGCGGGCAGCTGTCCGGTCTGCGAGAGGCTCCTGCGCAATCGACCCCGGCGGCAATTCGAAGGCGTAGTCGGACAGTAGCGGCTCGGTCATGCGCGCTCCTGTATGCCCGCAGACGCCGAAATTCAATCATGAAGGATGGCCGCAACTCTCCACACCATCGACCGCCCCGGCTTCGCTATGCCCCCAGCACACAATCCGAAGGACATCGTGTTTCACGACTCCACCAATATGCCTGCCGGTCGCGGTTGATCCATTCCGATCACGGCGCCAGGGTTGACCCCGGTCGCTCCCGCACCCTGCGATGGCGCCGAAGAAAAAAAATCAATGATCTCTCCGCGACCGCAGCCCGGGCGGAGCTGCGGGCATTTCAACACAACCACATGAAATCATTGAACTTACAAATCATATATGGCAATCGGTTGCGACTCTCGAGCGCCAGCAGTGCGCTCGAGATGCTGATTTGCTGTTGACAGGTCAGATCCATCGTTCTTACGCTCCGCATCGAAATCGAACCGAAGGGGTGTTCGGGCGCCCAGCGCCTGACCCAGGCGGAGTCAAGCGGAATCGCATCGACGTGTTGACATGTCGGAATGGTGACGTGCGACATCGATTTCGGACCTGGGGCCCCAGTTGCGGCCCGGTTCAAACGAACATCGAGATAACGATAAGGGGAGAACAACAATGACCAAGGCTGAACTCATCGATCATGTCCACGGCGCTCTCGAGGCGAAGCTCACCAAGAAGGACACCGGGACCGCCGTCCAGGCTGTCTTCGACGCCCTTAGCGAGGCGATCAAGCGCGACGGCCGCATCTCGTACCCGGATTTCGGCACCTTCACGGTGAAGACCCGCGCCGCGCGCCAGGGCCGTAACCCCCGCACGGGCAAGACCCTCGCCATCGCCGCGTCCAAGACTGTCGGCTTCAAGGCCGCCCCGAAGTTCAAGGGCAACCTCTGATTCGTCCTCCCGGGTGATGCAGGCCCCTCGCGGGTCTGTCTTGCCCGGGAACCGAACTCCAAGCCCACCACCATAGGAATACGAAAATGACGAAAGCTGAACTCATCGATACCGTTCATGGCCAGCTCGAGGGTGTCTCCAAGAAGGACACCGCTGAAATCGTCCAGGCCGTCTTCGACGGACTCGCGAGCGCCATCAGCGCCGACAAGCGCTTCGCCTACCCGGGCTTTGGCACTTTCACGCTGAAGGAGCGCGCTGCCCGCCGCGGCCGCAACCCGCGCACCGGCAAGGACATCCAGATCCCCGCTTCCAAGTCGGTCGGCTTCCGCGCCGCCCCGACCCTGAAGGACCAGCTGTAATCAGCTGAGCGGGACTCTGACCGACGAGAGTTGGTCAGGACAGATGCCAGAGGCGACTCGCAAGGGTCGCCTTTTGCTTTTTCTGGGCCGTGCGTCGGCTCATCCCCCCCGGATGAGACGCCTGACCGAGAGGAAGTCCTCCCAGGCCTGACGCTTCATCTTCGGCGTCCGAAGCAGATAAGAGGGATGGTAGGTCGAGACGATGGGCACCCCAAAAAGGTCGGCCGTCTTTTTCCGCAACTCTCCCATCGGCAGGTCGACACCGAGGAGGTTGACGGCCGCGAAGCGCCCGAGCGTCAGCAACACACGCGGTTTCACCGCCTGAATCTGGCGATGCAGAAATGGACTGCAGGTAGCGATCTCATCTGGGAGCGGGTCACGGTTCTGGGGCGGGCGGCACTTGATGACGTTGCAGATGTAGACATCATCGCGAGAGAACCCGATGGCATTCAACATCCGCGTGAGAAGCTGACCCGATCGTCCGACGAAGGGCTCGCCGGTCAAGTCCTCCTGTTCGCCCGGAGCCTCGCCGATGATGACGAGTGAGGCCTGCGGGTTGCCGACCCCGAAGACGAGTTTCTTTCGCTCTCGCCCGAGGCGGCAACGCTGACAGTCTCCGAGCTCGACACTGATCTGACGGAGTCCCGCCTCTCCCGGCTCGACCGGCCCTGTAGGGGGCGGCGGGGCGGCATGAGATGCGGCAAGCCTTGGTGGGACGCGTGGGACTGGCACCGAAGGTGGGCGCTGATTTGGGGCCCGCGGCGAAGGCGGCTCGAGTGGGGCAGCGGAAGTCGTGAGCCCCTGAACGCTGTCTTCGAGGAGTTCTGTTGGGACCTCGGTCGCCCCAGTGAGGTGCGCCCACTCCAGCCAAGCCCGAAGGTCTGCTGCGAGGGCGGTCGCATGCGCACGGACTTCGTCGTCGTGTGGCTCAGACATGGCGAAGCGACTCAAGGTGGCGCTGAAGGTGGGGAAGAATCTCGCGGACGATGTTTTCGGCAAACTCGGATTTGCCAGCGCGAGCGAGTGGACTCTCGGAATTTTTGGAAATCAGCCAGCCCGCATTGTCACCGCGACCGAAACCCAGGTCGCCTGAGACGTCATTTCCGATAATCCAATCGAGGCCTTTGCGTGCGAGTTTGTCGCGAGCATAGGTCAGCACGTCGCGCGTCTCGGCCGCGAAGCCGATGAGGACGACGCGGTCGCGGTCGGGCTTGGAGGACATGGCAGAGAGGATGTCGATGGTGCGCTCGAGTTCGACGGAAGCGGGGCCGTCCGATTTCTTCACCTTGTGAGCGGATGTCAATTTCGGGCGATAATCTGCCACGGCCGCGGACATGACCAGTACGTCGGTCGTCGGCCAGAGTTCATTGACTGCGGCATGCATTTCGGCGGCCGAGGTCACATCGAGACGGCGCGAAATCAAGGCTCGCGTTCGCTGTTCGACAGGCCCTGCGACGATCGTGACCTCGGCACCACAGGCCGCGAGAGACCGTGCGAGCTCGAAGCCCATGGTACCGGTCGAAGGATTTCCGATGTATCTCACCGGGTCGAGAAATTCCCTCGTAGGGCCAGCGGTGAGGGTGACCCGCAGACCTCTGAGCGACTTCGGAGACATCGCGGCATGGGCCGCCTCGATGATATCGGGGGAATCTGGCAGACGACCCGGCCCGGTGATACCGCAAGCAAGAAGTCCCGCGTCCGGCTCGAGAAAATGAAATCGGGATATGGCACGCAAAGCATCGATATTGGACGCAACGATTTGATTTTCGAGCATCTCGGAATTCATAGCAGGACAGACGAGGACGGGGGTGCTCGCTGCCATCACCGAAGTCGTAAGAAGGTCATCGGCGAGCCCGTGGCGGATACGTCCGATGAGGTCTGCAGTCGCGGGCGCAAGGATGACGAGGTCGGAGTCGCGGGCGAGTTCGGTGTGGGCGATGCGTGACCCGTCTGCGCCGAGAAGGGGCTTCCACATGTCGAGCCCGACAGGGTGTTGCGAGACGACCTCGAGCGCGAGGGGCGCAACGAAATGGGTGGCTGCCTCCGTGAGGATAACGTGGACGTCGGCGCCGGCATCGCGCAAACGGCGAACGAGTTCAGGCGTCTTGTAGGCCGCGATACCGCCAGAGACGCCGAGAAGGATGCGCTTGTCCGAGAGGAGCCCCATGGGGAGGTCTTATCGTTCAATGCGCGTCGCGGCAAGCTGGTGAAAGACCAGAAGGAGTCTCTGCCCAGCGCCGCGTGCGTGGAGCGAAGCGCGCTGGCACCCGCGTTCGATTGCCCAGTGGAGACGCGAAAGGGTTGGTCGCGGGCCCGGTGTGTTCAAAAGCCGATGATCAGACTCGAACTGACGACCTGCTGATTACGAATCAGCTGCTCTACCAACTGAGCTACATCGGCGTACCGGGCCCGCGACGAGGGCGCTATTACCGGAGGCGCCAGCGCCGTGCAAGGAAAATATTGAACCGCGGGAGGGCTCAGGTGGAAGACGGGCTCAGCGAGGCGACCCCGTCAGGAGCGAACGGTTCGAGGCCGAGGCCGCGTCGGATGATGGCCCGACCGAGATAGATGAAGGGAGTGAGAATGACTGCGAGGACGAACTTCAGAACGTAGCCTGTCAGCGCTGTACGGATGACGAAATCGAGCGACGCGACCTCGCCTCCCGTGAGGCCCTGCGCCACCTGAAAGAAGAGGATGGTGACGATGAAGCTGTCGAGGAGCTGCGAGATGAGGGTGCTACCCGTCGCCCTGAGCCACACGAAACGGCCGCGGGTCAAACGATTGAAAAAGCTGAAGACCGCGATGTCGAACATCGATCCGAGAAGAAAAGCCACGATGGATGCGAGCGTCATGAGGGTGGAGCCACCGAAGATGAGCTCGAAGCTCCGCGCATCGGACGTCCCCGGGATCCCCTCGAGGGTCGGGAGCGCGCGGGCGATGGAGACGAGAGCGAAGGCGATGAGCGCCATCGCGAACGAGAGCCAGGCGACAAAGCGAGCCGCCTGACGACCGTAGAATTCGTGGATGAGATCCGTCAGCAGGAAGGTCACGGGGAAGGCGAGCATGCCAGCTGTATGCTCGACCTTGAAGGGGCCCGCGCCGAGATCGAGCTCGAAGGTGAAGAGCTTCACGCCGATGGTGTTTGCGACGAGCAACGCGGTCACGTTGAGTGCGCACAGGATGAGGAAGACACGCCCCTTGAGGTCTAGGTGGGGCCCGCTCTGTGGGCTCGGAGGGGATGTCGTCATTGGGGGAGAGTCGCCGATCGGTCGCGGCAATTGCAACCTGAATGTGGTCGAAGCGAAGTGAGAGCCTCGCAGAATTTACATCTGGGGCGCGACGAGGTTGCCGTCGAGTTGCCCGCATGCGGCGCCGATGTCATCGCCTTTGGAATATCGCACGGTGACCGTGTAGCCGCGTTCGACGAGAAATTGACCGAATCGATCGACGCTCTCGGGGCTCGGACGCTCGTACTTCGATCCAGGCCAGGGATTGAATGGGATGAGGTTCACCTTGCAACGCAGTCCGCGGAGGAGCCGCGCGACGCGAGAGGCATCTTCGAGGGTGTCGTTAAAACCCTTGAGCATCACGTACTCCATCGTGATGCGTCGCCGCGGTGGGAGTGGGAAGGCATGCAGCGCCTTCATCAACGTGTCGAGGTTCCAGACCTTGTTGATCGGGATGACCTGGGTGCGCTGTTCGTCGTGGCTCGCGTTGAGGGACACCGCGAGATTGACGGGAACGTCCGCACCGAGACGGGCGAGCTTTGGCACGACGCCTGAGGTCGAGACTGTAATGCGACGGGAGCTGATGTTCTGGCCCCCGTCATCCATCAGGATCTTCAGCGAGCGGACGACGTTGTCGTAGTTGTCTAGTGGCTCGCCCATGCCCATGTAGACGAGATTCGAGACCCGCTCCCCCTGCCCTGCATCGCCGAGCACCTTCTGGGCCCACATGACCTGGTCGGCGATCTCGGACGCGGCGAGATGTCTACGCAGCGGCATGCGTGCGGTGAGACAGAAATCGCAGCCGATCTTGCAACCCACCTGGCTCGAGACGCACTGCGTGAGGCGATCCTCCATCGGAATAATGACGCTTTCGATGCGGTCCCCTTGAGCCGTTTTCAGGAGGAGCTTGCGGGTCCCATCACGCGCGACCCGCACATCTTCGAGTTCGAGACCGCCAATGCGAGCGATCTCCTCGAGCTGGGTGCGGAGGGGCTTCGACAGATCGGTCATCGCCTCGAACGATCGGACGCCCCGGAGATGAAGCCAACGGAAGATCTGGTCGGCCCGAAACCTCGACTCTCCGAGGGTCGACTTGACCCAGTCCGCGAGCTCGGGCCGGGTCATGGCCTTGAGGTCAGGGCGGGTGTCCTTCTGAGGTGACACCCCAGAGTGTTTTTCGGGTGACCCTCCGGAGGGAGGGGCGTCGGCTTGAACGATTGGGAAAAGGCTCGACATGGCGCGCGGCTCTTATACGACCTGCGCGAACCTGACCAGCTTCGAGACGGAATCGAGGGCACTCGACCCCCTCCGCGCTCTGGTCTTTCGAAGCTCCGGTGAGCTTCAGGGCGAGGGACTCGAGCGGGTCCGAAAGGTGCGCTCGACGTGGTCGACGAGTTCGTGGACGCTCGTCTTGTAGCGCATGTCATCGCGCGCCACCCCCCAGCGGTCGGTCACCATGTCGCTATAAAGGCTGCCCTCGTTGCATTCCCGGACGAGGCGCGAGTTCGGGATGTAGCGGCTCGTACAGGTCTCGCTCGGTCCTTCGCAGCCGGGGTCGGTGCATTCGTGGACCCCACCTGCGGCGTCACGGCAGGCGCACTCGCGGAGCCCGGTCTCCTTGTCGATGAAACAACAGGCGCCGTCAGGAAGGACGAGAATCGCTTTTGGCACCCGACCATCGGTCATGAGGAGGGCCGTCACGAGGCCCGCGGGCGCCATATCGGACGCGTCCTGTCCGAGCCCGTGGAGGAAGTAGAGCGTCGGATATCGCTTCTCGGCGTTGTGGGGCGCGTGATAGCCGGGCGGAAGCGCGATGGTGTAGCCGCGGCGGGCTCGCAGGGCCTCGCTGTAGAAGGTCTCATAGCTCGCGACGATCTCGGGGAACTCCTCGACCTGCCGGTCTGGCGCGGGGAAGCGCAGAAATGCCATCGCGAGGAAGGCGACGACGCGATTGACGGCGTCGATCTCGCGACCGACGTGGCGCCCATCCCCCGCGGCGATCTCTTCCGGGGTCGCGAGGGGGTTGCCATATTCGACATAAACGTCCCGACCGATGCCCTCGCGAGACAGGTCTCGTTCGAAGATCGCGTTGGAGAACTCGCTGTCGATGATATCGGGGGCGAGTGCGTCGGGTGTGTTGGCAAGACCGTGGTAGATGCGAGGAACGCGGCCGCGAGCGATGAGGGCAGCGACGAGGTTGCGCGCGACGACACCGGCGTTCAGGACATCGCGGATTCCAGCGTCGAACCAGAAGTCGGTCTTCTCGAGGTCGCTCTCCGAGAGGTTTGCGATGAGGGTGTCAGCGTCGTGTGCGAGCAGTCGGGCGAAGGCTGGCACTGCATCCCACGAGCCGTTACCCTCGCCATCGTCGGGAGCACCGGAGATCGAGGCGGGAACGCCATCGAGACCGAGGTCGGCGAACGGCTCTCCAAGGTCGTACCGGTCGTTCCATTCGGTGCCGAGCGGGTTGTCGAGCCAGTGATAGCGGTCGCCATTCGGGTCGTTCCCCGAGGCACTCGTGGTGTCGAGGCAACCACCCTGCCCGTCCTCGCGAGCGTCCTCGCAACCGTCGATGCCGACGTCCTCGAAGCGCTCCCAGGGGTTGAGAAAGAGTGGCTCGGGGGCGCTGCGGCGGCCGTCTCCGTCGAGGTCGACGAAGAGCAGGGTGTCGATGGGGCGGTCGCTTGGCGATGCGGGGTCGAAATCTGAAGGCCGGAGGGTCTCCGACCCGCCATGGTCCTGGTCGCAGAGGGGATAGACTTCGTAGAGACCTTTGGGGTTGTACTCGGCGTTGAATGCTCGGTCCTCGTCGATGGGGCGATTGCTCTGACAGCGGGACTCGCGCGGGGTGTTCCTGTACCACGTCTCGTCGATGCCAGCGGGGAGGAGCGGTGAGTTCGGGTCCTCTGGGACGGAGAGGTTGCCATACGCGGCGGAGAAGTTGTCGATGATGTCCCCGTAAAAGGCGCGGGTCATGGTGATCCCGTTCGTGTCGAAGCGCAGGTGGTTGAAGTCCTGGGGCGCCTCGAGTTCGTGCAGCGGCGCGACGGGGCCGCACTCGAGGTCGCGCGAAGACGCGAGTTCTCCCAAATGGCCTTCGAGGGTCTCGAGCAGGCAGAACCCTCCGAAATGCATACGCAGCATCTGGGCCATCATGTAGGTGCTGTCGGGATAGCCACCGAGGGCGCCGACGAGATCGAAGCGACCAGGCCTCTCGAGGGCGATGGTGATGGCCATCGCCCCCATCGACATGCCTCCTATGGCACGATTTGTACCGGAGCTTGGCGCCTCCGGAGAGGCGTCGACTTCTGGTCCGGCGTCGAGTTCGGCGAGCGTGTCAGTTGGGCCCGTATCCTGCGCGGCATCAGACGTCGTGACGATGTCATCGCCTGAAGCACTGCCATCGCCAGTGGCATCGAACGCTTCTGTGAACTGGTCGGGCGATGCACCGTCTCCAATCTGCGGCG
>VFQT010002319.1_pt1 | contig 19904 bp, 14 predicted proteins | sample 3512381 | NCBI WGS metagenome assembly VFQT01 (sample SAMN10412376, study PRJNA504923) | tailings metagenome | isolation source: Relicate 2 Philex TSF3 active mining site | place: Philippines: Tuba, Benguet | collected 2017-08-29
TGATTTCGGTGTCGCTTTGGCCAATGCCCGAGGTTTCCAGGATCAGCAGGTCATAGCCCACCGCCTTCACAATGTCGAGGGCATCGCGCACGTGCTTGCTCAGGGCAAGGTTGCTCTGCCGGGTGGCGAGGGAACGCATATACACCCGGGGGTTGTGGATGCTGTTCATCCGTATGCGGTCGCCCAAAAGTGCACCTCCGGTTTTACGCTTAGTGGGGTCTACCGAAACAACGGCGATGGTTTTGCCGCTGCCGATGCCCGCATCCCCTGCGAAACTGCGCAGAAAGCGCCGCACCAATTCATCCACTAAACTCGATTTGCCGGCACCGCCGGTTCCGGTGATGCCCAAAACGGGCACCTGCGGTCTTGTATCTTGGGCGGTTGCCGGCTGCTGTGCCTGTTGTTTCGCCTGGGCCGACAGCTGCTGCGCCTGTTGCGCCGGCTGCTGTGTTTGTTGCGTCTGATGCTGCGCCTGTTGCGTCTGATTCTGCGCCTGTTGCGTCTGATTCTGAGCCGGCTGCTGTGCCTGTTGTTGCGCCTGGGCCGACTGATTCCTCATGGCGTACAGGGCCTCACGCATGCCCGGCCAAACTTCGGCAAAACGTTGCGGATGGTTTTCCGCCAGTGATATGAGTCGACCCAAAGCTAAGGGGTCGCGGGAGCGCAAGGCCTCCACACTCGGCGGATCAAGGTTGCGTTCCACTGCCCGACAGCGCGCCAACAGGTCGTCGATCATTCCTTGCAGGCCCATCTGCCGACCATCATCGGGGGTGTAGATGCGTGCTATGCCATATGCATGCAGTTCATCAACCTCTGATGGCAGTATGGTACCTCCCCCGCCACCAAAAATGCGGATATGTCCGGCACCGTGTTCCCGCAACAAATCATGCATATAGCGGAAGAACTCCATATGCCCCCCCTGGTAGGAGGTCATCGCAATGGCGTGGGCATCCTCCTGAAGGGCGCAATCCACAATTTCGGCCACAGATCGGTTGTGGCCCAGGTGGATTACTTCCGCACCCGAAGACTGCAAAATACGGCGCATGATGTTGATGGCAGCGTCGTGGCCGTCGAACAAGGATGCGGCGGTCACAATGCGGATGGGGCTGTGATCACTTGCCGATGCCTGAGGATTAACCTCAGTCGGCGTACTTTGTGGGGATGGCGCGTTCATGGTTCTTCAAAAACGCAAAAATACGGACAGGGGCGGCCCGCTCCGCCACAACTACAAACTCAACTTGTGTTTATGCATCATCCGGCGCAGGTTCGCGAGGGCGTAGCGCATGCGGCCAAGGGCGGTGTTGATGCTGACTCCGGTGGCGTCGGCGATTTCGCGGAAGGAAAGATCGCCGTAGATGCGCATCACCAGGACTTCACGTTGCTCCTCGGGCAGGTGGGCCACCATTTTGCGCACGGTTTCGTGGGTTTGACGGCGCATCATCCGGTCCTGAGCGTTCTCCTCGCGCAGGTCGAGGTATTCAAACACATCGCGCTCATCGGTCGAATTCAGCATCGGCATCCGCTTATCGCGGCGAAAATGGTCGATGCACTGGTTGTGGGCAATGCGCATGAGCCAAGGCAGAAACTTGCCCTCCTCCTGATAACGTCCCCCGTTGAGGGTTTCAAGGGCTTTAAGAAAGACCGACTGGAAGATGTCGTTGGCCAATTCCCGATCGCGCACCATCTGCTGCACATAGGAATAAATGCGGCTTTTGTGCCGCAATACCAAAGTTTCGAATGCACTCTTTTCGCCGCGTATGTATCGGCTAATGAGATCCTGATCGCTTACACTGACCATGGTCGTTTTCATAAGAAAAGGGGTTTAGGTTCAGGTAAGGATTTCTTCTATAGGGTCTCGGGTTTCGTGGTGGAGGTAATGGAAAGATTAACGGCGTGAAAGTAGTGTGAAAAATTATTGATGCACCCCTTAATCCTATTATTTTATTGAAAATTTTTTTGGCTCAACGGGCCCGGCTGAAGCCGAATATGAGCTACATTCACTTTTTCATCGTTTGTTTATCCTATGCACCGCGAAATACACCATTGGTACAGTCCTAACCTCAACAAAGAAATGCCCTTGTCGGCCTACGGCCACTATGGCCCTGTACTCCTGCTGATTCCTACTGCCGCGGCCGATTACCTCGAATATGAACGATTCGGACTTCTCGAATCGATTCGATCGTTTATCGATGGCGGAAAAATAAAAATCATGAGCATCGACAGCATCAATCGCGAAAGCTGGCTCAGTGAGGATATGCCCTATGCCCTTCGCGCACGCCGACACGAGGAATGGAACCGCTATGTATTCGACGAAGTGTTGCCTTTTATCCGCCGCCACTGTTCCGATGAAACCCCCATCTACCCCTGCGGAGCCTCATTCGGCGCCTTGCACGCCATGAATCTATTCCTCAAACGCCCCGATTTGCTGCAGGGGGCAATGGCATTTAGCGGGGTGTATAACCTGATGGAGTATACGAAAGGCTACTACGACGACTTGGTCTATTTTAACTCGCCCGCGCATTATGTGCCTCAGATGAACGACCACACCACCCTCGAACGCATTCGAGCAGGCAAGATCGTGCTGGCCACGGGGAGTGGCGCTTATGAAGACCCCAACGCTTCGCGGATGTTTGGGGATGTGCTGCAGTCGAAGTCAATCCCCCATCATTTAAGTGTGTGGGGACCGGAATGGACGCACGACTGGCCAACCTGGAAGGCTATGTTGCCGTGGATCTTAAAGGATTTGTAGTTGAAAACACCGTGCTCAACGGGCGGAAAACCGCCTGTAGATGATCAGGAATAGAGTGAGGTCGGCCTCCGACTGCGCATCCCAATGTCGACCCGGCAGGAGTTTGTCGAAGAGCATTTCCTCAGCCTCTTGAAGTGAGTTGAGTCGGTTGAGCTGATCGAGGTCGGCCGTAAACCGCATGGCATCGTTGTTGAAAAAGCTGCGCATGAGGAGAAACTTTTCGTTCAATCCGAGTCCCTTTTTGATGTCGGTTACTGGCCGCAAACGGGCATCGGCCAAGCGGGCTGCCCCATCCTTACTGGATTGAATCAACTGCTCGATGCGCGATGGACCGCCGACCGCCGCGGCTTCACTGTTCCCGTTTTCGGCAACAGCAGACATTAAATGGTCATCGTGAGCTATTATGCTGCCTGGATCCTCTTGAGCGTTTGGCGTAGTGGGGTGGTCGGTCGACAACTCAAACAAGGAGGGGGTGTACCACTCGGTCCGTTGCGTTCGTTCCTCTGGCGCTCGTTCCCCAGCTTTGGCTTCTATGGCCACCTCGTGTTCAATGGCTGCTTCATGTTCACTGGACGCCTCATGTTCATTGACTGCCTCGTGTTCAATGGCTGCCCCGTGTTCAATGGCTGCCTCAGTTTCATCGACTGGCTCAAAATCATTGGTTGCCTCGTGCACAATAAATGCCTCATGTACATTAGCTGCCTCAGTTTCATCGACTGGCTCAAATTCATCGGTTGCCTCTTCTTCAATAGCTGCCTCATGTACATTAGCTACCTCGTGGCCCCGCTCCTCCTCGGACATTTCCAGAAACGGTTCATCGGCAGATGGCGCTTCTTCCGCTGAAAAGGTTGCATCGATCGATAATCTCCCACCTTCCACGGTGTCTTCCGCTGAATCTTCCACGGTGTCTTCCGCTGTGTCTTCATCCTGATCTTCTTCACGGGGCGGATCACCAACAATCCATTCGATCTGTGCCGCTGCCGTATTTTCAGCAATGGGTAAGTCATCCCCCTTCGATGGTTCTAAGTCATCCCCCATCGATGGTTCTAAGTCATCCACCATCGATGGTTCTAAGTCATCTTCTGAAACAGAATCATCAGGAGATGCGAAATCTTCATTTGAAGCAGCGGCAGGCAACACGGCAGGGGGCTCGTCGGCGGAAGGGGGCTCGGAAGAGGCCTCAGCGTCGGCAGGAAGGGCGGCAGGGGACTCAGCGGCTGCACCCAGGGCGGCAGGGGACACAGCGGCGGCAGGCAAGGCTATGCCCGGAAGTGCCGGGGTTGCCTGGCGGGTGGGCCATGCCGAAATGATCCGATAACAGGCGCGCAAATCATCGAGCAGTACATCGCGGTCGAGGAGCTCGAGCGGCTCATTGTTTTGACGGGCTTCCTCGAGGCAATCGCGCAAGGCCGATAATGCCTGGCGAAGGGAAGCATCCCACGAATATTCTGGGGAAGGTTGTGGTTGATTCATGCACAAAATAACGCAGTAGCGTTTAATATTGTGCAGCCCGGGATGAGGAAAAATCAACCCAGAAAAACACAGAAAAAAATGACGGGATACCGACACAATCAAGCCGAAAATGGATCCATCGAAGTAATTTGTGGCGCCATGTTTTCGGGCAAGACCGAAGAATTGATTAGAAGGTTGAAAAGAGCCCGCATAGCGCGCCTAAACATCTTCTTGTTCAAACCAAAGGTGGATACGCGCTACCACAGCGCAGATATTGTGTCGCACGACCAGAGCCGAATTGAAGCGCAGCCTGTGGGCCATTCCAATGAGATAATGGAGCAGGTGGCGGCTATCGGTACCGATCGCATCGACGTAGTGGGAATCGATGAGGCGCAGTTTTTTGATAAGGGAATAGTGGATGTGGCGCGTCAATTATCGGCCCGTGGCCTACGGGTAGTGGTGGCCGGACTCGACATGGACTACCTGGGCGCGCCGTTTGGCCCGATGCCCGCCCTCATGGCCGTGGCAGAACAAGTCACCAAATTGCATCCGGTCTGCATGGTTTGTGGCGGCCCGGCCAGTCACTCTTTCCGCATCGTGCCCGACAACAGCCAACTGATGCTCGGAGAGAAAGAAAGCTACGAACCCCGCTGCCGCCCTTGTTTCAACAAAGGGATGCAAATTTCCTAATCCCAAAATCAATCATTTTTTTTATATTTTTGGGGCGCAATTTTTATTCACTTTAAGCATGCAATCCAAACACAACGATCCAAACTGGAAGAGAATTCTTGTGCGCTCTGAGGTGCCCTCAGCCCTGAAGCCCTTGCAAGAACTGGCACAAAATCTATGGTGGTCATGGAATTACCCCGCCATCGAATTATTCGAATCGATCGATCCTGTACAGTGGTCGCGTTATCAGCACAACCCCATTTCCCTACTCGGCAGCCTGAGCATGCAACAATGCAAAGCACTGACTGAAGACAGTGGCTTTATGAAGCGGATGAATGAGGTTTACACGGCCTTCAGGACGTATGTCGACCAACAAAAACCGAAAAATCAAGCGAGCATCGCGTATTTCTGCATGGAATATGGCCTGCATTCGGTGATCAAGCTCTATTCGGGCGGCCTCGGGGTGTTGGCAGGCGACTACCTGAAAGAAGCCAGCGACAACCACAATGACCTGGTGGCCGTAGGATTGTTGTACCGCTACGGCTATTTCAAGCAGTCGGTGTCGCCCTCCGGCGAACAGCTGGCCAACTATAAACCCCAAAAATTCAGCTACCTGCCGGTGAAACCCGTCTACAACGCGGCGGGCGACTGGTTGCGCGTATCTGTTCCCTTTCCCGGTCGTCAGCTCCACGCCCGACTCTGGGTCATCCAGGTGGGCCGCGTCCCCCTTTATTTACTCGACACCGATCTAGAAGAAAACAGCGAGGAAGATCGGAGTATTAGCCACCAACTCTATGGTGGTGACACCGAAAACAGGGTAAAACAAGAGATCCTCCTTGGAATAGGTGGTGTTAAAGCACTAGATGCACTTAAGATATCCCCCGATATTTTTCACCTCAACGAAGGTCATGCGGCCTTTACCGGCCTGGAGCGCATCAAAAAGTTGATCCAGGAGGATGGCCTCAGCTACCACCAATCGATCGAGGTGGTGCGCTCTTCCTCTTTGTTCACCACCCACACGCCCGTTCCAGCAGGACATGATGCCTTCCACCAGGATTTGCTGAAGAGTTACCTATACAACTATTCGGAGATCTTTCAGATTAGCTGGGATAAATTCCTCGGCCTCGGACGAACCGATGAGCACCGCCACGAGGAGCTTTTTTCGATGAGTCACCTCGCCGCGCATTTGAGCCAGGAAGTGAACGGCGTTAGCCGCATCCATGGCCGTGTATCGCGCGAAATGCTGCAACCCCTTTGGCCTGGCTTCCAGGAAGATGAGTTGCATGTGGATTACGTGACCAACGGCGTACACTACGGTACCTGGACATCCATTCCCTTCTTGAAACTCTACGAGAAAACCTTCGGCAAGAAGTTCCTTTCGGATCAATCGAATCCGGAACATTGGAAAAAAATTGCCTCCGTGCCCGACCGTGCCTTGTGGGATACCCGCTTGGTGTTGAAGAACCGCCTCATCGGCTCCATCACCCGTAAAATGAAGCGCGACCTAACTCTGCGCCAGGAAAGTCCAACCCGCATGCTCCAAGCGAGCGAAGCACTGCGCGAGGACGCCCTGCTCATCGGTTTCGCCCGTCGATTCGCTACCTACAAGCGTGCCGCTCTGCTGTTTTCTAACCCCGAACGGCTGAGTAGGCTGGTCAACGACCCCAATCGTCCGGTTCAGTTCCTCTTCGCGGGTAAAGCCCACCCGGCCGATAAAGGCGGACAGGAGCTCATTCGTCGGATCGTGGAAATGGCGCGCCAACCTGAGTTTGTGGGTAAAATTTTCTTCCTCGAAAACTATGATATGTCGCTCGCGCGGCGCCTTGTGCAGGGGGTGGACCTCTGGCTGAATACGCCCACCCGGCCGCTGGAGGCATCTGGAACGTCGGGTATGAAGGCGGTTATGAATGGCGTCCTCAACCTCAGCGTACTCGACGGATGGTGGGCAGAGGGCTATACCCCCGAGGCGGGATATGCCTTGCCCGAAGAGGCGACCTACACCGAACCCGAATTCCAAAACGAACTCGACGCCGAAACCCTCTACAACATCCTCGAGACGCAGGTGATTCCCGATTATTTTGAGCGGAACAGCGAAGGACTCCCTACGGCATGGCTCAACAGAATCCGAAGCACCATATCGGTGGTGGCCCCGCAGTTCACCATGAAACGGATGCTCGACGACTACCACCGCAAGTTTTACGGCAAGTTGTTCGACCGCAGCCGCTTGTTTCGTAAAGATGGCTATCAGGCGGCAAGGCAACTGTCGGACTGGAAGGCGCGGATGTATTTCAATTGGGACCAAATCGAGGTCCTGCACCTGGAGACCTTCGACACCTTTAACCACTCGCTTCAGTTGGGCGAGCCCTTCACCGGGAAGGTTACACTCGATTTGCATCAACTGAATCCAGCTGATCTGTGTCTGGAATTGGTGGTGAGTGAAAAGCAGGGCGACAACGACGAGCATCGGGTGGTGGTTGACCGGGTGGAAATCGCCCCCAGCAAACGCGATGGCAGCCGCGTGCTCTATGATGTGCATGTTCAAATGAAGCGCAGCGGGGTGTTCGACTACGGCTTCCGCCTCACGCCTCGTCATCCGTTGATGGCCTACCGCAACGAGTTCAACCTCGTTCGCTGGCTGTAATCCGCCCCTTTGTTGGGTTAGGTCCTTATATTTGTAGGATTAAACCCGATGATCTATGTCCACGCGTCTCGTTTACTGCTTACTTTTACTGACTTTAAGTCATTTGGGCGTGGGTCTTGAGCTGCTAAGCGCCCAAAACATTGGTCAAACTACCATCACTTTGAGCGATCCGGCGCGGGGCAACCGGCTGGTGACTGCCGAGGTGTATTACCCGGCCAGCAGCAGCGGGCAAAATGCGCCTATTCTGTCCGGGGTGTACCCCCTCCTTGTTCATGGCCATGGCTTTGTGATGGTGTGGAGTGCCTATCAGAACATATGGACCGACCTTGTTCCGCAGGGGTATATTGTGGCTTTTCCAACCACCGAAGGCAGCTTCTCCCCGGTGCACGCCGACTTTGGAGCCGATTTGGCCTTTTTGGTGACGGCCATTCAGGCGGGCGGGGCGGCGCCCTATGTTCCAGCCGCGCAAGTAGCCACTACTTCGGCGATTATGGGTCATTCCATGGGTGGTGGCTCCTCCTTTTTAGCCGCAGCGGGCAACAGCAACATCACCGCTGTAGTGACCTTCGCCGCGGCCAATACCACCCCTTCCTCGATTGCTGCCGCTCCACAAGTGACGGTGCCCACCCTCCTCTTTAGTGGCAGCAATGACTGCGTAACTCCACCGGCCCAGCACCAAGACCTGATGTACAACGCCACCTCGGCCACCCATAAAACACAAATCAGCATCACCGGGGGAGGGCATTGCTTTTTCGCGAACAACAACCTCAATTGCAGCTTTGGAGAGTCGACCTGTACGCCAACACCAACCATCACCCGCGCCCAACAGCAGTCGACCGTGTCGCTGTTTTTATCGGCCTGGTTGGCCCGCTTCCTCAAAAACGATTGTGCAGCCGGAGAACGCTTTCAGGACTCGTTGACGGCGCATTCGGGCGTCACTTTTCGCCAAAGTCGCTCCATCGCATGCGCTACTTATGTAGATGAATTCGGCCAGGAGCAGCAGTGGCCTTTGGTTTATCCCAATCCTTTTAACAGCACAATCGCGGTGGATGAGGCCGCAGAGGGTTCGGTCTTTAGCTTGTGCGATATCGGTGGACGAACGCTGTGGGCGGGCAGGGAATTGGCGCAACAAGATTTCTCCCACCTAACGCCCGGCTGCTACATCCTCCGAATCCAATCGTCTGCAGGTCTAATCACCCAGAAAATCTTGAAGCGGTAGTTTTCTAGTCCTTCCGTTTGAAATCGCCTCTGCGGATGGCTTTGATGAATTCGGCCCAGGCGAGGGGGTTCATGAGCGAATTGGGTATGGGCACCCCATTCATCCCAGGGCCCGACGGGAAGAAGGCTTGTTGTCCGCCAGCATAGTAGGTTTGCGCGATCACCCGTTGCATATAAAGCTTCTGATTCTCGGACGCATCCATATTCATGGCACCTGCCAACTGCCGCATGAGATCAGCCTCCAAATTCCGCGCTGCGATGGTTTGGGCATCGTCCTTCAACTGAAGGGCCATAAACTCTTGTCGGAACGCCTCGCGGGTGGGCCATGGATATATGATCGCTTCTGGTAGCCGCATGGTGTCGCGCTCCATAGGGATGAGGACCGAATAGAGGGGATCTTTCACCATAGACGCTGTCACCAACAACAGATAGGCCCGAAAGCCAACGGAGCTGAACACGAGCGAATCGCCCTCGAGTGCCACCAGCGAGAAAAAACCGCGACCATCGGAAATGGTGCCCTTGTAGCGGTTCTTTACGAGAACTGTAACATATGGTATAACATCAAGACTGTCGTCGGACAGGGTGAGCCCAGACAATTGCACCGCTTTGCGGTCATTTGGCGTTTGTTCTTGTGCCCATAGGGCAGGCGACACCATCATCAACAACAGGATCAAGCGAATAATTCGAGCCATGCTTCAAATATACGGAGCAAACAGCCCCAACACCTGTTTATTGCCGTAGAGACTACGTATTTTTGGGGGTGATTTTTTCCTTTTTCCGTACATCGAAAAATCGGCAATTTAGCTACCGGCCGCTCTACTATCAGCCAGAGGCTGATGAACAGTCTTTGCGCCACGGGGGTGGAAAAACCCGAAGCGGTCGGAATGATCGATCCCAGCTTGGCGGTGCGGGGGATGCATCAGGCTTGAACAGCGGGCAAAGCGATGTCGGGCAAAATGGTGTCGGGCAACATGATGTCGGGCAACATGATGTCGGGCAACACCGACATCGGGCCGCTCTTCGTTTTCGCAGACAAATCGTCCAACAAGAGGCGCAGCAATCGAACCGTCGGCTGTTGTTCATTATCTTTATCATGCTCTCCTTGCTGCTGTTGCTGTTTGGTGAACTGAAAAAACTGATGTACTTGCTCCCTGTATTCGTGCCGCTGCTGTGGTGGACGTTCCGCCGGGCTGCACGGAATCGGAAAGAGACAGAATGGAATCGGAAAGAAGCGGATGTTCATTCAACCCACAATCCTCCCGCATGAGCCACACGATCGAACGATTGCCCGAGGCTCTGGCCAACCAGATCGCCGCGGGGGAGGTGGTGCAACGACCTGCTTCGGTGCTCAAAGAGCTCATCGAAAATGCCATCGACGCCGGCGCAACAGAAATTCAGGTGCACCTGCGCGATGCAGGCAAAACTCTGATTCAGGTCATCGACAACGGCCAAGGCATGGGGCCTGAAGATGCACGGCTCTGCTTCGAACGGCACGCTACCTCAAAAATCCGCACGCTCGACGATCTTTTCGCTTTACACAGCTACGGTTTTCGGGGTGAAGCGCTGGCCGCCACCGCTGCTGTGGCACAAGTGGAACTGCGCACCCGCCGAGCGGTCGATGAACTCGGCACCCTCATTCGCATTGAAGGCGGACAAATTCGACAGCAGGAACCGGCACCTTCTGCGGTAGGCACCAGCATCCAGGTCAAAAACCTCTTTTTCAACGTGCCGGCCCGGCGAAATTTCCTCAAAAGCGACGAAACTGAACTGCGCAACTTGATCGATACCTTTCAACAAATGGCACTGGCGCGCCCCGACCTCCAGTTTCGCTTGTCGCACCAAGGCAACGACCTCTACCAAGTGCGAGCGGGCAACTTGAAACAACGGATCACCAATTTTTTTGGTGAATCTTTTGCCAGTGGCTTGGTTCCGGTGCAGGAATCGACCCCCATCCTTTCGATCAGTGGATTCATCGGTAAGCCGAATATTGCCCGAAAATCGAGGGGACATCAATATTTCTTCCTCAATGACCGGTATATTCGCCATCCCTACCTACACCATGCGGTGGTCACTGGCTACCACGAACTACTGCCTGAGGGCAGTCAACCCGCCTATCTGATCTTCCTCACGGTCGATCCCAAAAGGGTGGATGTGAATGTGCATCCGGCCAAAACAGAAGTGAAATTCGACGATGAAAAAACCCATTATGCGATATTGATGTCGGCCGTTCGGCGTGCCCTCAGTCAATATCAGGTGGCTCCGGCGCTCGATTTTAGTATGGAGCCTGGACTATCTTGGACATCGGGATCGGCAGGGGGAACGGGCGCGGGGGTAGGATCGGGCCATGGCGCGGGGGTACGATCGGGCCATGGCGCAGGCGCAGGATCGGGCCATGGCGCAGGCGCAGGATCGGGCCATGGCGCAGGCGCAGGATCAAACGGGAATCTGCGCTCGCCCTTCAACCCTTCCTACAACCCATTCGATGCAGGCAACAGAAGGCCACGTCCGGCCGACGACTCTTGGCGGCAGTTGATGGATGTTAAACTTCCAACCCCCAATCAAAGTGAGATTTTTTCAACCGATGAAAAGGATGACTGGACGGATGGTGCAACCCGCGAAGCAGGTCTTTTTCAGCTTCAAAACCGATATATCGTGGGCACCTTGCGCAGCGGTTTGCTGGTGGTCGACCAAGAGGCAGCCCACTACCGCATCTTATTCGATCGTTTTCGGGCACGACTCAGCAGCGGTACTGGGGCGAGCCAACAATGTATGTTTCCCAGCACCCTCCAACTGAGGGGCGACGAAGAACTGGCGCTGGGTCGACTGGAACCGATTTTGCGGGCGGCCGGTTTCGATTGGACCGCTGGCGACGCCCCATTAGAAATCCGTCTCACTGGTCTTCCCGCCGACATCGACTTACCCGAACCCGAGCAGATGTTGCACGATATGCTGCGCGACGAATACCCCAAAACAGGCGATGCCCTGGCTTCGATACGCGAGCAAATATCGGGGGTTATGGCCCGGAGGAGCCATATCAGGGCTGGGAAAATACTATCTCCTATTCAAATGCGGCAGTTGGTGGATGAACTCTTTGCCTGCGAAAACCCTTATTATAACCCCGAAGGCCGCCCGATTCTGCTCACCATCACCATCCCTGAAATCATTCAGCGCCTCGGCGGCCCCGCATAAGATAATTGTAAGCCTACACCGCATAAGATGCTTGTAAACCTACACCGCATAAGATACTTGTAAGCCTACTCCGCATAAGATACTTGTAAGCCTACTCCGCATAAGATACTTGTAAACCTACCCCGCATAAGATACTTGTAAACCTACCCCCATGAATCAACAATTCCAGCCGCGTCGTTTCGATATACTGCCCACCATCACCAAAAACATCATCATCATCAATGGTTTGTTTTTCCTGGGGACGATGGCTTTGGGTACCCAATTCGGCATAGACCTCACCGATTGGCTGGGCCTTCGATTTCCCGCCTCCGACGCCTTTCGGTGGTGGCAACCCATCACCCACCTGTTTATGCATGGTGGTTTTGGTCATCTCATCTTCAATATGTTCTCATTTTGGATGTTTGGAAGCGTTTTAGAGCAGGTTTGGGGCGAGAGGAGGTTCTTGCAATTCTATTTGATTACCGGATTGGGCGCAGCTTTTCTTCACTATCTTATGGTTTATGCCGTAAATATTGCCCCAGCCCTGCAAATTCTTCAAGCGCAACTCAGTACCGCCGAAGCCGATGGAGACAGCCGCTGGGCGATGGATGTGCTGCGTCAAATGGAGGCTGTTCGCAGCCAACACAACATTATCGGGGCGAGTGGCGCAGTGGCGGGCGTTTGGATGGCCTTTGCCTATCTATTTCCCAACAGCAGTTTATACCTTTTTATGTTTATTCCCGTTAAAGCGAAATACCTTGCCCTCATCTACTTCCTATTCGAACTCAGCGCCGCCTTGCAGTTCGATGCGCAGGATCAGGTGGCCCACTTCGCCCATTTAGGGGGTATGCTCATGGGTCTGGTGATGGTGCACTGGATTTACCGACGCGACCGAAGCCAGTTTTATTGAAATCATGCAGCAGTCATCCATGCTCGACGAACTCAAAGATACCTTTAGGCGGAGTGACAACCGCCTGAACCAGTTGATTTTGATCAACGTGGGGGTGTTTTTGGTGATGAATATTGCGGTGGTGGTGTTGATGCTGTTCAAGCTGCAAACGGGTTGGTACGAAAACCTTTCCCGCGCCCTGGGTGTGCCCGCATCGTTCCTCACCTTGATGCAGCGCCCGTGGTCGCCAATCACCTATATGTTCATCCATTCGGGCTTTTTCCACTTGTTGTTCAACATGATGTGGCTCTACGGCATCGGCAACATCCTGCAGTCGCTGCTCGGTGCCCGCCGCCTCTTGGCGGTATACGTTGCGGGTGGATTGGCCGGGGCTTTGGTTTTCATCCTGGCCTTCAATGTGTTCCCTTTGTTTGAGGGCCTGCGTGGACACTACGCCGTGGGAGCATCGGCCTCGGTGCTCGCTGTGGTGGTGGGCGCTGCGACCTTGAGTCCCGACTACCCCATCCGTCTGTTCCTCTTCGGAAATGTGCGCCTCCGCTATCTAGCGCTCGTTATGGTGTTGATGGATGTATTGAATATGGCAGGGCCCAACGCGGGTGGACATTTCGCGCACCTCGGGGGGGCAGTCTTCGGCTATGTGTACATCAAAAGACTGCAGAACGGCCAAAATTTGGGCTTGTGGATCGAACAGTTTTTTGAGGCTTGGCCAGGCTGGGTGGCCCGAATCAGGCGACCATCGCTGGGCGCTGGGCGCTCCTTTGGCCGTGGCAAACAAGGTTCGCTGAAGGTGGTAAAATCCGGATCGACCGTGAGCAGCATGGCCTCGGGCCGGGGGGATGCAACGAATAGCTTGGCCGGATCGAATCGGGTATCGCAACAGGAAATCGATGCCGTGCTCGACAAAATATCCAAGAAGGGCTACGACAGCCTAAATGCCCACGAAAAAGAAATCCTGTTTCGTGCAAGCCGACAATAACCTACCCCTCTATGGCCTTGATCGGGCTCGTGCTGCATGGCATTGGATGCGCACCTTTATTCGGCGCTTCTTGCTGCTCATCAACCTGGGCCTGGTGGTTGCCACCCTCCCACTTCTGGCCGTGGCTTTTATTCCCCCCGACCACGCCTGGCCCCTGATCTTTTATCCCTACTTGATGTTGCCCTTGCTCCTGGCGCACATCGCATGCGTGCTGTGGTGGACTTTGAGTCGACATCAGGTATATGCCCTTATTTCGTTGGCTGTCGTGCTTGGTGGCTGGCCTTTGCACCGCACCCAGTGGCAAGAACCTGGATGGGGTGAAGGGCGAGATGAATTGGTGATTATGAGTTATAATGTAGGTCACTTCAGAGAAGCGGAGCGTATTGGCATCAAGGCAGGCGATTGCTCCAATGGCATCCTGCGGCTTATTAAAGAAGAGCAACCCGACATCCTGTGTCTGCAGGAGTACCACAGCAGCGACCGCGGACGGGGGGGCGTTACCGACCGCTTGTTTCGGGATTGCGGCATGCAGCAAGGCTACTTCCAGCGCATTGGCGGTGGGGGAGCCGGCAGCCGCAGTGGCATGGCTATTTTTAGCCGACACCCCATCGTATTGCGGCGGTTTGTTCCTTTCCCGGGCTCAATCAGCATCACCAGTTGCCAGCTCGCAGACCTAAAGATCGGCCGCGATACCGTGCGTGTGATCAATTTTCACCTACAAAGCAATTTGATAGAGAAATCGGAACTCGCCGAAATCGAGGCGTTTAGTCAGGATCCCAAAACGGAAAAAACCGGGAGCGTTCGAACGGTCCTTGCGAAAATCCGTCAGGCCGCGCGCTTGCGGACGAGGCAGGCCGAACACATTGGTCGACTGGTTCGAGAAAGTCCACATCCAGTGGTGCTGTGCGGTGACCTCAACGACTTACCGGCATCCTATGCCTATTGGCAGGCACGGGCTCATCTACAGGATACCTATATGGAGGGCGGCCAACTGTTGGGCACCACCTTCGCTGGAGGCTTCCCCTCCTTTCGCATCGATCATATGTTCGTTGATCCATCGATTGAGGTGACGCGCCACCGGGTAATCCGCCAGCGCTTCAGCGATCACTTTCCGGTGGTCTGCAGCGCACGCCTGCGCAAATAAGATACAAAACCTGTTATTTTTGTAGATTTTCGATTTTAAACCCCATGAACCCACAACCCCTTTTCCTCCACAACACCCTCAGCCGCAATAAGGAGCGGTTCGAACCCCAGCAGCCTCCTTTGGTTGGTTTATACGTTTGTGGACCTACGGTTTATGGGGAGGCACATCTTGGTCATGCACGTCCATACCTGACCTTCGACGTCCTGGTGCGCTACCTCCGCCTTCAGGGTTATCGGGTACGCTATGTGCGCAACATCACCGACGTGGGCCACCTCGAGCACGATGCGGATGAAGGAGAAGACAAAATCGCGCGCAAAGCCCGCCTCGAGCAAGTCGAACCCATGGAAGTGGCCGAACGCTACACCCGTTTGTTCCATGCCTCCATGCAGGCCCTGAATATTCTTCCCCCCGACATCGAGCCCCGGGCCAGCGGGCACATCCCCGAACAGCTGCACATGATCGAGGAGCTCATGAAACTGGGCTTTGCCTATGAATCGGCGGGTTCCGTCTACTTCGATGTGGCAGCCTACGCAGCGCAATATCCATACGGGCAATTATCGGGTCGGGTGGCCGACGAGCTCCTGGCTGGTGCAGGCAACGAACGCCGAGCCTTAGAGGGGCAATCCGAAAAACGAAACCCTGCCGATTTTGCACTCTGGAAAAAAGCCCAACCCACCCACATCATGCGCTGGTCGTCGCCCTGGAGCGAAGGATTTCCGGGATGGCACATCGAATGTTCTGCCATGAGCCGCAAATACCTGGGCGAACCCTTCGATATACACGGCGGGGGCATGGATTTGCTGTTTCCCCACCACGAAAGCGAAATCGCCCAGTCACAGGCCTGCTGCGGACAAGTACCTGCCCGTTGGTGGATGCACAACAATATGGTGACCATCGACGGACAAAAAATGGGGAAGTCGCTGGGCAATTTCATCACCCTAAATGAGCTATTCGCTGGCAATCACCCCCGTTTAAGTCAGGCTTTTGACCCGATGGTGATTCGATTTTTCGTGTTGCAGGCCCATTATCGGTCGACCCTCGACTTCAGTTCAGAAGCCTTGCAGGCCGCCGAAAAGGGCTATAAACGCTTCATGGACGGAGTTAATGTACTCATGCAACTCAAATCAGATGCCTCAGGCGATGATTTCGCGGTCGATTCCTTTGTTTCATCACTCTATGATGCCCTCAACGACGACCTCAACACCCCCATGTTGATAGCGCGGATTTATGAATTTCTACCCCAGATCCACCGAATGCATGAAGGCAAAGCCCACCTATCGGCTCCTTCCCTCACTCGCCTGCAGCAAGCGGTTCAAAGTTTGGTGACCGAAGTGTTGGGGCTGACGGCCACCCAACAGCAAACGGGCACCCACCTCAATGGGGTGATGGATTTATTGATGGAAATCAGGCAGCAAGCCAAGGAGCGGCGTGATTTCGCCAGCAGCGATGAGATCCGCAAGCGGCTCGAATTACTGGGCATCCAAATCAAGGACGGCAAAGTCAAAAGCGAATGGAGCCTGAGTTGATTCACCCCCAGTCCTGCAAAACCCATTGGACCTCCAACCTAATGAATCGCACGAGCAAATACCGTCGGTCCGTCAGCCTGCTCGCCATTCTCTGCTGTGTAAGGACTCGATCGGGCAAATACCGTCGGCCCATCAGCCTGCTCGCCATTCTCTGCTGTGTACTGTTGCTGGCTCGATGCACATCACCTGAGCCCTCCGAAACCCCCGAGCCCTCCGAAAACCCCGAGCCCTCCTCGCCGACCGAAACGACCAAAGCCGTCGTGCAACCGCCCCCATTTTCGGCCGATAGCGCCTACCGGTGGATTCAATTGCAGGTCGACATGGGTCCGCGGGCGCCCGGAACCGCCGCACACAGCCGCTGTGCCGCATACCTGGAAGCAGAACTCAAACGTTTCACACCTCATGTCCGTCGACAACAACCGCCCATCACCACCCACGACGGCAAGCGTTTTACCCTGCAGAACATCATCGCAAGCTTCAAGCCCGATGCCCAAAAACGCATCCTACTCTGCGCGCATTGGGACAGCCGTCCGCGGGCAGAAATGGACCCCAACCGCCCAAACGAAGCGATTATAGCTGCCAACGATGGCGCCTCTGGTGTGGCCGTCCTATTGGAAGTGGCGCGTAACCTTTCCCAAAACCCACCCCCCTGTGGGGTCGATCTTGTGCTCTTCGACCTGGAAGACTACGGAGAATCGTCGGCCGAAAACAGCTATTGCCTCGGTTCCCAATACTGGTCGCGTTCCCCCCATGTGCCCGGTTATAGAGCCAATTACGGGATCTTGCTCGATATGGTGGGTGGCAAAGGAGCCCGCTTCTTCCGCGAAGGAACCTCACGCGCCTACGCCCCCCAAGTGGTTGACCGGGTGTGGGGGCATGCCCAGCGACTGGGTTACGGCAGCTGGTTTGTGAATCAAGACGGCAACGCCATCACCGACGACCACTACTACATAAATAAAATATCGGGGATTCCGACCATCGACATCATCGAAATGGATCCAGGAAGCGATACCGGATTTGGTCGTTATTGGCACACCCACCGCGACGATCTATCCGTCATCGACAAAACCACCCTCCACGCCGTGGGCCATACCCTGTTGTATACCTTATTTCAGGAGTGAAGACCCTGCGTTTGCCCCTTCCAGAAGTGGCCCCGAACAGGCTATATATTTCCTAATTTTAACCGAATTATGGACGCCACAAATCCCCGCAACAGTCGTCGACGTACGCCCCCGAGCGGGAACTCTAAGTCGGGTCGCACACGCCCATCGCGGCGGTTCGACTTGGTGCTCAGCGAGCAGTGGGTGCGGCAAGTACCCGGAATCGCCCTGGCCGCCCTGGGCCTGTTCGGCTTCTTCGGCATTTTGGCTTATTTTTTCACGTGGCAGGGCGATTATGCTCAGGTTTCGGGTGGGTCTCGTTGGATGTATCTCGTGGAAGGGCCAACCGCTGATCATTGGCTTGGCCGATCAGGGGCCCTCGTCTCGCATCTGCTGGTGAACCGTGGCTTTGGTCCGGCTGCCTTGTTCATCCCCTGGATCCTGCTGCTCGTGGGCATCCGCTTGATGTTCATCGACTCGACGCTGCAACTCGGCAGGCGGATCTACGGCAGCCTGGTACTGATGCTCAGCCTTTCCTGTACCCTCTCTTATTTGGGCAATGACCTTGCCCAAGATGAATTCGTCTGGGGTGGTCGGGCCGGCAATGCCATGAGTGGCTGGTTGATCGGATTTGGCGGAACCCTGGGCACAGCCTTCATTTTAGGGTTATTCTGGTTCATCTATTTTTCAGTCCTTATGGGTTGGGTGTTTTCGGTGGCGGCCCTTCAATCACGCTTGCCGTGGCTGTTTTCAAGGCCCCTCAACACTTCTGCCTTGGATGATGGCATGGATGATGGCTTGGATAGCGGCGCCTCAGCCGAGGATGGGGCATGGCGCGGTGGCGTTCAGGTCGAAGGCGGAGGTAGAACGAAAGCTCGCAACGGATCGGGTGCCGATGCTGGAGCGGGCGGGATGAATGCGGGGGGTCTATACCCAGATGACCTCAATGCGGGGGGAATGTCAGGCGGGATGGGTTCTGCCGGGATGGGTTCTGCCGGGATGGGTTCTGCCGGGATGTCAGGCGGGATGTCAGGGGGGATGAATAGTGCGGTAGACCCTAACGGAGGCATACAGGATGATGAACAGGCAGCCTACACTGATTTTGATCGGGAGGATGGGCCCGACGCAGATGAACAGCCAGTAGCGCATAATTTCGGTGGCACCAGGGGCGAACCCGAGCTGGAGATCCGCGAATCGGCCGACGAAGGCTTAGATCATGTGAAGGCAGGCGGTGTTGCGCTCAGCAGCGACCAACTCTACGACCCCAAATTAGACCTTTCAGGCTATAAATACCCACCCATCGACCTGTTGGAAGAATACGGGAGCCAAAAAATACAGATCCATCCCGATGAATTGGAGCGCAACAAAAATCAAATCACCGAAACCCTGCGGCATTACAACATTGGAATCGACAAAATACGGGCCACCGTTGGGCCAACTGTTACCCTTTACGAAATCGTTCCCGCTGCGGGGGTACGCATCAGCCGCATCAAAAATCTCGAAGACGATATAGCCCTGTCGCTCGCTGCCCTCGGCATCCGCATCATTGCACCTATGCCCGGAAAAGGAACAATCGGCATTGAAGTACCCAATCAGAATAAAGAAATGGTGGGCATGCGGTCGCTTCTGGCCTCAGAAAAATTCATCAAAACGGACATGGAGCTGCCTATGGCGCTGGGCAAGACCATTTCCAATGAGATTTATATTGCCGACTTGGCCAAAATGCCCCACCTGCTAATGGCAGGTGCCACTGGCCAAGGGAAGTCGGTTGGACTGAACGCCATGTTGCTGTCTTTGCTCTACAAAAAGCATCCGAGTGAGCTAAAACTGGTGCTGGTGGACCCCAAGAAGGTCGAACTCTCCTTGTTTCGTCACATCGAGCGCCACTTCCTGGCCCGCCTGCCCGACAACGATGAGGCCATCGTGACCGACACCCTCAAAGTGGTCGACACCATGCAGTCGCTCTGCATCGAAATGGACCGCCGCTATGACTTGCTGAAGGATGCCCAAGTACGCAACCTCAGCGAGTACAACGATAAATTCCGCAAACGGAAGCTGCTCCCACGCGACGGCCACCGCTTCCTCCCCTACATTGTGGTGGTGATCGACGAATTCGCCGACCTCATCATGACAGCAGGCAAGGAAATCGAAATGCCCATCGCCCGTCTCGCCCAATTGGCACGTGCTGTGGGCATCCACCTCATTATTGCGACCCAACGGCCATCGGTAAACATCATCACCGGCACCATCAAAGCCAATTTTCCCGCCCGCATCGCCTTTAAGGTCAGCTCACGAATCGACAGCAGAACAATTCTCGACGCCGGTGGGGCCGATCAATTGATCGGTCGGGG
>VFQT010002320.1_pt1 | contig 19896 bp, 15 predicted proteins | sample 3512381 | NCBI WGS metagenome assembly VFQT01 (sample SAMN10412376, study PRJNA504923) | tailings metagenome | isolation source: Relicate 2 Philex TSF3 active mining site | place: Philippines: Tuba, Benguet | collected 2017-08-29
TTGCAACCGCTCCGCCGACGACGGCGGCGGCCGATGCGGCCGCACAGCGGCGCGGCGCCAAGAAACCGGAGATCGCGGCCGAGAGCGATTCACCCGAACTCGTTGGCGATGACGCACTGGCTGACGTCGAGGTGGCCGACGATGCGATCGGAGGCGACGACGACGAGACCTTCCTCGAGGAGGAGGAGGATGAGGGCGGCGACGTCAGCGGTATCATCGGAGGCGGTCCCGAAGGCGAGGACGAAACCTGATTCCGGCCGGCAGCTCGATTGCCGGTGAACTGAACGCCGAAAAGAAAAAAGCATGTCCGTCGGCGGGTATGCTTTTTTCTTTGTTGACCGCGCGCCGCTAGGGAGCAGGGCGCGCTGGATCGCGTCTTTCTGCCGCTCCTGACCGCTCCAACCGTAGGGCGTCAGGTCCGGACGTCCGCCCCGATCTGGCCGCGCCGGGCCAATCCGGCGGCGTTCTTGATGGACACGGCCCGCCCGCTGCCGATCTCGATGATATCGGACGCCTGCAAACGCCCGAGCATGCGGCTCACCGTTTCCACCGTGAGCCCGACGAACTGCGCGATCTCTGTCCGCGACAGCGGTAAATCGAACTGATGACCGTTCAGACCATGACCGGTCTCGGCGTCGGCCGCGGCCGACAGGCGCGTGTAGCAATGATGTATCAGGCTCGCCACGCGTTCCTCGGCCGTCTTTTGGCCGAGCAGAAGCATCCAATTACGTGCCGAATCCAGATCCGCGGTCACACGGCGCAAGAACGCCTCGCGGAGCCCGCCGTTATTTTGCAGCAAGCTTTCGAATTGCCGTTGGTCCAGGCAGCACAACTCCACGTCCGTCGCGGCTTCGATCAGCAGGTCCGCCTGTTCCGAGAACGGGCGCCCGATGAAGTCCGAAGCGAAAAGCAGCCCCACCACCTGGGTGCGACCGTCATGCAGAGACGTGGACAGCTTCACGACGCCGGAGACGATGTTGGCGACGCGCGGCACTTCGTCGAGTCCGGCAAAGATGGAGCGCCCGGCGGCGATCCGCCGATGAGTGGCGATCCGGTTCACCTGTTGGAGAACGTCGTCGGACAGGGCGCAGCAAAGCGCGCTGTTACGAATAGAGCATTCGCGACAAGTTCTTCGCATGCCCTCAAACGCTCCTCGTGCGCCCGTTTGCGTTGTGGTCTGCGCCCGAACGGCGCGGCGGCCCGTAGCCTGCCCCCTGACGATCCGCCTGCGGCCGGCTAGGCCGCAGGGCACGCGTTTGGCCCGCTGGGACTCCTTAAGGCCAGATGCTTATGTAAGTATCGCCGCTCCGCTTCGACGCTGCAATACGTCGCACCCGAGTTTGACCTGGATCAAGCGGAGCCGTCTGCGGCCCGCCAGCCTGTCGCCAGCCAATGGTCCCAGAGGGGACTGGTCCGGGACTTCTGCCTTCGCCTCTTCGTTTCGCCGGTGCGGCACGGGAGACGGGAACAGGGTCACTGTCATCATGCCGGGGGAGGAATTATGGCGACGGCTGCAGCTGATGCGCATCACGACGACCATCCGCACGGATGGCGCCGGTGGGTCCTGTCGACGAACCACAAGGACATCGGAACGATGTACCTGTTGTTCGCGATGTTTGGTGGAATTGTCGGGGGCGCATTGTCGGTCGGCATCCGGCTCGAGCTGCAAGAGCCGGGCATGCAGTATTTCGCCAATCCGCACATGTTCAACGTGTTCACGACCGGCCACGGACTGATCATGGTGTTCTTCATGATCATGCCGTCGCTGTTCGGCGGCTTCGGCAACTGGTTCGTGCCGCTGATGATCGGCGCGCCGGACATGGCGTTCGCCCGCCTCAACAACATTTCATTCTGGTTGCTGCCAGCTGCCTTGAGCCTGTTGCTGATCTCGCTCTTCGTGCCGGGCGCGGGGCCGTGTGAACTCGGCTTTGGCGGCGCGGCCCGCGATCTGTCCGGCTGTGGCGCGGGCATCGGTTGGACGGCCTACGCGCCGCTGTCGACGACGGGTCACCCTGGCCCCGCGGTCGATTTCGCCATTCTTGCGCTCCACGTCGCGGGTGCATCGTCGATCCTCAGCTCGATCAATTTCATCACGACCATCTTCAACATGCGCGCGCCGGGCATGACGCTGCACAAGATGCCGCTGTTCGCCTGGTCGATCCTGATCACCGCGTTCCTGCTGCTGCTGTCGCTCCCCGTCCTTGCCGGCGCGATCACCATGCTGCTCACGGACCGCAACTTCGGCACCACGTTCTTCTCGGCAGCTGGCGGTGGTGATCCCCTGCTCTACCAGCACCTCTTCTGGTTCTTCGGCCACCCGGAAGTCTACATCATCATCCTGCCGGGCTTCGGCCTCGTCAGCCACGTCATCGCGACCTTCTCCCGCAAGCCGATCTTCGGTTATCTCGGCATGGCCTATGCGATGATCGCGATCGGGGTCGTCGGCTTCGTTGTGTGGGCTCACCACATGTACACGGCCGGCATCTCGGTGAACGTTCAGGCCTACTTCGTGTTCGCCACGATGGTCATCGCCGTGCCCACGGGCGTGAAGATCTTCTCGTGGATCGCAACGATGTGGGGAGGCTCGATCACCTTCCGCGTGCCCATGTTGTTCGCGCTGGGCTTCGTGTTCCTGTTCACGGTCGGCGGTGTCACGGGCGTGATGCTCTCCAACGCCGGCGTCGATCGCGCGATGCACGACACGTATTACGTCGTCGCGCACTTCCACTACACGATGTCGTTGGGCGCGCTCTTCACGCTGTTCGCGGGTTGGTACTACTGGTTCCCGAAGATGAGCGGCTACATGTACAACGAACGCCTCGGTCAGCTTCATTTCTGGCTGACGTTCCTCGGCGTCAACCTGACGTTCTTCCCGCAGCATTTCCTCGGCCTCGCGGGCATGCCGCGCCGTTACGTCGATTACCCCGACGCTTTCGCCTACTGGAATTACGTCTCGTCCATAGGGTCCTATATGTCGGCCCTGGGCGCGCTCGTTTTCTTCGCCGGAATCGTTGCCGCGTTCATGGGCAAGGTGAAGGCGGCCGACAATCCCTGGGGCGAGGGCGCAACGACGCTGGAGTGGACGCTTTCGTCTCCACCGCCGTTCCACTGCTTTGAAACGCTGCCCAAGATCAAGGACGAGATCCATCACTGAGGCGTCTCATCCATGGTCGGTACGTCGCAATCAAGTCTGCCCGGGAGCGAAGCGGTCTTCGAGATCTGGCCGCATCGCTCGCTGGGGCGCGGCGGCACGATGCTGGTCATCGGCATCGCCGCAATCGGCTGTAGCCTCGTGGCGGCACGCACCGCCGCGCAGGCCCTGCCCGTTACGATCTCGGCGATGATGGCGAGTGCCATTCTCGGCCTCGCCTTCTGGAGTAACAACCGGTCCGCTCGCAGGAGCGAAGCGGTACGGATCGGTGTCGATCAAGTCGTCGTGACGCGCACGGATCCTCATGGCCGCCGGCAGGTGGTCTGCTTCTCGACGCATTGGGTCCGCGTCGTGGTGAGCCAAGACCGCGAGGTGGCGAACCGCGTCACGCTCACCGAGAGCGGCCGCGCGCTGTCGATTGCCGAGTTCCTCTCGCCGGAGGAACGCGCCGATCTTGCGGATAAACTGAAGGCGCGCCTGCGCGAGGCACGGGCGCGGACTTTCGTTTAGCCGGTAACGTTGGCATGCGGCAGGAGCGCCGGAACGCAAGTCCGGCGCCCGTGTCTTTCCTGGGATGATCCGCCGCACGGGGACATTGATCGCGCGCAAATGGGGCTGGGCCCGTCGCTTGCTATGACGACGAAGCCTCCTCGGGTGAGGAGCCGGACGGCGTTGGGAACACTGCAATGGACATCGAGTTGATCAAGCGGCACGCAGTGCCAGTGCCCCGCTACACGAGCTACCCGACCGCCAATCATTTCCATGAGCGCATCAGGCCGGCGCAGTACGTCGACTGGCTGACGACGCTGCCTGCGGGTAGCCGGCTGTCGCTCTACGTCCACGTGCCGTTCTGCACGGAGCTGTGCTGGTATTGCGCCTGCACCACCAAGGCAACGCAGCGCTATCGGCCAGTGGCGCACTACATGCGTTCCGTTCACAAGGAGATCGACAGCGTCGCCGCGCTTCTGCCGGCCGACTGTACCGTTGCCAGCATCCATCTGGGCGGCGGTTCACCGAGCATTCTCCAGCCCGACGACATCGCCGCCCTGATGAGCGCGCTGCATCGGCAGTTCCAAATCGCGCCGTCAGCCGAGATTGCTGTTGAAATCGATCCGCGTCATTTGCGCCAGGCGCAGGTCGATGCCTTCGTGAAGAGCGGCGTCAATCGCGTCTCACTAGGCGTGCAGGATTTCGATCCGCGCGTGCAGAAGGCCATCGGCCGCATCCAGAGCTACGAGATGACGCGCGACGCTGTCGACATGTTCCGCAAACGGGGTGTCCGCTCCGTCAATATCGATCTCGTCTATGGCCTGCCGCATCAGACCGTCGCCACCATAACGAGAACACTGAAAGATGTGGTGGCGCTGGCACCCGACCGCATCGCGGCCTTTGGCTATGCGCATCTCCCCGCGCGCGTGAAACCGCAGCGCCTGATCGACGAGAGCGCGCTACCCGATGCCTTCGAACGCTTTGCGCAATCACAACAGATCGTGAGCCAGCTCGGCGAAGCCGGCTACGAGCGTATCGGGCTCGATCACTTCGCGCTGGGCGCTGATACCCTGGCCAGCGAAACCGTGCGCCGCAATTTCCAAGGCTATACCACCGACCCGGCCGATGCCCTGATCGGCTTCGGCGCATCCGCCATCAGTCAGCTTCCCGGTGGCTTCGCCCAGAATGCCGTCGCGACGGCGGATTATGAGCGCGCGATTACGGAGCGCGGACTGGCCACCGCTCGCGGCATCGCCCTGAGCGAGGACGATCGCATGCGCGCCTTCGTCATCGAGCGATTGATGTGCGATTTCGCTATATCCGCATCGGATCTGACGGCACGCTTCGGACCGTCCGCCGCGTCGTTACTCGAGGAGGCGCGCAGCTTCATCGCCGACGATCCCGATGGCCTCTTGGTGGAGACCCCCGAGGGCTTCGGCGTCATCGAGCGGGGCCGTCCGCTCGTGCGCTCTATTTGTGCGCATTTCGACCGTTATCTCGTGCGCCACAACGCCCGTCACGCGCTCGCGGTCTGAGGATCGCGAGCCGTTTCGGTAGCCGCTGCCGTCAACGCTGCTCGGCGGCCGCAGGTCTGCGCACCGGCTCTGCCCGCACCGCCAACACCTGCTGCACCAGCACGGGCAGCGCGACGGCGATCGCCAGAAGATCCGAGTACGTGCCAGGTATGACCAGCATGAAGCCGGCGAGGGCCAGAACGAGCCGCAGGGGCATCGGGATGTTGCGCGCGGCATAGCCCGTCAGCGCCATACCCATGAGGACGATCCCGCTGGCGCACGTGACGAAGGTCTGTGCGAACTTCGCCCACGTGAAGTGCTCCGGCAGCACCAGCAGAAGCGCTGGCGAATAGCAGAACACGAACGGCACCATCACCTTGGCATTGCCGAGCTTGAAGGCGCTGACACCTGTTTTCCAGGGGTTGGATCCGGCGATGGCTGCTGCAGCGTACGCGGAGGTGCAGACCGGCGGCGTGATCTCCGAGATGATGCCGTAGTAGAGCACGAACAGATGCGTCGCCAGGGGTGGCACGCCGAGATTCGAGAAGGCCGGCTGCGCCACCGTCACCAGCATGATGTACAACGCCGTCGTCGGTACGCCCGCGCCCATCATGATACATGCGATCGCGATGAACAGCATCGACACGAACAGCGTCACTTCCGTCATCGAGAACAGCTCGACCGGAAGGATCGACATGGCCGCGTAGATATACCCGCCGACGTCCTGCGCTAGGCTTGTGACGAGGAAGCCCATGCGGAAGGCGAGGCCCGTGAGGGTAATGACCGCGACCACGATTCCGACCGCCGCCGTGATGGCGCCGACGGCGATGGCACTTCGCGCACCTTCGTAGAAGGCCTCGGCGACGTCCTTGAAGGTCATCCGGTGCATGGGGTTGACCAAGCCGACGGCGATGCAGGCCGATATGCCCCAGAAGGCCGCCATATAGGGCGTGAACCCGGAGAACAGCACGTACAACAACACACCCAGTGGTATGGCCGATGGCCATCCCCGCGCGATGACGTCGCGAAGCCGCGGGATGGACTCCGGAGGCTCGCCACGCAGATCGAGGCGCTTGGCTTCCAGATGCACGATCGTCATGACGCCCAGGTAGTGCATGAAGGCGGGAATGGACGCTGCGATCGCGATCTTCGAGTAGGGCATGTTGAGGTATTCGGCCATGATGAAGGCCGCGGCGCCCATGATCGGCGGTGTGATCTGGCCCCCTGCGCTCGAGGCGGCTTCCACGCCGCCTGCGAAATGCCCGGGATAGCCGAGCCGCTTCATGTTCGGGATGGTCAGTGCGCCTGTCGAGACGACGTTCGCCACAGCCGAGCCCGAAATCGTGCCGAACAGCGCCGAGGATACCACCGAGACCTTGGCCGGTCCGCCCATGTAGCGGCCCGCGACCACCGTCGAGAGGTCGACGAACAGCTTACCCAAGCCCATGCGCTGGGCGAGAGCGCCGAAGAGCACGAAGTGGAACACGATCGTCGAGGTGACCCACAGCGGTATGCCGAAGATGCCCTCGGCGGGGAAATACACGTTGTTGACGAACTGCTTCCAGTTCACGCCCGGGTGCATGAGGATCTGGAACGGCATATGCGGTCCAAACAGCGCGAAGGCCATGAACAGGCCTACGATGATCGGCAGCACCCAGCCGATGGCGCGCCGTGTGGCTTCCAGAACGATGAAGATGAGCAGCGTTCCGAAGAAGACGTCGAGGGGCGCCGGATCGCCTTGCCGCAACGCCTGCGATTTCAGCTTGAAATGATAACCCAGGATCGTCGTATCGAAACCGTCCCAGGAGATGCCGATCCATAGCGCCGCGGCGACGCCGAGCGCGGCCAGCAGCCAATCGAGCAGCGGCACGCCGGCGGGCTTCAGCCATGAGGACCGGACGCGTTCGGGTGCGGCGCTGACACTGCCACGCCAGAACGGATAGAGGATGAACATCGCGATCAGCACGCCGGACAGATGGATGCCCATGTGCCAGTGATCGACGGGGATGCCCGTACCCGCCGTGACGTAGTGATAGCCCGCGAAGAGGATGAGGAAGACGAACAGGAGCTTGCCCAGCAGCGGCCCAGGCTCGCGCGTGCGCGATTCCGCCTCGAACTCCGCCTCGATCTCGCGTGCGCGCCGCGCGTCGATCTGCACGTTTTCGTCTGCCATCGCGAGGTCCTTTATGCAGTCGCGAAAAAGTTTGCGGCCGGGGCGCGATGCGTTGCTGCGCCGCCGGCCGCCGTTTCGTGTTCAAGCGCCGCGGCGCCTCACTTCAGGATTCCCTTTTCCTTGTAGAACTTCTCTGCGCCCGGATGCAGCGGCGTCTTCACGGCCTTCAGTGCGGACTCGAGCTTGATCTCCTTGCCCTTGGAATGGCCGCCGTCCAGCAGCTCGCGGGTGTTCGCGTTCCACAGCGCGGCGGTGATATCATAGACGAGTTTCTCGGGCACTTCCGAGCTGACGACCCACTGCGCACCCACCGCTACGGACTTCACTTCGTCGCTCTGGCCTTCGTACGTGCCCTTTGCGATGGGAGAATCGTAGAAGTATGGCACGGCCTTCAGGAACGCGGCGCGCTCCTCGTCCGTCATGCTGTAGAGCTTCATGCCCTTCGTCGAAGCGAGCTGAGCGATGCCGGCGAGTGGCGAGCCGCCGACCACGAAGAACGCATCGAGCTGTCCGTCGGCTAGGCGATCCGCGCTCTGCTGCGTGTTGAGCTCGGCGGCCTGGATGTCGGACTTGGCAATGCCATAGAGCTTCAAGAGTTCGAGCACCACGACCTGCGTTCCCGAGCCGGCCGGGAAGATGCCCACGCGCTTGCCCTTGAGGTCCTTGATGCCGTTGAGCTTGCCGTCCTTCGGCAGCACGAGGTGCATGTGTTCAGGGAACAGGTTCGCGATCACGCGCACCTTGTCGTACTTCTTGTCGAACTTGCCCTGCCCGTTGACCGCCTGGAACACGATGTCTGCCGCCGCAAGACCCGATTCCATCTGACCGCCTTGCACGGCGGTCACGTTGGCGACGGAGGCGTTGGACGACTGTGCGATCGCCACGAGGCCGGGCACGCCGCAGTTGCCGCCCTTGTCGCAGGGGCGAGAGCCCGGCGGATTGGAAATGGCATTGGCCAGCAGTCCACCGATCGGGAAATACGTGCCCCCGGCCCCGCCCGTGCCGATACGGAAGAACTTCATTTCTTGCGCGCTGGCCGGCATTGTGGCCAGCGAGGCGATCAGCGCCAAGCCGGCACCGATCTTCGAAAGCATATTCATCGCAAATTTCTCCCGTTTTTCAGCATTGCAGACCGCCGGCGCGCTTCCCGCCCTCCGATTGACACGAAAGTTACGCCAACTCCGAACGTGAAGAATACGCATCGCTGCCGGAAGCGCAATTCTGAGTTGTTGCGACCCGGTCCCGTTCCTTGGGCGGATTGCCGGAAAATCGGGACGACACTGGGGGGCGTACGCGATACGGCAGCGTCAGGCCGCCGTAAGTTTTGCGATCACCGTCCGGAATCGCCGCGCAACCGCCGCGCGTGCGACATGCTGGCCGCCGCTGACCAGTTTTCTGCCGCCGACCCAGACACGATCGATCGGCCGGTGCGCGGCGAAGATCCACGCGTCGATGGCGCGTTTCGGCATTTCGCCGGCAAACGCCGGATCTGTGAGGTCGAGCGCGACGAGATCGGCGCGCGCACCTCCGGCGAGTACAGAATCGCCCGCGCCGAGCGCCTGTGCGCCACCGGCGAGCGCAGCCCGGAACATGGTCTCACCCGTCGAGGCCTCGCTGCTCGTCAACACGTTTCGCTTTCGCTCGCGCAGCCGCTGCGCATACTCGAGTTGCCGCAACTCGCTGCTCGCCGAGATCAGGATGTTGGAATCCGTGCCGACACCCAGCTGCCCGCCTGCCTCCCGAAAGGAGCGCGTATTGAAGATCCCGTCGCCGAGATTGGCCTCGGTCACGGGGCACAGCCCGGCGACGGCACCTCGCGCCGCGAGACGCGCCGTTTCCGCTTCATCCATGTGCGTCGCATGGATGAGGCACCAGCTGCCGTCCACGGGCGCGTTGTCGAGCAGCCATGCCACCGGGCGTTGTCCCGACCACGCCAGACAGTCGTCGACTTCCTTTGTCTGTTCCGAGACGTGGATGTGCGTGGGGGCGCCGGGCCGCATCGCCGCGAGGGGCGCGAGCTCCTCCGGGGCGACGGCGCGCAGGCTGTGCGGTGCGACCCCGAGAACGGCCGCCGGCAGACGTTCGGCATGTCGCGCGCTGGCCTCGAGTAGTCGCGCATAATTTTCGAGATCGTTGAGGAAGCGCCTTTGACCGGCCACGGGCGGCGCACCCCCGAAATTGCCGTGTGCGTAGAAGACCGGCAGCAGCGTCAGAGCGATACCGGTCGTCTCCGCGGCGGCACAGATGCGTCCGGCCATCTCCGCGATGTCGCTATAGGCGCGGCCGTCCCGGTCGTGATGCAGGTAATGGAACTCGCCGACACGCGTGAACCCGTTCTCCAGCATTTCGACGTAGGCCTGTGCGGCGATGGCCTCCATATCGTCCGGCGACATCGTCAAGGCGAAGCGGTACATGACCTCGCGCCAGCTCCAGAAGTCGTCGGAGCCGGGCCCGCGCCATTCCGCCAAGCCAGCCATTCCCCTCTGGAAGGCATGGCTGTGGAGATTGGGCAGTCCCGGTATCAGGCACGCAACCGTCTCGTCACCGGCCTCGGCCCTCGTGTTCGCCGTGAGCGTCGCGATCATGCCGTCCGCGATCACGATCCGGACGTCGGTCTGCCAACCCTGGGCCGTGAACGCAGATTCTGCAAATAGCGCTGCCATCGTGCCCTGCCTCTTCAGTGTGCTTGGCGCAGGTCGTAGCCGAGCCTGGGAAAATGCACCACGACCTCACCGATGCTGCCATCTCGCCGCCGGATTGCGATCTCGTGCCGGTCGATGAAGTCGAGTCGTCCCTCGATGGCCTCTCGCCCGTAGTCGTCGGCACGGATGCGAACGTCGCTGCCGAGTGGCGGATCCTCGTCGTACGGCTGCGCGGGCCGTGCTGGAAGCGGCTGGGTGCGCGCGGCGATCTGCAGCGCCTCGGTCGCGGACATTTCGGTTCGCTGCCCATGTCCGAAGGCCTTCATCGTGGCCATCCACGTCTTGATGCGCGCATAAGGCGCGAGTTCGTGTACCAGGCGCTGTGTCCGTCCCGTGATGAACCACAGCGCGTGGTATATGGCGAAGTCGGCCATCGAAGGCGCGTCGCCAAGCACGAACATCCGCCCGTCGGCCAGCATGGTCTCCACCGTCGGGATCTGCGCCCGAACCAGGGGCGCGTTGCGCTGGGCCGCGCGCCGCATCGCCTCCGCATCGGGCGGCGGCAGGCCGCGCATGGCGGCTCGGTCCGCTTGCAGGCTCAAGGGGAAATGTTCGGGGTTGCTGCCCGAGACGTAGAGCGAGATCGGACGGAACAGTTGGTTCTCGGCCCAGAAGGCGATCGCCTGCGCCGGCGCCTCCAGCGCTTCCGGATACAGGGTGGGGAGAGGGAAGCGCCGCTCCAACTCGCGTAGGATCATGCGCGTATCGCAATAGATGTCGGCACCGATCTGCAGAACGGGTGTGCGCCGGTAGCCCCCCGTGAGTGGCGTCAGATCGGGCTTCGGTGCCACGGGAGGGATCGTCACGGATCGCCAGGAAAGCCCCTTGAACCCCAGCGCCAGCCGGGCCTTCTCGGCGTAGTTCGAGAAATCGTAGTGGTGCAGGATCAACTCTGACATGTGGCGGCTCCCCCTTGTGGCTATGCCCGCTGCGCGATGCTCTCGCAAGTCGCCCCGGCCCGCAACGCACGGATGGGCCTCGTACCTGCGGCCGGGAGGGGGATTGACCGCATCTTTGCGGTCTGCTCGGCTCGCACACCGAATACATCGGATGGCAGCTCTGCCGCTGGCAGGTTCACCGCAAGGAGACGATACATGGCGAAGATGTCCGAGACCTGGACATTTGTCGACGGCGACTGGCACGAGGGCAACGTGCTCGTTGCCGGGCCCCGAACGCATGCGTTCTGGCTGGGCTCGTCCGTGTTCGACGGGGCCCGCGCGTTCGAGGGGGTCATGCCCGACCTCGACCGGCACTTCGCACGCCTCAACCGTTCTGCCACGGCCATGGCCATGAAGCCGACGATGGCCGTCGACGAGATGATCGGGCTCACGAAGGATGGTCTGAAGAAGTTCCAGTCCAAGGAAGCCGTCTACATCCGCCCCATGTACTGGCCCGACGACGGTGGCATGGGCGGCTCCTCAATTCCACCGAACCCCGAGACGACTCGCTTCCTGCTGTGCCTCTACGTAGCCCCGATGAACCCGCCCAAGGGCTTCTCGATCACCGTTTCGCCGTTCCGCCGGCCGAGCCCGGAGACGGCGGTGACGGATGCCAAGGCCGGTTGCCTCTATCCCAACAACGCCCGGATGATCGTGGAGGCCAAGTCGCGGGGCTTCGACAACGCGCTGGTGCTCGACATGCTGGGCAACGTGGCGGAGTCGGGCGGCTCCAACCTGTTCATGGTGAAGGACGGAGTGGTCAAGACGCCGGCCATCAACGGCACCTTCCTGGCCGGTATCACGCGTCAGCGCACGATCGAGCTTCTGCGGGGCGACGGCGTGGAGGTGCGGGAGTGCACGCTCACCGTGAAGGACTTCATGGAGGCGGACGAGATCTTCTCGACGGGCAACAACTCCAAGGTCGTCCCCATCAACAAGATCGAGCACCGCGAGATGCAGCCCGGCCCGGTCATGACGCGGGCGCGCAAGCTCTATTGGGACTGGGCGCATAACGGCGGCTGAACGGCGGCCGGCGTCGGGGGTGGTCGACTTTGTCACGCCCCCTTCAAGAAACGCTTGCGCTTCTTCGCAGGTACGACTAGTTAAGCGGCGCGCCCGGTGAACGAAGCCGGTCGCACCTTCCCATAGGTCGGGGCCGTAGCTCAGATGGGAGAGCGCTTGAATGGCATTCAAGAGGTCAGGGGTTCGATTCCCCTCGGCTCCACCAAGTCCATCAGGGACTTAATCCTGCCAGCTCGTTGATATCGCTGAAAATCTCCAATGTTGCCGCACGCTTGAGCCCGATCCATCCGGGCCGCTGTGCCACATTGGTGTGACACATTGCTGTGCCACATTCGCACCGAGGCACGACGGTCCGACCCAGTGTCAGGACACGACCTCGATGCATGGCAATCAGCGACTTCCCAAAGGCACTTTCGGCTACCAGACCGCCACCTACCTCGTCCGTCGTGGCAATGTCTGGCAATACCGCCGCCGCGTGCCCACCCACCTCGTCGAACGTCTCGCGACCACTGAGGTCCGCGTCTCGACCAAGGCGCGCGATCGCACCGAGGCCATGCGTGCCGCCGCCTCGATCAGTGCAGCACTGGAGGCGCAATGGGCGAAGCTCTCTCATCCCCAACCATCAGCCAGCGCGGCTTGCGTGGACTACAAAGCTGCACTCGCAACGGCCGACGCCCTGGGGGTCACCTACCGTCCTGCTGCCGATATCGGTGCAAGCCGCCTGGAGGACTTGTTAGAGCGCGTCGAAAAGCTAGCCCAACCCCTACACCTTCTGACGCGCAGCTCTGCGGCATCTGCGAGCACCAGTGCGTTAGGTGGGAGCCCCACACCCGGCTGCGAGATCGTCTCCGCCGTGCTCGGCGGGGCTGGCAAGCCCGAACTTACCCTCTCGACGCTTGTGGATGCCTACCAAAAACTCGCCTCGGACCAAACCATCGGCAAGAGTGAGAAGCAGCTGAAGCAATGGAAGGGCAAACACCAACGAGCCGTCGATACGCTGATCGCCCGGATTGGCGACAAGCCGCTCGCCGAGATCACCCGTGACGACGCGCTGGATTTTCGTGATTGGTGGATCTCCCGCATCAAGGATGAGGGCTACACGCGCAACTCGGCCAACAAGAACTTCGGTTCACTCGCCGGCATGATGCGTACGGTCGATGAAGCCTTCCGCCTCAACCTCTCCCTGCCGTTCAAGGGCGTCCGCATCGCCGGAGCCAAGTACACGCGGCGGCAAGCCTACGACCCGGACTTTGTGCGGCAGCATTTCCTGGCGGCACCACAGATCGGCGGTCTCAATGCAGAAGCCGCCGACATCGTCCGCATGGTCGCCCTGACCGGCATGCGCCCGAGCGAGATCGTCGCACTGGAAGCGCGGCGAATCCGGCTCGATGATCCGATCCCCCACCTCCAGATTCGCCCCGACGCGCGCCAACTCAAAACCGGTGCCAGCGAGCGCGACATGCCGCTCGTCGGACAGGCCCTTGAGATCATGTGCCAGCACCGCGACGGGTTCCCCCGCTACCGGGCGTCGGCAGACAGCTTCTCTGCAATCGCCAACAAGTGCCTCTACACGGCCGGGCTGCGACCGACGCGGGCTCACTCGGTCTACTCACTGCGCCACAGCTTCAAGGACCGCATGATCGCCATAGGGACGCCAGAGCGTCTCCAGGACGAATTGATGGGGCACACGCTCAAAGGCATGCCCTACGGCAATGGCTCGACGCTCAAACACCGCGCCGAGTGGATGGCGAAAATCTGGAGCTAAGCGTAGCAAGCGTGCGGGCGCGCGCAAGCGCATCCTCCTTCACGTCGATATCAGCGAGTTCGTGCTCCAAACGCTCGAAGATCGGCAAGTAGACCTCGCCGCCCGGCTCTGCGACGATCGCGGCGACGAAACGTAATGCGCGCTCAATGCGCTCACGCGAGACTGGAGCGTCTGAACGTCTGGGCAAAATAGCCTCACCTCGTTCCACCCGGGGATCGAAGCTAATGGACTACTTCTGCCAGCAGAAAGACTTCAGCGAGCGGTTAGACTATGCGCCGAAACAGAGCCGGCGCGCTCGGCCGGCCGGTGTCGCATCGCATCGCATCACACTGAGCGAGCGAGCCGCGCACGCAACTCGCCGCCACACATCGTCCATTCGGCCTTGTCGATCGGGTTCAGCTCGCGGTTCTTCGCCCGCAGGTGCAGCAGGTAGCAGGTCGCATCGGCCGGTGTTGCCTCAACCAGGACGTCATGCGCTCGCCGTCATGGTCACGAAGGTGATGCTCTCCTGCTCCATCTCATCGGCAAAGCACATCAGGTGACAATCGTTCAGCACCAGCGGGGTAACCGGCGCATCCGGATGCGCCTTGCTCTTGCGGTAAGGCTTGCCGGGCTTACCGCGTCGCCGCTTCGACCCGTTCCCCTCGCGCGCATGCTCAGCCATGAACTCCGATGGTTCGGTATGGCCGTCAGGAAGAATGAAGCCGTATTCCGCACGGACGCGCTCCTCCATCGCCCGCGCGTACAGCTTGTCCATCGGCTCTGTCTTGGCCATGCCCCGCACCTCTCGTGTCAGGCTGATGCTTCACGGTCCGCTGTCATAGCGCATTCCAACCGGCAGCGATGGCGCGATGATGGCGTCGCCTTTGGTGCGGACGATGTGCGCTCGTCATGAATTCGCCATCTGGTGCAGCTGCCATGCGTTGATGACGGAGGATGATGCCAGAACCGGCCCAATGCTCTCGCCAGCTGCGCGCTGGTGGAACGGCCTTTCAGCGGCAGAGCAAGAGAAGCATTTGGCGCCATTGGCCCCGATCCGCGCGGCCATGATCGCCGAGGGCTCGCCCGAAGCGCTCGCCACGCTCACGTTCCACGAGCGCGTACGCATCCTTCATGCCTATATGTGGGCGCGGTCCCGCGTCCTCGCCCCAACAACACACTGATGGGCAGCGTCAACTATTTCGCACACTCGCCAGAATCTCCTGCACTCCTACTTTGCGTTCGTCGGACAGCGCATGGATGCTGTCATAGATCGTGCGCATCTCGTCCAGCAGTTCACCCATCGTGATGTTGCGCGTCGCTGCCGTCACGCGCATCGCCTCGGCGAATTCCGGTGTCACACGGGCGCCGAACTGGAACGTACGCCCCGTCTTGCGATAGCGCCGCCCATAGATGCTGCGATCTGGATGGGCCTGGCGCTTGGGCTGCCGCTTGCGCCCTGCCCCACTTCGCACTGTCGAGGCTGCCGCGTCATCTGCCTGAGTAGCGGTATCATCATCGCTGATCTCGACACCATCAACCGCTGCCGCCGCTGGGCGCTCGGGAGCGCTCTTTGGTTTGTCTGGCTCGCCGACATTGTCGAGCACGTCATCGGCCGGCGGCGGCGCACCGAGACGCGGCCTCTTCATCACGGGAAATTTTTCGTCGATCTCGATCATCTTCTTCAATGCCATGGTCCCCTCCCCTATCCAGCCCGCACGTGTTGTGAGACGGGCGCATCCTGCTGTTCCTCCACGATCTGGCGCACCTTGCGCACGACGGATGCCACAACGCGCGCGGCATCGACATTGAGCGAGTCCCATTTGGTCTCGAGCGCGGTCAGTCCGAAGTTCTGCGCATCGCCATAGCCGCGCTGCATGAACATGGAGCCTTTGATGACCTCGTAGCCGGCGCCCGTCAGATAGGCCATGCCGTCCTCTATTTCCTTGGCCGCCAGCACGCCGTGCAGCGCGAACACCATCTTGGATTTCGGAACACCATGCTTGACGAGCTCGTGGAACATGCGCACTGCCGGTGCCATGTCGTCGATTACGCCCTTGGTCGGCTGGATGAAAAGATCGCTCGCTTCCGCAATTTCAAGCGCCATCGCCTTGGCACGCGCCGGACCGTCGAGCACGATGATATCGAATTCATCTGCCCGCCGCATGGCCTGCGCCGGATCGGCATAGACGTCGACCGAGATGTCAGGCTTGCGCCCGGACTCCCGCCGCCGCTGTGCCCACTCGAACGCCGTCTGCTGTTCCTGGTCGAGATCGGCGATGTGCACCGTCAGATCCTGCGCCGCTGCCACCAGTGCGATGGCGCGCGCAAACGTCGTTTTGCCGACCCCGCCCTTATGGCTGCCAAGCCCAATCACCATCGCCATGCCGCAACTCCACACCTGAAAACGCCTTGCAATCGAAATGAATACGAACTGAAAACATTCAGAAATCCAACCGCAAACACCTTGCAATCCTGATGTTCACAGCATGCTTGCGGTGCCGGAGTCGGGGCAAATGATTCGATGCGCGTCGAAGGAGGGCAAGCTAACCTGAGCTTCGGGTCAGAGTTCGCGGTGGACGACGGCAACCGGGTTATCGATCACCTTCTTAAATGGCGATCGCCCGGAGCGATGCGGATGATGCGATCAATCAGCCACACGGAGCGCGAGCAGCAGGCATGTATGCCGCCGTGGCAGGGAAGGGGAGTATGGTCGTCAGCGACAGAACGACTGTGCGCCGCTCGCCGTGCAATTCTTCACTTGAGATCCGGCCTTGCCTCAGCATCGACCCAAGCCGAGTATCGATCATGAGAGCCGCTATGGGACAGGATATCCTGGCAGATGGCAGCGAAAGCACTTTGCAAACACATTGCATGCACTTGGCCAGCAGACTGTTTGCAATATGCAAACCTGCAAGCATTACGATTGCCAGATGAAAACATTTGCTTGCTTCTTGCAATCCTAATGCAATCTTTCTGTTGGCTTGATGATTTCGAGATGCAAGCCAGATGATTGCTATTTGTCCCCGAGATGATTGCAGGATGTTTTCAGTTAAGGCAATTTGGCGGGCAAGGGGGAGGTCGGGGCCCGATCTGGAAGACTCAGATTGGCCAGAGGATTCATCAGCACTCGCCAATAAGCCGTCGCTGCACCCACCCTACATGGCGATCGAGACGAGCCACTCAGCGGCCGAATTTTGACTCCGCCCAAAATGGACGATGGGGCGCAAAAATCACGTCTCACACCCCGCCAGCACCTTTACGCTGGATGTGCTTCCTCACGAAGCCGACGAACGCCCGGTCGGGTTTGTCCGGGACAGCACCAAGTTTTTCGATCCAGTTCCGCCACAGCCCTTCGAGTTCGGCAATGTCTCGCCGCTGTCTCATACGCTGCCGCCGTCAACACGACAGATGCCACAGCAGGCTTGACCTCCGCTGAGCGGACGGGACCTCCCTTCGTGAAATTGCGCACATAAGACAGGAACGCTTCACCGATCTCTTCGGCTGACCGTTTGCGCTTCACGGGCTTTTGCGCATATCCGTTGGCGATCGCCGAAAAATCGAAGCCCGCTGCCATAGCCCGTGCCCGCGCCACAATCTGCGGATCGAGGGACGCGAGGAATTCATCGCCGGCCGCCGCTTGCGTTGGCTGGCGCTGCGGCGGTGCCAATTCCAGCTTGGCCTCAACCGGGGCTTCGATTGCCGCAAACGCGGGACGCGTGACCACCACCTGCTGGCGACGCACCGGAGGAGGGGAGGGCAGTAGCCGAATGCCGCCGCGCACGATCTCCATGCGCGCATCAGGATAAACAGCATGCGCCTTGCGCAGTGCGCCAGAAAACTCGCGCTTGAAATCCTTGTCGCTGCGATACTCCTGGCCGAACTGATCCTTGAGGTTCTTCCAGTAGAGCGTCACGCCCTTGCCCTGCCGGATGCGGCACAGGCGATGCGCGAGCCAGGTGTAGGTATCCAGCGCCAGCGCCGAATTCTGCAGCGCTGCGATGGCGCGCGGATCGAGCGGTACCGCATGCTCGCGCAGGGTCTCGTAAAATTCACCCGAGAGCTGGATCACGCCTGGCCATAAGCCCAGTTGTCCGTTGTCGCTTTGTGTCCACGCATCGAAGCGCTTGATCGGGTCGCATTTGACGTTCACGACTTTGCTGTCGGTCTGGTAGCCGATCTGCATGCGGCACGCAGCCAAAGCCAGCATCTGCCTCTTGAACCCTGCGAAGCTCTCGCCGTTCTTCTTGATGCCGAGCCGCTCCAGAAACGCGCTGGCACTGCGCTCTACCTCGACCTCGGTCGATTTATGGCGCACTGCTTCCGAGCACACATGCAGCAGCACGAGGCGAGGGCGCGTGCCATAGGGCAGGGGCATGTCATGGTAGCGAATGCCGTCGAACCACTTGCCCGCCTCGATCAGCATCGACGCGCCGCCGGTCGATCGCGTGAACTCCCGCTCCTCCACCTCGCTGCGTGGCAGCCCGAGCTGGCACAGCACCGCATGCAGGAATTCAGGTTCGTCGCTGAGCGGTTGGGCGAGCGTGACCGCGGCATCTGAAACGCGCCGCGTCAGGGGAATCAATTCACGGGTCGAGGCAATGCGTCTATCGGCCATCCATCTCACTCAAGGAATGAGACGAGCGTAGCTTCACCCGCCGAGGAAGTCATGCAGTGTTCGCCGATTCAGCCACACGATTCTCGACCGCTCATCCGTCGGCGGCAAGTGTCGCACCACTTGTGAGGGTTTACCCCCCTTTGTCCGAACCGCAGCCGTCGACCCGGCTGCCATCGAGTCTCACCAAACCGCCTGTGAGGGTTTACCCCCCTTTGCTTCCATCGTCTGGGCGCGCACGGCATTCGTGACGGTTTACTCCCCCTAGGCCGTGACGGTTTGCCCGTCATCCCGTGAGGGTTCGCCCCCCCTGGGTTGTGACGGTTTACCCCGCCAATTCGTGACGGTTTACCCTCCCCCTAATACCGTTAAATACCTGTAGTGTATTCTGGTACGAAAAACTTCGATAAAAACGGAATTCGTGGCGAAGTCAATTCATCCGTGCCTCACCAGCGAGATAATCCCTATTGATACTCAACTGCGTCACCATCCCGCTGGTTCTAGCCCATATCCCGTACAAGTCTCACGCTTCCATATCCTCCGCCAAAATCATGATGGACCATCGAAACATCTATACGTGCTGGATCGTTCCGATCAGCGACCCAAGTTGTAGTTCTACGATCTTTCGTATTTAGAACATTACCCGACCAACCCGCTTGCTCGATGTCCACAACAAATTCCATCATAGACTCCTCATCTCGATACGGAAATCTGTACCGAAAGGGGCCAATTCGATTGGCCCAACCGAGATAAAGTTGCGCCGCCCTTTTTGTCATCAGTGCCCAAGGATAAACAGGCTGAATTTCTGGCAGGGCACTTTTACCTTCTTGGGAGTCGTCAGCAAACAATCGATAGTCTCCCACGCGCAACGGTGCAGCAGTCGTTGCAACGCGTGATCTCGGCGTAGTGCTCTCCATGTGCCAATTCGGGAGAGCAACTAACAGCGGCAGCAGTGGTGAGTCCAGGAAAATTGCGCCAATAGGCAGATGGCGTTCAGCTAGGTGATGTCCACCAATAGAGCGTACAATATATTGACTTTGGTAGCGCCCCCAGATCTCAGCGCTGACTAGGTTCGTGATGATCAGCGTCTCATTCGCAATCTGGCCGAGGCGCGCATGCTCAAAATAGCATCCATCGATCGCTGCCTCCGAGAAATCACAACCTATCAGGTTGGCACCAGTAAAGTCGATGTCTCGCAGATCCTCACCGGCGAACGACAGCCCAGAGAGATTTCGGAACCGGAGTTCCGAGTTTAGGTCGAATTCCCCTGCCGACAACAAGCCCCGGAACGTCGTCTCTTTGGATGACCGAATGGCTTGTATTCGTCGGGTTATCTCGTCTTCTGACCGACTAGTTCGCCCGATCATGTCAACCTCCCGCAGATGACATTTTTACTTTCAACGAAGATATGCTGATATCGCCGCTTTGATGGAGAAGTATTTGAGTGAATTAGATGATTTGTTAATGGCATTTGACCTCGAACTGGCTCAATTCAGCACTAAGAATGCGGTCGTGAGAAGGTTCGTAGCGACGACCGCGCAGAAGCA
>VFQT010002321.1_pt1 | contig 19884 bp, 23 predicted proteins | sample 3512381 | NCBI WGS metagenome assembly VFQT01 (sample SAMN10412376, study PRJNA504923) | tailings metagenome | isolation source: Relicate 2 Philex TSF3 active mining site | place: Philippines: Tuba, Benguet | collected 2017-08-29
GCGCAAGGTGCGCACGGTTCGTGGTCGGGTGCCGCCTACCCTTGATGCGTGGCCACGCAACGAACCGGAGTCGGCCGCGGCAAACGCCGCGAGCCCGTCGAGCAGAAACGACGTCGAGGTGCACGCATTCGCAACGGTCTGGCTGCCGTGCCGGTGCCCGAGTTCGCCCTAGCGACCGTCAACCTGGGCGACATCCCGAAGCCGCCGGCCACGTTGGACCCGTGCGGTGCTGCGTACTGGTCGATGTTCTGGGACGGCGGACGTCGCCACCTGTCGGAGCGGCACGACTCGCCCATCGTCGAGAAGCTCTGCGTCGCCATCCAAGAGGTGGCGGCCATCGACGCGTGGATCGGTGGCGACGTGATGCGCCGCTTCTACGAAACCGCCAACGGCCAGTTGGTGACGCATCCGTTGGTGAAGCAGAAGACGGAGCTGAACGCGCAAATCACCGCGTGGCTATCCTTGATTGGGTTCACACCGTCTGACCGGGCGCGTCTCGGTCTCGCCGAGATCAGGGTTGCAAATGAGCTTGACCAGTATCGCCAACGCAACGCCAAGGTGGTCGACGCCAAAGAAGTATCCGGAGAGTGACGGGGTCAAGGTCGCCGATTTCGCGGCGACGTTCATGCACGTATCCAAAGGGATACGCGCCGGGCAGGCGTTGGAGTTGGTGCCGTGGCAGAAACGGCTGATTGAGAATCTCTACGAGCGTCGGGCGGACGGTCTGCTTCGCTACAAGCGCAGCGTCATCGGGTTGGGTCGCAAGAACGGCAAGTCGTTGCTCGGGTCGCTGGTCGCGCTCTACGGTCTGATCGAGGGCGAGCACGGTGCGGAGGTGTATTCGGCTGCCGGTGACCGACGCCAGGCGCGCGTGGTGTTCGACGAAGCGAAGTGGCAGGTGCAGCAGTCGCCGGCGTTGTCTGGTATCTGCAAGGTGTACCGCGACGCGATAGAGGTGCCGTCGACGCACAGCGTCTACCGGGTGCTGTCGAGCGATGCGAAACTGCAGCAGGGTCTGAATCCGTCGACGGTGGTGTTCGACGAGTTGCACGTGCAGCCGAACTCGGAACTTTGGGATGCGTTGACGCTCGGTTCAGGTGCGCGGCGTGACCCGCAGATCGTGGCCATCACGACGGCGGGCTACGACTTGTCAAGCATCTGCGGTCTGCTCTACGGCTACGGCCAGAAAGTCTGTCGCGGCGAGATTGAGGACGACACGTTCGGGTTCTGGTGGTGGGAAGCCGCCGAAGGTTGCAGTCTGAACGACCGCGACGCTTGGGTTGAGGCGAACCCGAATCTGGCTGAGGGTCTGCTCGACCCGGAGGACATGGAGATTGCGGTGCGTCAAACCTCTGAGGTGAGCGTGCGCCGCTACCGCCTCAACCAGTGGGTGCGTACGCCTGACGATTCGTGGCTGCCGACCGGTGCGTGGGAGTTGTGTCGCAGCGACAAGCAGTTGGTGGATGGTGCGCGCACGTGGATTGGTGTGGACATGGCGTTGAAGCGCGACACGACCGCGGCGGTGCTGGTGCAGAATCAGGACGGTGTGCTCGTGACACGCGCCAAGATTTGGTTGCCTGACGGCGGCGTGCTCGATGTGGCTGCGGTGGAGTCGTGGCTGCGTGAGATGGCGCAGCTCTACGACGTGCAGGAGATTGCTTACGACCCGGCGTTCTTCCAACGCACCGCCGAAGCCTTGGCCGAAGACGGGTTTCCGATGGTGGAGTTCCCGCAGTCGCCGCAACGCATGGTTCCTGCGTGCGGGCATCTCTACGAGGTGATCGTGAACCAGCGTCTCGCGCACGACGGCAACCCGTTGTTCTCCGACCAGGTGTTGTCGGCTGCGCAACGCGTGAAGGACAACGGTTGGACGTTGTCGAAGGGCAAGTCGAAACGCAAGATTGACGCGGTGATTGCGTTGGCGATGGCGGTGGACCGGGCGACGACGACTCCGGCCGACGAACCGACTCCTGGCTTCTTCGTGGTCTGACTAGGCTTTCTCGTCTACGATGGGAGGAACTATGAAAGTGATGGTGCTCGAGTTGGCTGGTATCGCGTGCCTGATTGGTGCCGCATGGCTGGTGTCGCCCGCTCTGGGTTTGGCCGTGCTCGGGGTCGGATGTCTGGTGTCTGCTTGGGGTTTGGCGAAGGCGACGAAGCAGGCTGACAAGTGATCGTCGACCGCTTCGTCCCGCAAGAGGAGCGTGCGATTTCGTTCCAGTCGCTGTTCGCGCTCGGCGACGGCTTCACGTTCACGACGAACTCAGGCACGACCGTCACGCAGGATGACTCGCTGAAAATCGGCACGGTGTACGCGTGCGTCCGTCTGATTGCCGACACGATTTCAACGTTGCCGGTCGATGCTTACATTCGCCAGGAGGGCGTGCGTCTCCAGTATCGGCCGCGACCCGCGTGGCTTGACCAACCCGATTTGGGTGTCACGAAAGAGGACCACTTCCAGCAGGTCATCGTCTCGCTGCTGCTGAACGGCAACTCATTCACTCGCATCATCCGCGACGAAGAGGGCGAGGTGCTGGCCCTGTCGGTGTTGAATCCGCAATACACCGAGGTGCGCCGCGACAAGAACGGTCGCATCTTCTACGTGCACAACGAGCGCGACCGCATCGAAGACGTCGACATGATCCACATCAAGGACTTGACTCTGCCGGGTGAGATGCGCGGCAAGTCGCGCATCGACCTCGTCAAAGAGAACCTCGGTCTGGCGCGCGCACTCGAGGAGTTTGCGGCACGCTTCTTTGGTCAGGGTTCGACGACGACCGGCATCATCCAGTTCCCCGGCAACCTCACCCGCGAACAAGCCAAGAACCTGGTCGAAGCATTTGAGGAAGGCCACAAGGGTCTGCGTCGTTCGCACCGCCCAGGCATCCTGTTCGGTGGCGCGACGTTCGAGAAGACGGGTGTGAACCCGAACGAGTCGCAGTTCATCGAGTCGCGCCAGTTCGCGGTCGAGGAGATTGCGCGCATCTTCCGTGTGCCGCCGTCGATGATCGGCGTGACGACACCCGGCGCGATGAGCTACGCGTCGGTCGAAGCCAACCAACTTTCCTTCTTGACCACGTCTTTGACTCCCATACTTGCCAAAGTGGAGTCGGAGTATTCGGTGCTGCTGGCCGGGCGCGCGTTCATCCGCTTCTCCACCGCAGGACTGCTGCGCGGAGACATCGCCGCACGCAACGCCTCCTACCAATCGGGACTCAACAACGGATACATGTCGGTCAACGACGTGCGCCGCTTCGAGGACATGACACCCATCGAAGGTGGCGATGCGTATCGCGTCCCGCTGACCAACATCGACATCACCGCAGCCAACCTCGCCGACCTGGACCGCAAGTCGGTCATCGCCCAACGCCTGGTCGCCTCCGGCTTCCAGCCGGCCGCAGTGCTCGCGTTCCTCGACATGCCTGAGATCGAGCACACCGGTGTGCCGTCGGCGTCGCTGCAACCCGTCGCCACCCTCAACCCGATTGCACCACAAACGGTCTACGACCCGGGCACGCGCGACGTCAACCTGCACATGCCAGAGCAGGTCATCAACGTGCAGCCGCCGTCGGTGCGCGTCGAGCCGCCCATCGTCAACGTGCCCGAGACCGTCGTCAACGTCGTCGTGCCGGAGCAGCGCACCGTGGTGCGGACCGTGGAGCGCGACGCGGACGGGCGAATCCTGCACATCGTTGAGAAGGTTGGTGACTAAATGGCGACCGGAATCTCATCCACTCTGGCCAACGCGTGGCTGGATGCGCTCGGCAACAACACGTCGTACGCGGTGACCACCGTGTATGTAAAACTGCATGTCGGTGATCCAGGAGCCAACGGGACATCCAACGCGGCGACCGAGACGACGCGCAAAGCGGCGTCGTTCGCAGCCGCCTCGGCGGGCTCGCTCGCATCTGACGCAGACATCACGTGGACGAACATCGCGGGCTCGCAAGACGCGACCCACTTCACCGCCTGGGACAACGTCTCGGCAGGAAACTTCCTCTTCTCCGGAACAATCACCGCCAACGCCTACACGGCGGGCGACACGTTCACGATCTCGTCGGGCGCACTGACCGTCTCACTCACGCTCGCGTCGTAAGGAACATCCGTGGTCGCACGGTTCGTTCTCGACACGTCGGCACTTGACGACGCCGACTTCGGTCTCGGCGGCCCGTCGCCAGCGTTCGTCCTCGATACCTCCGCCCTCGACGGCGACGGCAAGCTCGACGGCTTCACCTTCACCACAACCGCCGTAGCGGCGGCCGTGCTCGGTGCCGGGTCGGCGACCGCATCGGCGACCGTCACGAAGGTTGCGTCGGCTTCGGCAGACCTCGGCGAATGCGTAGCAGAAATCGCCGAAATCACGGTGACCGTGACCGGAGAAGGAAACGCTGCACTCGGCGCAATCGCAGCAACCGCAACCGGCACGGTCACCGCCGCAGCCACCGCAACGGCAGCTCTCGGCGAGATGTCCGCTTCGGCATCGGCGACCGTCAGCAAGATTGCCAGCGGCGACGCCGCCCTGGGCGGCATGTCGGCGGCGGCAGACGGCAGCGTGTTTGCCGACGCGGTACTCACCGCCCAACTCGGTCCGATGATCGCAGCCGCCACCGGCACCGTCACCCCGCAACCGACCGCCGTCAGCGGCGGCTCGGACTATCCGCGTCCACGCCGACCGCAACCCAAACCGAAACCGCGACCACGACCGCAGATCGAGGAAACACCCGTCGCCGCGGTCGCAGTCGTCGAAGCGTTCACCGCACCGCTCGTGGTATCGCTCAAAGCGTCGGCAACCGCAGCGGTCACGTTCTCTGCCGAGGACGACGACCTACAAGTATTGTTGATGCTCTGAGGTAAATCATGGGCATCACACAAGGTCAAGTCAGCGTCGGCACCGCAGCAGTGGTCATCAATCTCGCGCAAGCGAACCCTGGATTCCTGCACATCACCAACCAAGACAACACCGACACCGTGTTCGTCGGCGGTGCGGCAGTCACCACGACGACAGGTCACGGCATTCTCAAATCCGACTCCGTCGACTTGCAGTGCTACGCAGGCCAAGTGTTCTACGCGATCTCCACCAAAGCCGGTCACACCATCTCGTGGGTTCACATCACACCCTGATGCCGTACTTCATCACCGACTCATCGCCCGATTGCGACGGCTGGGCAACCATCAAGGAAGACGGCGAAGTCATCGGCTGCCACACCACCAAGCAGGCCGCCATCGACCAGATGGTCGCCGTGTCGATAGCCGAGGACATGGAGCCGGGCGGAAAACGCGATCTGCGCGTCTCACCGAATCTGCCCGACGCGTACCGTCCTGCGTCGTCGCCCGACGTGCCGGCGAACCACAACTGCGGCAACTGCGGATTCTTCTACAACTACTACTGCAAACGGTGGGATGCGCTCGTGTCGCCGCACTACTACTGCGCCGCTTGGGCACCAGTATCAGTTCGCAACCCAAACGATAATCCCGGCTCGACCGTCGAGTCGGGTGACATCTCCGGCTACGACCTCGACTACTACGGCGGCGGCACCAACATCCTGCGGCAGCTCTCCTTCGACGTGCCGCAATACATCCGGCGCAACGCACGCAAAGGACTCGACTACTACGGTCAGGGTCTCGGTGGTGACGGGCTGGTGGACCGCACGATCCGCGAGGCGCGCGACATGGCAGCCGGGCGAATCACCGAGGACAAGGTCGTGCGCGCAGCCGCCTGGGGAGCACGCCACATGGGCGACCTCGACGCGGTGCAGAACAGCAACCCGAACAACGAACAGTTCCCCGGCCCGGGTGCGGTCGCGTTCTACTTGTGGGGCATGGACCCGACGAATCCGCAGCAGGCGTTGCAGTGGTTCGAGCGGCAGGCCGAGCGCGTGAAAGCGGAACGTGCCGACGCACCCGCACCGAAGAAAGACCAGATCAAAGGCTCGGAGAAGAACCCCGAAGGTTCTGCTGCCGGTGCCGCCGGGTCGGGCACCATCGAGCTCACCGAAGCCATCGAGACGGGTCTTCGCAACAAAGTGACCGAGCACAACGACTCGCTCGATTCGGGTGATCCGTCATGGAAACGTGCGACGACCGGGATGCTGCGTGCCGTCTACCGTCGCGGCGCGGGTGCCTATTCCACCTCGCATCGTCCTGGCATTACCAGAAACGCGTGGGCTATGGCAAGAGTCAACGCTTTCTTGGTACTCTTGAAGCGGGGCAGACCGGCAAATGCCTCGTACATCACCGACAACGACCTTCTGCCGAAGGGACATCCACGATCTTCGAGGAACTGATGACCGACACAGTTGAGACACGCAGAGTCAAGTTCGCAGACTTCGAGGTTCGTTCGACGACCGAAGACGACAGCGACTACATGTCGTTCCGCGGCTACGCCGCCGTGTTCGATTCACCGTCGCAACCGTTGCCGTTCATCGAGACGGTGAAGCCGGGCGCGTTCAGGAAGTCGCTGCGTTCACGCAACAACGTGCGGATGTACCTCAACCACGACTCGAACATGCTGCTGGCCACCACGCGCGCAGGCACGCTGCGACTCGAGGAAGATTCGCGCGGCCTGCTGGTGGACGCGGACCTGCCGCCCACCACGGTCGGCCGCGACCTGTCGATCTTGATGCAACGCGGCGACGTCGACTCGATGTCGTTCGGGTTCTCGGTTCCTCGCGGCGGCGACAAGTATTCCGACGACGGCTCGACCCGCGAGCTGCACGAAGTGCGCCTGTTCGAGGTCTCTGTCGTCACCGGGTTCCCCGCCTACGAAGCCACCACCGCCAGCGTCCGCAGCCTGGATGCCCTGGCGTCGCGCACGTCGGTGGATGCCGACAAACTGGCGGCGGCGATCACCGTGCTGGAAGCCGGGTCGGAACTCGACGACGACCAGGCAGCCCTGCTGTCCGACGTGGTCGCCAAGTTGCGCAAGCAACCCGAGACCAATCCGGGGCGCGTCTCGGTGATGCAGAAGCAACTTGACCTGTTGAAGAACATCGCCTAGTATCGTCTTTACGGTCGATAAGCGGAGCCGCTGCGACTGCCAGCTGAGGAGCCTCGCTGGGTGCGATAAAAAATCCTTGCGTACCCACAACCAACACTTGGGAGACCCACAGTGAACGAATACATCCAGCGACAAGTTGAACAGCGTCAGCGCGTCTGGGAAGCGGCCAAGGCCCTTCTCGACACGGCTGCCGAAGCCAAGCGCGACCTCACCGCAGAGGAAGAGTCGTCGTACAAGAAGATGAACGACGAGCTCAACGAGCGCGCCGCACGCATCGAAGCCCTCAAGGCCGATGCCGAGCGTGAAGCCAAGATCGAAGCGGCCACCCGCGACATCGTGTCGCAGGTCCGCCCGGAGACCCGCGCGCCCAAGGGCGACGAGGAAGTCCTCCGTGCGATGGGTCGCGGCGAACTCCGCGGCTACACCTTCGAGACCCGCGACGTCGTGAAGACCTCGAGCGGCGCACCCGTGCCGACCTCGTTCTTCAACCAGGTCATCGAGCAGGCCCGCTTGGTCGGTCCGATGCTCGACGTCGCAACGGTGCTGCGCACCGCCGGCGGCGAAAACCTCCAGATTCCGTCGCAGGCCGGATGGTCCACGGCGGCAATCACCGGTGAAGGCACCGCGATCAGCGAGTCCGACCCGACGTTCAACAGCTTCATCACCCTGGGCGCGTACAAGTACTCGTTCCTGCTGCAGCTGTCCCGTGAACTCATCGAGGACTCGGGCGTCGACATCCTCGGGTTCATCGCCACGCAGACCGGCAACGCCATCGGCTACGCCGTCAACGCGGCCCTGACCACCGGCAGCGGCTCCAGCCAGCCCAACGGCATCGTCACCGCAGCCGCCTCGGCGGTCACCGGCACGACCTCGGGCCCGACGTTCAGCGCGGACGACCTCGTCACCCTCGCCTACTCGCTCGACGGAGCGGCTCGCCGCCTCCCCGGCGTCGGCTGGATGATGAACACCAACTCGCTTGGTGTCGTGCGCAAGCTGAAGGACAACAGCGGCCGCTACATCTTCGAGCCCTCGCTCGCAGACGGCAACGACCGCGTCCTGAACTACCCGGTGTTCGAGAACCCGGCGATGGCCTCCAACGCTTCGGCAACGAAGTCGGTCATCTTCGGACACCTCCCGAGCTACTACGTGCGCATGGCCGGCGGCCTGCGCCTCGACCGCAGCGACGACTACGCGTTCAACACGGACCTCGTCACCTTCCGCGCCACGATGCGCGTGGACGGCAACCTGCCCCAGACCAGCCACGTCAAGTTCTACAAGAACGCCAACAGCTGATCCGGGGCCGGCTGAGCCGGTCACAACACGAATCGAAGCGGGCGGCGGCATACACGCAAGGTTGTCGCCGCCCGCCTAGACTCGTCACGCAAACACCCAAGGAGGGAAGGCGTGAATGAAAGTCATCATCAAGGGCGTGCCAGTGGAGCTGCCCGAACCGACGGCGATCCTGCTCTTGCAGCGGGGCGCAGCGCACTTGTTAGAGGAGTCAGTCGTCGACCCGAGGACGCAGTCAGAGCCCTCTGGTACTCCAACGCGCCGTGGGCGGGAACGGGCTACGGGCAACAAACCCAGCAAGCGGTCACGCGCCTCATCAAAGACGGCCACGAAGTCGCAATCCACTCGATCTACGGACTCGAAGCGTCGACCTCGACGTGGAACGGAATCAAAATCTACCCGCGAGGGATGAGCGCGTACAGCGACGACATCCTCGCCGCACACTGGATGGACTGGACCAACGGCTCCAGCCTCCCGAAACTCCTGATGACGCTCTTCGACGTCTGGGTCTTGAAGGCCCCGAACCTGGACAAGGTTCCCAACATCGCATCGTGGGTGCCGATAGACCACCAGCCGGTGCCGCCCGACGTCGCCAAGTGGTGCATGAAGCCGAACGTGATGCCGATTGCGATGAGCCAGTTCGGCAAGAAGATGCTCGACCAGCAGGGCATCCGCAACCTCTACGTGCCGCACGGAATCGAATCCGTGTTCCAGCCGACCGATCACGTCATCGACAACCACGGCAAGAAAGTCACCGGGCGAGACTTGATGGGGTTCGACGACGACAAGTTCGTCGTGATGATGACCGCCGTCAACAAAGGCGTACATCCTCCGCGCAAGGCGTTCGCCGAGAACTTCATGGCGTTCAGCATGTTCGCCGCCAAGCATCCCGACGCCGTGCTCTACATGCACTCGGTGCAGGCACCGTCGATGGGCGGCATCGACCTGAAGGCCCTGGCGGCGATGGTCGGCATCGAAGAGGACCGCATCAAGTATTGCGACGAGTACCTCTACCGGATGGGTCTGCCGCAACACGCGATGGCCGCGCTCTACACAGCGGCCGACGTCTACCTCGGCGCGTCGATGGGCGAAGGGTTCGGCATCCCGGTCGTCGAAGCCCAGGCGTGCGGAACGCCGGTCATCGTCTCCAACTTCTCGGCGCAACCCGAACTGGTCGGCGACGGCTGGCTGGTGGAAGGTCAGCCGTTCTGGGATGCGGCGCAGAACGCATGGTTCATCACGCCGTCGGTGCCGAGCATCCTGTCGGGGCTCGAGGCTGCGTACGCACGCGGACGCGGCAAGTCGCAGAAGGCGATTCAGTTCGCCGCCCAGTACGAAGCGGACACGGTGTTCGACAAGTTCTGGAAGCCTGCGATGAAAGAGCTCGCCGCATGGTGCCGCTCGTCCCAGTCCTGATCGTGCCGGTGCTCACCGAGCACCACCGCGTCGACCAGATGCTGGCATCGTTCCAGGGCCGTATCCGTGACCTCGTGGTCATCGACAACGGGCCGTGCGGTTGGGAACCAGACAAAAGCAAAGCCGAACGCACGTGGCACGTGCGCCTGCCGTCGAATCTCGGTGTTGCCGCCTCCTGGAACCTTGGTATCAAATCGACACCACGGTCACCCGGCTGGCTCGTCGTCAACCACGACATCACCTTCGGTGAGGATGCGGTCGCCGACCTCTTCGCGTCGTGCACTCCAGGAAACATCGTGCTCTCCGGGAAACCACCGTGGTCCTGCTTCTGGCTCGGCTTCGAAGTCGTGGAAAAAGTCGGCCTCTTCCACGAAGGATTCCATCCCGCCTACTTCGAGGACAATGACTACGAGATACGCGCCCAACGCAAAGGCGTGCCAATCGTGCGGTCGTTGGCGGCGATCTACCACCGCAACTCATCCACGCTGCAGTCGAAGGCCGAGTTCCAGATGCGCAACCAGGCGACGTTCGACGCCAACCATAAGTTGTTCTTGGAACGCATGACGCAGGACCATCCGCTCGACTGGGACCTGCGACGAAGACTGGAGTTGGGATGGGACTGAAGCTCGTCGTCGTGTGCCCCGGCGGGGCGGTGACGGGCGGACCGGAGGCGATGCACCAGTTGGTGCACGTCGCCAACCACGTCGAGCGCGGTTCGGCAGCCATCCTCTACTGGCCGTTCAATCAGCAGCACCAGACGCCCGACGCCTACGTCAAGTACGTGGTGCCCAAGATTCGCCGCGACCAGGTGCCGGTCGATGCGCTGGTGGTGCTGCCGGAGATTTGGCCGGACATGGCGCACACGTTCAAGAACCACTGCGCGTTGTGGTGGTTGTCGGTGGACAACTTCGGTACGCACGGACAACGCGACCTGTCGCTCATCTCCATGCATCTCTGCCAGTCGGAGTACGCGTGGCGGCACACGCTCGGCATGGGGCATCGCATCATGCTCACCGACTGGGTGGATGTCGGGCAGGTGGACGTGCCGCGGCAGAATCGGATTGTAGTGAATCCTGCGAAGGATGCCGGGTTGCTGCGCCCGTGGCTGGACGTGACCGACCGGCACATCATCCACATGCAGGGCTTGGACCGCGAAGGCGTGTCAAGGTTGCTTTGGTCGTCGGCGGTGTACGTCGACTTCGGGCATCACCCGGGGCGTGACCGTCCGCCGCGGGAGGCTGCGCTCGCCGGCTGCACGGTATTCACCACGACGCACGGAGCAGCCGCATTCTGGGAGGACATGCCGTTGCCCGACTGGTACAAGTTCTCCACCATCGAGGAGTTGGAGGACAAGCTCGAGCAACTGGAGACGCGCGACACCGACTCCGACCAGGCGATCTACCGTGAGTGGGTCAAGGGCAACAAGGCAGAGTTTGAGAACGAGGTGAGGACTCTTCTCCGTGTCTGTGATTGACGAAGTCCGCACCAAGTTTCGGCAGTTGAAACCGAGGGAGTTCAACGACCCCGAGATGTGGTTGTCGGTGCTGCCGCAACTCGGCTACAACGACGAGAACCCCGACGAACTCCCGAAAGAAATCCTGTCGCAGAAAGGGTTGGGTCTGCGCATCTGGCAGTACCCCAACCAGTTCGCCCCGTACCTGGCGTGGCTCGGCCCGGAAGTGATGTCAATCCGTTCCTATCTAGAAATCGGCACCCGGCACGGAGGCACGTTCGTGGTCCACGCCGAAATGCTGAGAAGGCTCAACGCGAGGTTCACCAGAGCCGTGGCCGTGGACATCATCGACAAACCCGCCCTGCTCGACTCCTACGAATACCTGCAACTCGACAGCCAATCCGACGAGTTCGCCGAATGGATCGCCGGCCAGTTCTTCGACTTGGTCTTTATCGACGGAGACCACGAATACGCAGGCGTCAAACGTGACGCCGAATCCACGCTGCCACGTAGCAACATCCAGGTCTTCCACGACATCGCTTCCGATGAATGCCCAGGAGTCGGCAAACTTTGGAAAGAGCATCAAGCCAAGCACGCCGAGACGCACCACTTCGTGGAGTTTGTCGAGCAGTACGACTCGGTCAAAGGCAACTTCTTCGGCATCGGCGTGGCGATTCGCCGCGAGTGGATTGAGTAGAATCAGCACACCATGCCCATCACCAACGGCTACGCCACCCGCAACCAGGTCAAGGCCGCGTTGCGCATCGGCACCGCCGACACCGCCGACGACGAACTCATCGACAACTGCACCGAAGCCGCATCACGCCTCATCGACGGCTACGCCAACCGCCAGTTCTGGGCGGTCGGCTCGGCGACCACCCGCATCTACACCGCAGAGGACGACTTCTACTGCAACATCGACGACGTCTACTCCACCGCATCGCTGGTGCTGAAGACCTCCACGATGGCCGACGGCGTCTTCGACGTCACTTGGTCCACCACCGACTACCAGCTCGAACCGTTGAACCAGGTGCTCGACGGGCAGTCGTGGTCGTACACCAAGATTCGTGCGGTCGGCGACTACCTGTTCCCGACCGTCAACGCGAACTACGGCAGCGAAGCCTTGGTGCAGCTCACCGCGTTCTTCGGTTGGGCCGCGGTACCGGCACCGATCACGCAGGCGTGCATCATCCAGGCGTCGCGCATCTTCAAGCGGTACGACTCGCCGCTGGGTGTCGCCGGGTTCGGCGACCTCGGCGCAATCCGCGTCTCACGGTTCCTTGACCCAGACATGCAACAGTTGGTCGAGCCGTTCCGTCGACTGCGGATGTTCGCCTGATGGCCGCGACACCGAGTCAAGTCAAAGACGGGTTGAAGGCCCGGCTGCAAACCATCTCCGGTCTGCGCTGCTACGACTACCAGCCCGACCAAGTGAACCCGCCGTTCGCGTTCCCGACGTTGAACCAAATCCGCTACCACGCCACCGCGATGGGTGCGGGCGGAGTCGAGATGGACTTCGACATCACGCTGGTGCTGACCCGCCAATCGGAGCGTGTCGCCCAGGACCAGATCGACGCTTACACCGCGTATGACGGGGCACAATCGGTGCGTGCCGCCATCGAAGGCGACCGCACCCTCGGCGGAGTTGTCGACGACTGCGTCGTGCGCGAAGCCGGCACGATCACCACTCTCGACGCCAACGACACCCTCTATCTGACGGTGGACTTCCGTGTCACCGTGTACGCTTGACCTATGAGCAAATACAGAGTCAGCGGACCTTTCCCGGTGACCGGCGTTCAGCCGGGCGGACTAGTGGACGGCACGGGGATTGACGATGTAGAGTTGCTCATCGAAGCAGGCATTCTCACGCCTGTCGAAGAATCCAAGAAACCCTCGAAAGCCGATAAGGCAGGAGACAAGTAATCATGGCAAAGCTGGTCCTCACCAACGCGAACATCACCTTCAACGGGACCGACATCTCGTCCAACGTCGCCTCGGTGACGCTCACCACCTCGGCCGCTGAAGTCGCCACGACCGCGTTCGGTTCGACCGCAGTCACCCGCGTCGCGGGCCTCATCGACAACTCCGTCACGTTCGCAATCCACAACGACTACAACGCCATCGACGGCCTGTTCTTCCCGCTCGTCGGCTCGACCGCGGTGACCTGCGTCGTCAAGCCCAACGGCACCGCGACAGCGACCGCCAACCCGAGCTACACCTTCTCGGTGCTCGTCACCGAATGGACCCCGGTCAACGGTGCGGTCGGCGAACTCAACACCGCCGACGTCACCTTCCCGATCTCGGGTCCAATCACCAAGGCTCTCGCCTGAACAAGTAATCCACAACAAGGAGGAGATGAATGAAACTTGGGTTGAACGTGCACGGCACGGACGGCAAGAAACGATTGGCGGTCGTCGCGTTCGCGGACTTCGTCAAGTTCGAGGAAATCCACAACGTGTCGATGGCCAAGGTCGAAGCGGAGATGAAGGTGCGCGACCTCGCCTGGTTGGCGTGGCACTGCGAGAAACGCAACAAGGTCACCGCACTCGACTTCGACGCGTGGCTGGAGACCGTCGAGCAGATTACCGCAGGCGAAGGCGAGGACAGGATTGTCCCTTTGGAGAGCAGTCAGCCCACTGGTTGATCGCCTATCTGGCGTGCGAGACGGGCATCGCCCCGTCGCAACTGTTGGCTGAATCTCCCCGGATGCTCTACACGCTGGCCGCGTACTTGCGGTGGAAAGCGGTGAAGATGAATCCGAACACGCCATACAATCGTTGACATGGTCGACGCAAACGCATTCCGACTGAAGACCACGACCGGCCAACGCAGCCCTGGTTCAGACGTCGTCATCGTCCTGAACTACGAAGACTTGTTGGACGAACTCAGGGACTTCTCACAGAAGAGTCCGTTGTTCGCCAAAGAACTTCGCAAGGCTTCAGAACAAATCGCCCAGCACATAGTCGACCGAGCCAAGGTCAACGCAGCCGGGCAACCCAAGCACGGCCCGACCCGCCCAGGTTCCTCGGGCCGTTCGCAAGCCCAAACTGTCGTGAACGGATTGCGTGCCAGACGCGACCGAATCCCCACCATCAAGCTCGACCACAACCGCCTCTACCCATCCAAGTCTCGATCCAATCGCAGCCGAGGGCGAGGCCCGATAGGTCCGGCTCTGCCATCCCGCGGCATCAAAGGCTTCGACCGCAAAGTCACCTATGGCGACGTCTTCTTCGGAGCCGAGTTCGGCGGCCGAGCGCGACCTACCACCCAGCAGTTCTTACGGCATCGCGGCCGCCAGGGCTACTTCTTCTGGCAGGCCGTCCGGGACTCCAAGTCCTACATCGTCAAGGAGTACGTCCAGGCAATCGACGACATCGTTGCGATGCTTGGCATCAAGCGCGGCTGACGCTACGCTGAACCCAACAACGCCGAGGAGCCCGCCATGTTCCAACCGACAGACGACGTACGCGCCGTCCGCTTCGACTTCCTGAAAGCAGTCGTGCCACGAGAGTTCGCAGGCTCTTGGCCGCAGCTGTTCTGCCGGCTGTCCATCACCCGCGAGACCTACCGCAAGGAGCGTCGCGCGCTCTGGTCCCCGGTGATCTACGCACCGAACTCGACGCGAGCGAACCGCAACGTGCAAGCCGTGACCTGCCTCGTGGTCGACATGGACGGCGAAGCATTCGACCACGCCCGACTTGACGGCCTCGAGCACATCGCCTACACCACCTGGTCGCATTCACCCGACGACCCGCACTGGCACTTGGTGCTCCCGCTGAAGCACCCGGTGCCTGCGCACCGCTGGCAGGAAGTGTGGACGCGGCTGCACGAGCGCATCAACGTCGTCGGCGACCCAGCCACCAAGGACCCTGCGCGCATCTTCTACCTCCCTCAGTACCGCCCAGGCATGACGCCCGGTCTGCGTTGGGGTCGCGGCGAGATGCTGGACGCGAAGCTCGACGAGGTGTTCGTCGCACCGAGGTTCGGTCAGGCGCGTCCCGTGCAGCGTGCACCGCAACGCACACGCACACCGATGCCGAAAGCTGCCGATCCGAAATGGTGGGACACTCCGGTGGAGAACAGCCGCTACGCAGGTCTCACCGAGGAGGAAGCCGCAATCAAGTTCGCGCAACGATGGGAAGAGCTGAAAAAGGTGCTGCTTTCGGCTGAGTAGAATCGGCGGTCATGGCCGTCACGCGCGAGTTCTTAGTCAAGCTTCTTGCCGACACGACGCCGTTCGAGAAGGCGTTTGGCGCGCTCGGTCCCAAGATTCAGAACGTGTTGGGCGGCGTCGATGCCGACGTCAAGAAGCTCGGTCCAGCCTTTGCGGCTGTCACGGCAGCCTCCGCAGCGACCTTCGCCGGCATCACGGCGTTCGCCACCCAAGCCACCCAAGCGGCCATCGCTGACCAGGCGGAGCAGGAGAAGCTCGCCCAGACGTTGCGGAACGTCACCGGGGCGACCGACGAAACCATCGCATCGACGGAGAAGTTCATCGCCGAGCTGGCCAAGACGACGACGTTCACCGACAGCCAGATGCGTCCCGCGTTGCAGTCCTTGGCGGTGGTGACGGGTGACGTCACCAAGGCGCAGGAGTTGTTGACGACCGCCCAAGACATTTCGATTGCGACGGGCACCGATCTCCAGCAGGTCTCGGATGCTTTGGCAAAGGCATCGACCGGCAACATGAAGGCACTGCAGTCGTTGAGCCCGACGTTGCGGGACAACATCAAGGAAGGCCAGTCGTTCAACCAAGTGCTTGCCGAACTGAACGCGAACTTCGGTGGTGCAGCGGCTTCAGCCGGGCAGACGCTCGGCGGTCAGATGACCATCCTTCGCAACCGCTTCGACGAAATCGTCGAATCCATCGGAACCGCGTTCCTGCCGATAGTTGAGTTGCTGGCGAATGCCCTCGGTGGTTTGGCAACGTTTATTGAGAACAACACGACCCTCGTGGTGTTCTTGATTACGGCTGTCGGAACCATCACCGGAATCATCAGCGGAGCGGTCGCAGCATTTGCCGCCTACAAGGTCGCACTCGGCCTGGCATCCGCAGCCAACATCCTCTTCGGTGCGACGCTCAGTGCGACCGGCATCGGAGCAATCATCGTGCTGGTCGGTCTTCTAGTGGCTGGCTTCGTCACGCTGATTGCCAAGACGGGCGGAGTCGGCAACGCGCTCAAGACGCTGGCCAACGTCGGCATCGCAGCCTTCGAGTTGCTGGCAAATGCCGTCGTCATCTTCATCAACTTCGTGGTCGGCATGTTGAACGTCTTTGGCACGCTTCTCAAAGCTGTCGGAATCAACGTCGGGGAAATCGGGCCGATTGCCGAGGTCTCGTTCGGCCGCTTCGAGATGAGCGTCAAGGATGCCGGCAGCCGGTTGAGCGTGTTCAACTCCCAGTTGGCCACGACGCAAGGCAACATGATTCGCTTCGAGTCGGCAATCAAATCCGAGAACCGTGCACGTCTGGCCGGGGCCGAGGCGATGAAGACCTACTTCCAGGAGCAGGAGAAGGTGAAGACGGGAACCGGTGGTGCGACCGAGAAGACCAAGACTGCGGCAGAGAAACTGAAGGAATACACGCAGGTGTTGAAGTCGGCGCAGTCGGCATCCAAGTCGTTCGGTGACGCACAGAAGCGCGTCGGCAAAGCACAGCAGTCGGTCGCCGAAGCTGATGCGGCAATCGCCAAAGCGCAGCAAGCCCTGCTCAAAGCCCAGCAGGCTGGGTCACCGGCGGAAATCGCCGACGCCACGCGGGCGGTGGCGGCAGCGGAACGCAACTTGGCTCGCGCCAAGTTTGGTCAAGAAGAGTCGATCATCGCGGTGCGCGACGCCGAGAAAAAACTGGCCGACATTCGCAAGGACCCGGAGGCGACGGCGGACGAAATCCGTCGCGCCGAAATCGCCCTGGCGGAAGCCAAGTTCGCGGTCGCCGACGCCGAAGACAACCAGATCAAAGTCGCCAACGACTTGACCGAGGCGCGCCGCCAGTTGCGCATCGCCACAGACGGTCTCCGCGAAGGCGACGCCGAACTCGTGCCGTTCCAGACGGCGGTCATCGACGCGCAAATCAAAGGCAAGGATGCGGCCGACGCCCTGAACGAAGCCATCGAGAACCAGACGGAGGCACTGGAGAACTACCGCGAGGCACTCGAAGAGTTGGGCAAGGTCGCGGAGATGTTCCCGAAGATTGCGGCGCGTGTCGGTGGCCCTGGGCTGATTCCTGTCGTGCCGACGCCGACGGCACCAGCGGCCACCGGTACGGGTACGGCACCGTCAGCCGTCAACGCCACAATCACCGTGAACTCCAGCGTCGTCAACCCTGCCCAGGTCGGTCAGGAAATCTACGAGTACCTGAAGGATTACGTGCAGGTCGGCGGCGACGTCAGACTGAACTCGGTGCTCTGACATGCCCAAGACCGCCGGCTGGGGCCAGCAGTACGAAGTCCTGCTCGACACCGGGCTCACGCAGGATGCGTTCATTCTCGACTCCTCGACGCTCGACACGGGACCCGACGTGCTGGATGGTCGCACCGACTTCGCCGACGTCACCGAGTACGTGCTGTCGGTGTCGATCCGGCGAGGCCGCTCCACGCAGCTCGACACGATGGGCGTCGGCCAGTGCACCATCGTCTTGGATGACCGTGCTTCGCAGCGTGCGTTCGACCCGGCGAACACCGCCTCACCGTACGTGCAGTCCGGGTACGGCATCGCACCGCGACGCTTCGTCGAAGTGTACGCAGGCACCGCCAGCCAGGAGCCGTTGTTCGTCGGTCGCGTCAACGACCTGAACATCGACTACCAGCAACCCAACAACTCGGTCGCCGTCGTCACCGCAGTCGACGACCTCTCCGCTCTCGGTCGCACCAATCTGCTCGCATTCAACCCGTCGTCGCAGCTCACCTCCGCCCGCGTCTCGGCAATCCTCGACCGGCCCGAGGTGTCGTTCTCGACCGCTGCCCGCAGCATCGCCACCGGTGTCGCCACCTGCGGCACCGTCGCCTACGACGACAACGACAACGCCAAGGCCGCAATCGATGCGGTCGTCTACGCTGAGGACGGGCGGTTCTTCATTTCGCGCGGCGGGACAGCAGTGTTCCAGTCAAGAATAGGGTTCTCGTTCGGCACGGCGATCATGTCGTTCTCCGACGCCGCCGGCACCGCCTACCCGTACCAAGAAATCTCCATCGGCTACGGAGCCGAGACGCTCTACAACCGCGTGCAGGTCGGCGTGCAAGGCTTCTCCGTGTCGACCGCAGTCGACACCACGTCGACCTCCGAGTTCGGTGTGAACACGCTCGCCCTGGGCGATCTGCCGCTCGACGGTCAGGCGGCCGGCGACACGCTCGCATCCAACCTGCTCGACAAATACAAGAACCCGGTGTTCCGCTTCGACGAACTCTCGGTACTGCTGAATGCGATGGGGTCGGCCGCGGGCGAGGATGTCTGCCAGCTCGACATCGGCGATCTCGTCTCGGTCACCAAGACCTACACCACCGGCAGCCCCGCGACCGTCAGCGAGACAATGTACGTGGAGAACATCAGCCACGAAATCACACCCTCGTTCCACCGTGTCCGGCTCGGCCTCGGCCAGGCTGCCCTCGTCACGCCGTTCATCCTCGACACGTCTGCTCTCGACGACGTCACAGTTGCGCTATCCTAAAGAGCCATGGCCAAGCAAACTTTCACCGCCGGACAGACGCTGACCGCGGCGCAGATGAACGATCTGCAGACCAACGACTTCAACATGTCGGTGTCGACGCAGACCGCGAACTACACGCTGGTCGTCGGCGACAGAGGCACGCGCGAAGTGATGAACATGTCGTCGGCCGGCACCGTCACGGTGCCCAACAACGTGTTCACCGCGGGCGACTCATTGTGGCTTCATTCGATTGGCTCAGGCACGATCTCCGTCGTCGCCGGTGCTGGACTGACCCTGAACTCGTCGGCAGGTACGGCACCGACGTTGGCTCAATGGGAGGGTGGAGTCGTCTACTTCACGAGCGCCAGTTCGGCAATCTTTTTTCGCGGTGGCGGCGGCGCGTCTTACGGTGTAGCGACGGGCGGCTCTTCGTCAAGCATCACGGTTGATGGTCAGGCGTACACGCTTCTTACCTTCACGAGCGACGGCACGCTAACGGTTTCTAAGGCTGGTCTGTTTGATGTTTGTCTGGTTGGCGGTGGCGGCGCAGGTGGTCGCTCACAGTTTAACTACGGAACATCGGGTGGTGGCGGCGGTGGTGGCATCGTATTCCAAACCGTCTATCTGGCGGCTGGCACTTTCACTGTTGATGTTGGCGCAGGTGGCGCAGGCGGATTCACTGAGGTGTATTCAGGCACGGGGAAGCCGACTTCTATCTACTCAACTGACAACTACGAAATCACTGCACTTGGCGGTGGCTGTGGTGCCGCACCGCTTTATGTAATCGGTGCAGGTTTCGGTGGTTCTGGTGGTGGCGCAAAGAACAACGGCACGGGCGGTTCAACGGTTCAGACGCAAGGTTCAACAGGTGGCTCTGGTGGCTCATCAGGCGCATACGATGGCGGTGGCGGCGGTGGCGGTGGTGGCTCTGCCGTTGGTGGCAACGGCGTGTCTAATGTCGGTGGCGCAGGCGGCGCAGGTTTGGACATTTCGGCGTGGCTTGGCGAGTCAGCAGCAACGACTATCAAAGGCGGCGGTGGTGGTGGCGGCGGTTCTGGCGGTAATGGTGCGGCTGGAAGCGGC
>VFQT010002322.1_pt1 | contig 19883 bp, 22 predicted proteins | sample 3512381 | NCBI WGS metagenome assembly VFQT01 (sample SAMN10412376, study PRJNA504923) | tailings metagenome | isolation source: Relicate 2 Philex TSF3 active mining site | place: Philippines: Tuba, Benguet | collected 2017-08-29
TGCGCGTGTCAGTGGGCCTCGAAGCGTTCGACGACATTCGCGCCGACTTCGCCGCAGCGTTGGGCTAACGGGCGCCGCAGCGGCGCGATATGAGCGCCTAGCGCTCAGCGCTCTTCTTTGAAGATGACGTGCTTGCGGGCGATCGGGTCGTACTTCTTCAGCTCGATGCGCTCACGCGTATTCACTTTGTTCTTGCGCGTGACGTAGGTGTAGCCGGTGTCAGCGGTCGAACGCAGTTTGATGATCGGACGGCGGTCTTTGCTCTTGGCTGCCATGACGAGACCTCAGACCTTCTTGCCCTTGCGGCGCATCTCGGCGACGACCGACTCGATGCCGCGCTTGTCGATGGTGCGGATGCCCTTGGCCGACACGAACAGCGTCACCCAACGCTTCTCCGACGGCAACCAGAAGCGACGCTTGTGGGTGTTGACGCGCCACGAACGCTTCGACTTGATGTTCGAGTGCGACACGGAATGGCCGCGCGACGGCTTCTTGTCGAGCACATCACAACGATTGGGCATTCGGACAGTCTAAGGGGCAGACCGGGCCCGCGGCTACACGCAGGTTCGCTCGGGTGCCCGCCGCTACGCTGAACAAGCCATGAAGAAGGACATCCACCCCAAGTACGAGTTCGTCGTGTTCGAGGACACCGGCGCCAACTACCGCTTCCTCACCCGCTCCACCGTGAAGACCGACCCCAACAAGACCATCGAGTGGACCGACGGCAAGACCTACCCGCTCGTGGTGCTCGACATCTCCAACGCGAGCCACCCCTTCTACACCGGCCAGATCAAGATCATCGACTCGGCTGGTCGCGTGGAGCGCTTCAACAAGCGTTATGGCGCGCGCAAGAAGACCGTGAAGAAGGCCGAACCCAAGACCACGGGGCGCGCCAAAAAATAGCTCGCGCGAAGAAATAACTCGCGCCAATAGATAGCCCGCGCGAACAGTGAGCCCGCGCTACGACACTCGCGCGTTGCCCCGCAGCGCCGCCAAATCTGTCGCCCCCACGAGCGCCATCGTGCGCGCGATTCCTGCCGCGAAATAGTTGATGACCCACTCGACTCCGGGCTCGCCCGCCGCGCCGAGCCCGTAGAGATACGGCCGCCCGAACATCACCGCGCGCGCGCCGAGCGCGCAAGCCTTCACCACGTCTGACCCGCGCCGCACGCCACCGTCGACGAGCACCTCGATGCCGTCGCCAACCGCCTGCATCACGCCGGGCAACAGGTCGATCGGTGCAGGCGACCCGTCGTATTGCCGGCCGCCATGGTTGGAGAGCGCGATGGCCTCGACGCCTTCGGACACCGCGCGTTGCGCGTCGGCCACGGTCTGGATGCCCTTCAACATGATCGGCAGGCCCGACTCGCTGCGCACCCAGTCGAGATCGCGCCACGACAACGATGCGTCGAACTGGCTGTTCACGTAGTCAGAGAGCGTGATGGCGGTGGAGCCATCGACGTCGCCGCGGCCCGATACCGCGGAGAACGTGATGGGTTCGTGCGTGAGAAAATCCAGAGTCCAGCGCGGATGGCGGATGCCGTCGATGAACGTCTCGAGACCGATCTTGGGCGGCAGCGTGAACCCGCGCCGCACATCGCGCTCGCGGCGACCAAAGACGGCCGTGTCGACGGTGACCATGATCGCCTTGTAACCGGCCGCCTTGGCGCGTTGCACGAGTTCGCGCGAGAGCCCGCGGTCTTTCCACACGTAGAGCTGGTACCACAGCGGCCCGTCGGACACTGCGGCGACTTCTTCGATGCTGCGCGTGCCGAGCGTGGAGAGCGTGTAGGGCACGCCGTGGCGCGCCGCGACACGGGCGACCGCCAACTCCCCCGCCGACGTGGCGATGCGCGTGAACCCAGTCGGCGAGAACGCAAACGGGTGGCGCATCGGCAAGCCCATCACGCTCGTCTTCATGTCGATCTGCGACACATCGACCAACACTCGAGGCTCAAGATGCACGCGCTCGAACGCATTCGAGTTGTTGGCCATCGACCACTCGGTCTCAGCTGCGCCGTCGAAGTAGTCGAAGACTCCCCCGGGCAGGTTGCGCTTGGCAAGACGGCGAAGGTCGTCGATGTTGCCGCACTTGGCAAGCCGGCGACGGCGCGTGCTGGGATCGAACTTGCGCAGCGACACGACGGAGCGCAGCGTCTTCAACATTGCTGCTCAGTCTCGCATCGAGTCGAAGAGCAGTTGCATCTGCGCGGGGTCAGTGCGCGGGTTCACCAGGCACATGCGCAGAACCGTCTCGCCCTTGTAGGTGGTAGGCACCACGAACGCGATGCCATCGTGCAACATACGGTCGCTCCAACGCGAGTAGTCCTCGGGCTTCCAGCCGAGTCGGCGCACGACGATGATCGAGAGCGACGGCTCCACCACCAACTGCAAGTGTTTACTCGCGCGCACCATGTCTGCCGCATCGCGCGTGACTTGCAGCGTGATTTCCATCGCTTCTTCGTACGCCTCGGTGCCGTGCGTGGCGAGGCTGAACCAAAACGGAAGTCCGCGCGCGCGGCGCGTGAGGTGATGCGCCAAATCGGCGGGGTTGTATGCCTCGTCGAGCTGCGCTGCGGCGTCTTGGATGAGCACGTCGAGATACTCGGCCTTCTGCGTGTGCGCCGCCTTGCCGATTCGCACGTCGCGATACACCAGCGCGCAGCAGTCATACGGACCAAAGAGCCACTTGTGCGGGTCGACGATGAAGCTGTCGACCATCTCGATGCCGGAGAACAGATGGCGCACGCTCTTGGCACACAATGCCGCCGCGCCGTAGGCACCGTCGACGTGGTACCACACGTCGTTCGCCCGAGCGAACTCGCCGATGCCGTCGAGGTCGTCGATGACGCCGATGTTCGTGGTGCCTGCGGTCGCAACCACGGCGCATACACGATCGCGATCGGTATCGCTCAGGGCAGAGTGTGCTTTCTGCACGGCCTGCGCGGTGAGGCGACCCGTGTCGTCGACCGGCACAGTGACGAGGTCGGCATCCATCGCGTTGACGGCGAGCCCCACCGACGAGTGCGCACCGCCCGACGCCATGATGATCGGTCGCACGCGGTCGTACGCACCGCGACCGCGCTGGCGCCACGACCATCGCGCCGCGATGAGGGCCGACATGTTGCCGGCGGTGCCGCCCGACACGAACACACCGCCCGCCGTTGACGGCAGGCCCGCCAGGTCGGTGAGCCACTGCAGTGCTTCGTTCTCGGCGTACACCGCACCGGCACCCTCAAGCCACGAACCGGCGTAGATGTTCGAGGCGGCGACGACCAGGTCGAACAGCACCGACGACTCGGTCGGTGCGCCCGGCACGAACGACAAGAAGAGCGGATGGTCGACGCTGATGCACGACGGCGCGAGTTGCTCGGTGAAAATCTCGAGCGCTTTCATTGCACCAAGACCCTCTGGGGTGATCGTCTTGCCGACCCGACGTTGCAGTTCGCTGAGCGACAGCGGCGCATCCAGCGGCGGCGGATCCATTCGCACGCGATCGACCGCGTACTTCAGCACTGCATCGGCGAGTTTCTGGCTGTCTTCGTCGTGGTAGTGCATCCAATAGCCGTCGGACTCGTCGGGGTACGGCGACGGAGACTGCGGCGACATCACGCAAACACTAGAACGCAGCGCGCGCCGACTGTGCCGACCGTGCCTACGCGAGGCTCACGATCTCGAGCCACGACTCGTTGTAGTAGTCGACCTGGCCGTCGGGCATCACGAGCACCTTGGTCGGGTTGAGCTGGGCGACGAAATCGGTGTCGTGGCTCACCAGCACGATGGCCCCGTTCCACGTCGCGAGCGCCTCGGCCACCGCGTCGCGGCTCGATGGGTCGAGGTTGTTGGTCGGTTCGTCCAAGAGCAACAAGTTGTTGCGCCCGACCATCAGCATTGCGAGCGCGAGTTTGGTCTTCTCGCCGCCCGAGAGCGTGCCGGCTTCTTGGAACACTTTGTCGCCCGACAGCCCGAACGAACCGAGCATGCCGCGCAGTTGCGTCTCGGTGAGTCCGAGGCGGCTCGGCGCCATCTCGCGCATGTGCTCGACGAGTGAGCGCTCGGCCACGAGGTTGTCGTGTTCTTGCGCGTAGTAGCCGCACTGCACTTGGTAACCGAACTGCACGTCGCCGTCGTCAGGCTTCGACTCGCCGGCCAAGATGCGCAACAGCGAAGTCTTGCCCGCGCCGTTGAGCCCGAGCACGAGCAGCCGCTCGCCGCGACCGAGATCAAAACCGACGTCGTGGAACACATCGGGGCCGCCGTACGACTTGCGCAACCCGCTGACAGTGAGCACGGTCTCGCCGCACGCGGGCGCATCGGGAAACGTGACGACGCGCGTCTTTTTTGCCCGCGGCGCATGCACGCGCTGTGCATCGAGACGGTCGATGCGCTTTTCGATGCTGCGCGCCATCGAGGCCTTCGACGCTTTGGCGCCGAATCGGTCGACCACCCGCTGCAATCGGTCGATCTCGCGCGATTGCTGCGAAGCCATCTTGGCCGCGCGCACCTCGTCGGCCTCACGCGCGCGGAGGTACTGCGAGTACGTGCCGCGATACTCCACGATGTGGCCGGTGTCGGCCTCGTCGGGGCGGTCGAGGTGGAGCACGCGGGTGATTGCCTCGTCGAGCAGCTCCAGGTCGTGACTGATCACCAGCAGCGCACCTTTGTAGTTGCGCAAGAACTCGAGCATCCACATCTTGGCGTCGATGTCGAGATGGTTGGTCGGCTCGTCGAGCAACAACGTGTCGCTGCCGCCGTAGAGAATGCGCGCCAACTCCACGCGCCGCCGCTCGCCGCCCGAGAGCACGCCCAACTGCAGATCGAGGCGGTCGGCTTTCAAGCCGAGACCAGCCGCGATGGCGCGCGCCTCGCTGTTGGCGGCATAACCGCCCTTCAACTCGAACGCGTCCTGCGCCTTGGTGAAGCGAGAGATGTTTTCACTGTCGGGTCGCTCTTCCATCGCGATGCGCAGTTTCTCCAAGCGCACGATGTCGTCGTCGATGCCGCGTGACGACAAGATGTGCGACACCGCGCTGCGTCCGTCGAATGCCCCGGCGATGCGCGGGTCTTGCGGCAGATAACCGAACGCTCCGCCGCGCGTGATGGTGCCGCCCTTGGGCTCTGCGGCGCCGCCAAGCACCTTGAAAAGACTCGTTTTGCCCGCGCCGTTGCGCCCGACCAGACCGACTTTGTCTTTTTTCATCACGCTGAAGCTCGCATCGAGCACGACGGTTCGCGCGCCGACTTCAACGCTGAGATTTCGTACCTGAAGCACCGCACAAGGCTCGCAGACGTCACCGCCCGACACAACGCGTGCGCATGAAATCTGCCGATGCCGTATCCGCAGAAGTGTCCGTCTTCACGCCTATTGTCGTGGCGTGGCAGATGTGTCGACGGTGCTCGTGGCCGCGCTCATCACCATCGCCTGCCTGATGCTCGCCACCTGGTCGGTGTCGCTGTTGCGCCGCGACGCGTCGATCGTCGACATCGTGTGGGGACTCGGTTTCGTCGTGGTGGCGTGGGCGTCGAGGTTCGTGACCGGTGCGTCGGGCGCGGGCAACTGGCTGCTCGTTGCGATGGTCACGGTGTGGGGAGTCCGACTCGCTGCGTATCTCGCCAAGCGCAATCTCGGCAAGGGCGAAGACTTCCGCTACAAAGCGATGCGCCGCAAGCACGGCGAGCGATTCCCGCTGGTGAGCCTCTACACCGTGTTCGGATTGCAAGGCGCGCTCATGTTCGTCGTGTCGCTGCCGGTTTCGCTCGGTCAGCGCGACACCGACGCCGGTGCTGGGTTCGTGGCGCTGGCGGGGTTCGTGGTGTGGGCGATCGGTCTGTATTTCGAAGTGGTCGGCGATGCGCAACTCGCGCGCTTCAAGCGCGACCCGCGCAACGAGGGCCTCGTGATGGACCAGGGCCTGTGGGCGCTCACTCGGCACCCGAACTATTTCGGTGACTGCCTGGTGTGGTGGGGTCTCGCCATCGTCGCGTCGGCGCAAGGTGCCGGGCTCTGGGCGTTTCTCGGCGCGCTCGTCATGACGGTGCTGCTCGTGCGAGTGTCTGGCGCGGCGATGCTTGACCGACTGCTCGCCAAGCGCAAGCCGGGCTACGCGGAATACATGGCGCGCACGAGCGGATTCATTCCGCGGCCGCGACGGTCCGCCCGGGTTCGAACTGCACGACCCGATCGGCGAGAGCGTCAACGTCTGCCTGATCGTGAGTCACCACAAGAGCAATGATTCGTTGCTCGGCCACGAGCAACTTCACGAGGCGTCTCATCTCATCGCGCGACGTGGCGTCAAGCGAACTGAACGGTTCGTCGAGCAGCAGGATCCTTGGCGAACCTGCAAGGGCTCGCGCCAGAGCTACTCGCTGACGTTCGCCGCCACTCAGCGAGCGTGTGCGAGCCTCGGCGAGCGGGCTGGCGCCGACGCGCGCGAGCCAGTGCTGTGCCGTCTGACGACGACTGCTGCGGTCGCCGTCGTGCACCGCGAGCGCCACGTTGTCGAGCGGCGAACGGTGCTCGAGCAGTGCAGCGTGCTGGTACACCACACCCAGTCGGCGGTCTTGCGAACGAACGTGAACACTGCGGGCGGCATCGGCAAACACGATGCCGTCGCAGGTGATTCTGCCGCTTGACGGTCGCAAGGTGCCAGAAACGGCTTGCAGAGTGAGGCTCTTTCCCGACCCACTGGGGCCAGCAAGCACAGTGATGCCGTCGTACGCATGGAATGAAGCATCCACTCGGAAACCCGGCACGCTCACGCCGACATCAACGATGAGCGGCGCCGCGTGAGCATCGATTGACGTGCGAGGGAGCATGCTCATCGGCGGCTCGCGAACATCTGTGTGACGAGGACGAGCACGACGACAGCGATGGCACCGAGCACCAGCGAGCCGGTACGCGCGGCGGCTTCGTCTCCGGCCTGCACGGCGTCGTACACGGCAACCGGCAGCGTCTGTGTCTGCCCAGGAATGTTCCCCGCGACCATCACCGTTGCGCCGAAGTCGCCGAGTGCCCGCGCAAAGCCGAGCGCCACCCCGGCGCCAATGCCGCGAGCAGCGAGCGGCAGCGTGACGATGCGGGCCACCTTCCACTCGTTCAAACCCATCACGCGCGCCGATTCCTCCACACGCGCGTCAACGTTGCGGATTGCGGCTCGCGCGGCGCGGATGACGAAGGGCAGGGCCGAGACCGTTGCCGCAACTACCGCGCCACTCGACGTGAAGACGAGTGGCGAGCCGAACACCGACTCCCACGCCTGGCCGAGCGACGACCGAGTGCCGAGCAGTGTGAGCAGGTAGTAGCCGAGCACGGTGGGCGGCAACACGATCGGCAGTGTCACGATTGCCTCGACCACCGAGGCGAGGCGCGAGCGCCACTTGGCCAACAAGTACGCCAGCGCAACGCCCAGTGTGCCGGCGATCACCGTCGCAATGATCGACACGCGCACGGAGAGCCACAGCGGAAACCAGTCGTTCACGGCGACTCCACCGTAAAGCCGTGGCGCTCGAGCACTTCGCGCCCGAACGGCGAGGCGAGCAGTTCGACGAATCGTCGGGCCGCATCGTTGCCCCGGCCGTGCTCCGTGATCACGAGACTCTGCCGGATCGGCTGGTGCAGTTCTGCTGGAACCAGAAGATGCGGTGCGTCACCCACGAGCGACAAGGCGACCACACCCACGTCAGCCTCCCCTACTTGCACGATTCGCACCGCGTCGGCGACGTTCTCGGCCAGCACCAAACGGCTCGAGACGCGACTCGCGATTCCGGCCTCCGCAAAGGCTTCGCGTGCAGCCACGCCGTACGGGGCGTGCGCAGGGTTGGCGATTACGATTCGCGAATAGTCGGCTACGGCACCGAACTCAGTCGGCAGCGACGTACCTGGTGCGGAAATCACGGCGAGGCGCCCCACGGCGAACGCCTCGCGAGTTTCCGCGACACCCTCGCCGGCGGCTATCACCTCGTCGACAAATGCGGTGTTCGCCGAAACATAGACGTCGTACGGTGCGCCGTTCAACACCTGCTCGCGCAACAAGCCCGACGAGCCAAACACGAACTCGACAACGACACCATCCCCGGCGAGCGTTGCCGCAAGTTCGTTGAATGCATCGCGAGTGTCGGCAGCCGCCGCGACAACGGCATCGCCGCGCGACTCCGATGAGCACGACGAGGAGCCGAGTAATGCCGCAACCGCGACAGCGAACATTGCGAGACGCCGAGCACGGCGGAGTATCGGATTGGAGCGGACGACGGGATTCGAACCCGCGACCCTCACCTTGGCAAGGTGATGCTCTACCAACTGAGCCACGTCCGCGTTAGGGATTTGAGTTTAGCAACGGGTCGGCCGTACCCACCGTGTCGCTCTTTGTGGTGCGCGAAGCGGTCGTGCTGAGAATCACGCCGCCTAAGCCGAGCAAGACGACGACGCCACCGAGCACCTGCGCCAATGCGATCCCCTGGTCGAGAAACACGAGAGCCAAGAGCGTCGACAACACGGGGCCGGCGAGCGTGATGAGCGACGACACGGTGGTGTCGAGGTAGCGCTGCGCCCACGTCATGAGGAAGTGTCCGGTCGTGCCCGGAATCAACATCATGAGCACGAGGAACATCCAGTCGCGCGCGGTCACGTCTAACAAATCGTCGCTGGCGATGAGAGCCCACGCGGTAGCCATCAACACGTTGACGAGACACACACCGGTGAGAAACGACCATGTGTTTGTGCCTTCGTCGCGGGCGCGCTTGGCGGCGATGAAATAGATCGTCCACACCGCCATGTTCGCGAACGCGAGTGCGTCGCCGAATAGCCCGTGCTCCCCCGAGTTTCCGGCCGTTTCGGCGCCGACGACCACGGCGACCACGCCGACGAAGCTGACCATCGAATACACGACGCGCTGAGCAGTGATTCTTTCGCCGAGAATCCGCGGCGCCAGGAACAACAAGACGGCTGGCGTCAGGCTGCCGATCAGCGTCGCGTTGGCGATGGTGGTCTCGAGAAACGAGCCGAACCCGAGCGCGGTCGACACCGCAAAGAACACACCGGGCTTCCACGAAATGGCGAGGTGATGCCGTGTGAAGCCGTCGCCAACAGTGTGGGCAAGGGTGAACAACACCGGCAACCAGATGAGCTGGCGGTAAAACACGATGGTCGGCAACGACACCGACAGGCTCGATACGAAGATCGGCCCGACAGCCCACGCCAAGACGGCGACCACGACCCCCACCAGAGCAAGGGCACGCCGCCGCTCAAAGTCGGGTGAATGATGCGGGGCGGTCACGGAGAATTCTTCGGCTTACGCGCGTTTGTCGGCCGGGCGCAGGTCGATGCGCAACGTGAGCACGCCGTCTTCGAGCGTCGCTGTGGCGTCGCCGATCATTGCGAAGTCTTGGAAGTCGACGTTGGCCTGGGCGATGAAGTGTTGGCGCTCTTCGCCGGCCACGGGTGGCAACGGTCGGCGGCGCACTGCGGCGGCGCGTTCTTTGAATCGTGCGATCATTTCGGTCGGGTCGAACGTCATCATTCCACCGTAGTTGTGGCTGGCGCGCTACTCGTGTCGCGCACGGCACGCAGCATCGCCTTTCGCTCGTCGGGGCCGGCCGCGCGGTATTTGGCATCGCCGATCACCTCAAGCGGGGCGAGCACGGGGTCGTCGATGCGCGCTGCGCGCCAGAACCAGGCGGTCACCGCGAGCAACGCGACCCCGGCGACGATGAGTGCGATGCCGACGAACACGCTGCCAAACTAGTTCTGTGGGCAACCTGCTCTCTACCGTGGCGTTCATCGCCGTGCTCGGCGCTCTGGCTTGGCTCGGCTGGGGCATGGAGCCGCACTGGGCGTCGAAAGACGGCACACGATTCATGTGCCGCATGCAGTTCGTGCCGATGTCGCACGACGACAAGCCGCGCTGGTACGACGTGAAGGTCGGGGTGAGCGAAGGCGAGTTGTTCGTGTACGCGCGCAACAGGCGGGCACGCGACCTGCGCGGCACCTGGCGAGTGATCGGTGCGTCGAATGACGATTCGAAGAAGCGGCGCATCTACGAGTTGCGCGGCGCCAACGACGACGCAGCAAGCCTGCGCGTGCCGCAGTCGAGTCGCTGCGTGCCGGTGCTCGACGGCCTACTGCCGTAGCCAGCGCGCAACGGGCGCCCCGACCTGCTGCAGGTCGATGAGGAATGCGTCGTGCCCGTGCGGCGAGTCGACCTCGACGTATTCGCTGCGCACGCCGTTGGCCGCGACGAGATCGCGAATCTGGCGCTGCTGGTACGTCGGATACAGGATGTCGCTCGAGATTCCGATCGCAAGCGTCGGAGCCGTGATACGGGCCATCGCCTGCGCGAGCCCGCCGCGTCCGCGCGCGACATCGTGCAGGTCCATCGCTTTGCCGATGAGCAGATAGCTGTTGGTATCGAATCGCCGGATGAGACGGTCGCCGTGGTGGTCTAGGTAGCGCTCGACCTCGAACTTGTCCCACAATCCGATGCCATTGTTCGTCGCATCCATGTCGGCGAGGTCGCGGCCGAATCGATCGGTAAACACGTTGTCGCTGCGGAAGGTGACCTGCGCGACCATCCGCGCGATCGCCAACCCCTGCCACGGGCCGTCGCCGACGCTCGCGTCGTAGTAGTCGCCGCCGCGCCACTGCGGGTCGAGACGAATCGCGCGGCGCCCGATGGCACCCCAGGCGATCTGTTGTGCGGTCGACTGCGTGCAGGTGCCGATGGCAATCAGCGAACCGACGCGCTCGGGATACGTGATGGCCCATTCGAGCGCCTGCATGCCGCCCATTGATCCGCCGACAACGCAGTGCCATCGACGGATGCCGAGCGAATCGGCGAGTCGCAGTTGCGCGCGCACCATGTCGCGAATGGTGATCACCGGAAACCGCGAACCATACGGACGACCATCGGCCGGATGCGCCGACGCCGGTCCGGTCGAGCCTTGGCAGCCGCCCAACACGTTGGCGCACACGACGAAGAATTCATCGGTGTCGATGGCGAGACCGGCGCCGACGATGCCTTCCCACCAACCCGGTGTCGGATGACCCTCCCCTGCAGGGCCGGCGACATGACTGTCACCAGTCCACGCGTGGCACACGAGCACTGCATTCGACGCGTCAGCGTTGAGCGTGCCCCACGTCTCATACGCGACCACCGCGTCGCTCAGCGTGACTCCGACATCGAGCGCGACCGCGCGAGCGCCGAGCGACAAGAACTGCCGGCGTCCGGCGGGCATCGACGCGTTCCACGCGCCAGTCGCCGGATAGTCGGTGCGTTGCATGCGGCATTGCCTTTCGTTGTTGCCACCATGCGGTCCGTTGCCCCTCTCGGGGCCACATCGTCACCTGGGTGACTTGGCACCGTGGATTCCCGGTTGCCGGACCTTCTGGTCGCTCGTGATGTAGCGAGAGTCAGGCTAGCGGTAGCGTCAAAAGGAGCGGCGGGCGGAGTTGGGGCTGTCGCATGAGCGTCGTCGGGCGACGCGCTCGTACACGCGCGAGGCGATGTGCGAGATTCCGGGCAGCACGATGGCGCGACCGGCAAGCGGCCACGGGAATCGCGCGTTGCGCAGGGCGCGCGACACCGCATGATGAGCCGACGCCACCGCACCGCGATCGTCGACCCACTGCACCGCCGACTCGCACTGCTCTCGCGTGAGCCCGAGTGTGGCGAGATCGGCGTCTTGGTACGCGACGACCGAAAGCGGCCGGCGAGTTCGGCGCGTGATGAATCGCACACATGCACGACAGAAGTCGCACTCGCCGTCGAACACGAGCGTCGGGCTCGTTAGCGTTGCCGACGTGCTGCGTGTCTTGTCGTCACTCAAGATGATCGGGCTCCATGTGTTCACCGTCGCTCTGGTCGTCATCATGGTAAACCTCGGGTTCTGGCAGTTGCGACGCCATGAGGAGCGCGTCACATTCAACGACGCGGTGCGTGCCCGCGCCATGCAAGCCCCGCGCCCGCCCGACGAACTCTTGGCGCTCGACGCCGACCCAGCGAACCTCGAGTGGTATCCGCTCGCTGCAAGCGGCGAATACTTGGTCGGAGAAGACCTGCTGCTCGTGAACGTGTCGCAAGACGGCCGCGCCGGGGTCGACCCGGTGTCGGCGTTGCGACTCGACGACGGCACGATCTTGCTCGTGAACCGTGGTTTCGTGCCGCTGGCCACAGATGTGCCTGCGCCGCCCGACTCGCGGGTGAGCATCGTCGGTCGCGTGCGCGCCAGCGACGAGCGACGGCGCGGCGAACTCGGTGAGCTGGCGGGTGAACTGCGCGAGATTCAACGCATCGATATTCCGCGTCTGGCGCCACAGTTGCCGGGCGAGGTGTTGCCGATCTACGTGGATCTCTTGGCGAGCCAGCCCGCCGACTCTCCGATGCTCTCGCGCATCGCCGACCCCGAGCTCACGCTCGGACCGCACTTGTCGTACACGGTGCAGTGGTTCGTCTTTTCTGCGTGCGCGATTGCTGCGTGGGGCTTCATCGTGCGACGAGCGCTCGCAGCAGCGCGCCAGGCTGCGACGCGAGCCTGAGCCGCAGCCGATTATCGACACGACGGAAGACCCCGAGCATCGCGGCACGCACGACTCGTGCGTCACCATCGACGCGCAGATATGCCGCGATCTGCTCGATGGGCAGCGAGAAGAACGCGTCGAAGAACTTCGGCGTGTCTGCTGGCGGCAGCGCACGCAGCACGGCGAGCCCCATGTCGTGCCAGGCGCGGGTGCGCACCAGGTCGGCAGGCCAGACTGCACTCCACACAACTTGCGACAGTTCGCTCGCTGATCGGCGCTCGTCGAGAGCGCGCCGTATGGCATCAGCCACGCGTGGGGCGGCGCGCAGCGACGCAGCGACCGAGTAGCCCGTGACCGAGTGCACATAACCGGCAGCCGCACCGAAACCGACGGTGCGAGTCGCACGCGACGGCAGTGCAGCCCCCATCGCAATATGCACGCGCTCGACCGTCGAGGCGCGCGACGTGAGGTCGGCACCGAGCCGCGTGGCGAGGCGCCGACGCAGGTCGTCGACGTCGTGCGGCGGCGCGGCGAACAACGACGTCTCTTCGACGAGCCCCGAGCCGTCGGCGAAGTGTGCTTGGTAGAGAAACGTTGGCGGCGAGCTCCAGTCCATGAGCGTGAAGACGTCGGCGTGACGCGAGACGTCGGCAGGCATCGCCTCGCTACGCAACACGAGACCGTAGGCAGTTTGTGCGCCGAGCGCACTACCCGACTGTGCCAAGAAAGCCCCGGCACCCGTCGCATCGATCACCAATCGCGCGGCAACCATGTGGTCGCCGGCGAGACGCACCGTGCTCGACTCGACGTCGTGTAGTACTGCCTCGACCTGACCGATGCGCATCGGTACCGCGGCAGAGAGCGTCGCGCGCAGCGCGTGGTTGTCGAACACGAGATAGGGGCGCTCGATGCGATGCTCGCGCGTGCCGACGACCCGCACCGCCGGCCACGCACCGCGCACGAGCGAGTCGAGCGAAGCGCCGAGTTCGCAGTGCGCAATGTCGTCACGCCAGGCTCCGTAGGTTGCGTGCCACGGCGCGTCGGGCGCGATCACCACGGTGTCGACACTGCGATTGACGAGACTGCGCGCGAGCGCAAGACCTGCCGGGCCTGCACCGATGACGACGACGTCGTGCATCGCTCAGTCGGGGTCAGCGCGGGCGGGGTCGACGCGAGCTACATCAGCACGGTCTACGTCAGCACGGGCTAGGTCAACAAGGTGCGCGTGGTCGTTGTAGCGCAAGAGCCTCCACACGTTCTCGCGCGGGCGCACCAACTCGGTGATCGAGCAGTTCTTGGTGAACACCTCGAAGCGCCCGGTTTTTGGTGTTTGCAGACAGTGGCGCAACAGCCCGTCAATGGTGCCACCGTGACAGGCGACCACCACTGTGCGGCCGCGGTAGTCGCGTTCGAGGTCGACGAAGGCGGCAATGACCCGTGCGTGAAACTCGGCGATGGTCTCACCGCCCGGGAACATCACGGCCTCGGGTGGTGCGTCGAACTCGGGCTTGCCGTATCGCGAGACGAACTCGTCGTAAGTCAAGCCATCGCACACGGGGCCCGGGTCGTGTTCGCCGAACCCGGCGCGCACGTCGATGTCGGCGTGCCCGACGTACGGAGCAAGAATCTCGGCGGTCTGCAGCGCGCGCGGGAACGTGCTGGAGACGACGGCGTCGACCGCGAGCTCTTGCGTGCGGGCGAACCGTTCGCCGAGTGCTTTGGCTTGCGCGCGCCCGAGGTCGGTGAGCCCGCGGCAGGTGCGCAATCCCCCGATGTAGCGCTCGAGGTTGGCGAACGATTCTCCGTGGCGCACGAGCACCACCCGGGTGTCGGTCATACGAGTTTTTCGACGAACCCCTCGAGCTGGCGCAGGTTGCGGCACTCGAACACCCCGTCGGTGTGCCCGCCGTACTCCCCCACGATCGAGTCGCCGGTGTTCCAATACGAACGCGGTTCGGGGTTGAGCCAGTACACGTGCCGGGCATGCTTGCGCATCTCCTTCACGACCCAACTCTGCGACGCGTGATAGTTGTTGCGCGCATCGCCGAGGAGCAGCACGGTGGTCTTGGCGTTGATGTCTTTTCCGTAGCGCTCCCAGAACACCTCGAACGCGTGGCCGTAGTCGCTGTGACCGTCGACCCACACCACATCGGCCTCAGTGTTCACTTTGTGGATCGCTTCTTGGATGTCTTCGGTGGCCTTGAAGTGCTTAGTCACTTCGTCGATGCCGTCGATGAACACGAACGACCGCACCTTGCTGAACTGACTCTGGATGGCGTACACGAGCATCAGCGTGAATCGCGCGAAGGCCGCCACGCTGCCGGAGATGTCGGCGACGACCATCAATTCGGGTTTGGCGGGCCGCGGATATTTGAACTTCGGTTCGGCCGGAACCCCGCCGTAGCTCAGCGAGTGTCGCACGGTGTTGCGGAAGTCGAGCGGGCCGCGCCTGCCGTGACGACGTTTGCGCGCCAGTCGCGCGGCGAGCTTGCGCGTGAGCGGGAACAACGCCTTCTTCAACGATTGCATCTCTTCGCGGCTGGCGTGCATGAACTCCACGTCTTCAGGCAGCGGCTTACGGAGAGTCTTCGCCATCGCTTCTGCCCCGCGGTCGGCGACGAGCCGGCGACGAATCTCGGCTTCTACTTCCTTTTTGAACTGCTCGATTCGCTGCTCGTATTCGTCTTTCACCAGGCGTTGCTCGAGGTTGGTCGACTCGCGCTGCGATGAGGCCGAGTTGGCCTCGAGCAGTTTGGCGAGCATGTTGTCGAGATCGAGATTGCGCAGCGTGCGATACAGGTAATACGTGCCGCCGACCGGCCGACCAGGCTCCATGCCGGCGAATCGCGCGACCGACTGACGCGCGAGCGCACGCATCATCGCCTGGTCGCCCTGCATGAGGGCCCGCATCAACATGTTGGCGAGCTCTTCGGGCGTGAGCGCCTCGAGTCCGCCGCCACCAGCACCCTTACCGTCGCCTTGGCCGAGACGCGCTTGGTCTTGTTCTTCGCGCCAGAACTCGTCAGCTTGGTCCTCGCTCGGGTTCACGATGTTGTACTGCGACCCGCGCAACGAGAAATACACCTCGAAGATCGTCTCGAACACGCGCCAGTGCGACGAGTTCTTCACGAGGGTCGCGCCGAGCGCGTATTTGAACGCGTCGCGGTCTTCGATCGGAATCACCTTGACGGCTTCCATCGCGTCAAGATTCTCGGTGAGGCTGACCGGCAGGCCCGCCCGCCGCAACTCGGCCACGAAGCCGCTCATCAGGTCGATGACCGGCATCGGCGCTACTCGTCGACCGACAGCTCTTTGGCGGCCTTGGCGATGTCGGTCTGGTACTTGAGCAGCACGTGCAGCGTCTCTTTGGCTTGCTGCGCATCGATGTGGTCGACGCCCAGCAAGATGAGCGTGCGCGCCCAGTCGAGTGTTTCGCTCACCGACGGCGCCTTCTTCAGGTCAAGTTGGCGGATGCTGCGCACGATTCGCGCGATCTGGTCGGCGAGATTCGCGCTGATGTCGGGCACCTTGGCCAGCACGATTTCCTTCTCGCGCTCCATGTCGGGATAGTCGACATGCAGGTAGAGACAACGGCGCTTCAACGCCTCCGACAGCTCGCGCGTGTTGTTGGAGGTGAGAAAGACGAGCGGAATCTGCTTGGCGGTGATCGTGCCGAGCTCGGGAATCGACACCTGGTACTCGCTCAACACTTCGAGCAGCAGCGCTTCGGTCTCGACTTCGACACGGTCGACTTCATCGATCAGCAGCACCACCGGTTCGGGTGCGGAGATGGCCTCGAGCAGCGGGCGCGTGAGCAGAAATTCGCGGCTGAAGATGTCGTCGTGCACCTGCGACCACGAGTCACTCGTCTTGTCGGCTTGGATCCGCAGCAGCTGCTTCTTGTAGTTCCACTCGTAGAGCGCCTTTGACTCGTCGAGACCCTCGTAGCACTGCAGACGGATGAGACGAGCGTTGACGAGTTCGGCGACGCTCTTGGCAAGCTGCGTCTTGCCGGTGCCGGCCGGCCCCTCGATGAGCACGGGCTTGCCGAGCCGCTGGGCGAGATACACGACCCCGGCGATGCCGTCGTCGGCGAGATAGTTGATGCCCTTAAGTCCTTCACGCACCGACGCGACCGAAGAAAATGCGCTGGACATCGCCGCAAGGCTACTTGGTGCGCGGCCTCAGACTGCGGTCGGGCAATACACTTGTGTGAGTGGCAAGCGCCCGGCGTGAGAAGCGAGCCGCGCGCGTCGCACCCAAAGTCGCCAAGCCCGCAAAGACGGCTGCTCGCATTCGCGCCAAACGCAATACTCCGAACAAAGACCACATCCTCGAGGTGACCATCGAGCTGTTGGAGCGCAGCGGCGAACACGGTTTTCGAATCGAAGATTTGCAGGCTCGCACCAAGATCTCCAAAAGTTCGCTCTACTTGGCGTTCGGCAGTCGCGACGGACTGCTGGCTGCCGCCTACGCGCGCATGTTCGCCGCACAGGTAATGGAGAGCATCTCGGGGTTGCAATCCGTGGTCGAAATGGCCCGCAACGCGAAGGACTTGCGGCTGTCGTTGCACGCCGCAACGGCTTTCGTGGCTGCGCCCGAGCGTCACAAGTCGCGCCTCGACCGCATCAGCATCCTCGCCGGCGTGCGCGGGCGGCCAGAGTTCAGGGAATACCTCTCGCAGGCGCAACGCGACCTCACTGCCGCCATCACGCGATTGCTCGAGATTGCCCGACATCGCGAGCTCATCAACCTACGCCAGCATTCTCCACGAGTTGCCGCTCAATTCATTCAAGCAGTGACACTGGGTCGTGTGATTGCCGAGATTGAAGACCTCGACGACGAGAAGAACCGCGCCGAGTGGGTCGTGGCAGTCAACGACTTAATTGATCACATGCTCTTTGACGGCTTGATTGATGACTGAGCGCTCGCACCTGGCGAGCAATCTCGGTGTCGCCGCGGGCACGCTCGCTTCGCGAGTCACTGGTCTGGCACGGCTCGCGGTGTTCGCTGCAGTCGTCGGGCAGACTGCGCTCGCCGACGCCTTCGACATCGGCAACAACTCCCCGAACATCGTGTACGAGTTGTTGCTGGGCGGCACGCTGACCGCCGGGCTCGTGCCGCTGTTCGTCGCGTACCGCGAGCGAGGCGACCGTAAGGCAACATCGGCGGTGCTCGGGGCCGGGCTCTTGGTCTCGGGTGCGCTCACCGTGCTCGCGGTCGCGGCGGCCCCGCTCATCTTCCGCCTCTATTCGCTCGCCCCCGCAGGCGACGCCGAGTTGCTTCGCACAGTGGGCACGGCGCTGACGCGCGTGTTTCTCATACAGATCTTCTTCTACGGCTTGAATGCCCTCGCCGCTGGCGCACTCAACGCGGCCGGCAAATTCATCGCCGCCGCCTGGGCACCGGTCGCGGCGAACGTGGTGGCGATCGGCGCGCTCGTGGGCATCAGCAGCGACTCGCGCATCGGCGCTGTTGCGCTTGCGCAGGCGACCGCGGGCTCGCGGCTCTTCTACTGGTTCGCACTCGGCCCGACCGTCGGCATCGCCCTGATGGCGACGATCGTCGTGGTCGCTGCGGTGCGTGCCGGCGTGCTGCCGACGCCGAGCTTCGACCTGCGGCACCCGGCCGTGCGCGAGTTGATGCGCATGTCGGGTTGGGCGGTCGGCTATATCGCAGCAAACCAAGCGGCGTTGGTCGTGGTGAAGAATCTCGCCGAACCCGGCTCGGGTCGCCTCGACGCGTACGCGAAGGCGATGACCATCTTCCAACTGCCGCACGGACTGCTGGCAGTGACCATCGCTACCACGACGACACCTCTACTCGCACGTGCCGCTTCGGCACTCGAAGCGACGGCGTTTCGCGACCATTTCGTGCGCGGCGCACGCACCACGCTCGCACTCGTCGTCGCACCGAGCATCGTTCTTGCGGTGTTCGCCGAGCCAGTCGTGCGAGTCACGCTCGGCTGGGGCGAGTTCGGCGAGTCGGCGGTGACGAGCACCGCCCGCGCGCTTACCGGACTCTCGGTCGGCCTCGTCGGTTTCTCGCTATATCTGTTCGTATTGCGCGGCTTCTACAGCCACGGCGACACGCGCACGCCGTTTTTCATCAACTGCGCCGAGAACGCGCTTAACATCGTGCTCGCGCTGGTGCTCGCGCCGCGCTACGACGTGCTCGGGCTCGGTCTTGCGTTCTCACTCGCCTATCTCGTCTCTGCGGTGGTTGCCCTCGAGGTCTTGCACCGCAAGCACGGCACACCGCGCCTTGTCGCGCTGTTGACTTCCCGTCAGTAGACGATCAAGTCGTCGCGATGCACGAGTTCGCTCGGCGTGCCCTCAGGCAGATCGCGGCTCTTCTTGCCGGCCGCTGCCGCCGCCGCCCGAGCCTCAACCCGCGCGAGGCCGCGCGCCACGAGAGTGCCGTCGAGCCCGACCACTTCGATGGTGTCGCCCGGCTCGAAGTCGCCGCGTACTTCAGCCACACCGGCGTGTAAGAGCGACACGCCACGACTCACGAGGGCAGTTCGTGCACCATCGTCGACCACGACGCTCCCGGCGGTCTGAGCCGCGAAGGCAATCCACAGTTTTCGTGCGGTGAGGTCGCGGTCGTGGGCAGCAAACACCGTGCCGACTTCAGGCGAGTCGGCGACCGCGTCGGCCAGCACTCCAGCACGCTTGGCGTTGGCGATCACCGTTCGCACTCCCGACCAACTGGCGATGCGCGCCGCAGCGAGTTTTGAAGCCATTCCCCCGCTGCCCACACCGCTCGCGGTGGCTCCGGCGCGCACCGACATGAGCGCATCGTCAGCAGAGACTCGCGCAACGAGCGTGGCCGTCGAGTCGACCGAAGGGTCGGCGGTGTAGAGACCGTCGGTGTCGGTGAGCAAGACGAGCACGTCGGCATCGACACTGTGGGCCACGAGTGCCGCGATGCGGTCGTTGTCACCGAATCGAATCTCATCGCTAGCGATGGCGTCGTTCTCGTTGATGATCGGCACGCATCCGAGTTCGAGCAGTCGCAACATCGTCTGTCGTGCGTGCAGATACTGCGCTCGGTCGACGAAATCATTCGGCACGAGCAGCAACTGGGCGCCGACCAGCCCGTGCCGCTCGAGCGCTGCGTCGTAGTGACCCATCAATCTGCTTTGTCCGACGGCCGACAGCGCCTGCAACGTTGCAGTGTCACCAGGGCGACTCGCGAGCGCGAGCGCCGCAACCCCGCCCGCGACTGCCCCACTCGACACGACGAGCACCTGATGGCCGTCGGTGCGCAACTGCGCGACTTGTGCGCACAGCGACTGCACCATCGACACGTCAATAGCGCCGCGCGAGTCGGTGATCGACGACGTGCCGATCTTGGCGACCACCCTCAT
>VFQT010002323.1_pt1 | contig 19875 bp, 19 predicted proteins | sample 3512381 | NCBI WGS metagenome assembly VFQT01 (sample SAMN10412376, study PRJNA504923) | tailings metagenome | isolation source: Relicate 2 Philex TSF3 active mining site | place: Philippines: Tuba, Benguet | collected 2017-08-29
TCGACCAGGTGCACCACGCCCAGGAAACAATCCATTCGGTACCCAAGCTGGACCACGCCCACCACGACCAGGCGGCCCACAACGTGGCGATCGCGGACCAATGACTGGACCGCGTCCGGGTTCGGTTCGTCCAGGATTCGCAGCTCGACCACCAAGGCCAACAGATGGGCAACGCCCAGGTGGCGCACGCCCACAACAAGGTGGTCGTTTCGGTGCGCCAACTTCTAGCGGTCCATATCGTCCACAACCAGGAGGTGCATCACGTCCCGGATTTGGCGGACCTGGAAGACCAGGTGGCGCACGTCCCGGCGCAGGTGGCGCATTTGGAAAAGGTGGCGGAAAGAAGAAGAGTTATAAGAGTAAGAAAGCGCTCCGCGAAGAGATTGACAATATGGAGGCGCCAACAATTGGTGGCGCAATCGTTCCGCGCGGTGATGGAAATACGCCAGTAAAGCTCCGTCGCGGCGCATCTCTCGCAGATTTTGCAGAGAAGATTGGCGCGGATCCTGCTGCTCTAGTCTCCGTACTTTTCCATCTTGGGGAGATGGTGACTGCTACTCAATCAGTAGATGACAGCACCCTTGAGATGTTGGGTAACGAGTTTGGCTACAAGATAACCGTCGTTTCTCCAGAAGATGAAGATCGCGAGATCCTTGGGGAGTTCGATATTGACCTCGATGCAGAATTAGCAGGCGTGAATCCGGAGGATCTTGAGGTTCGACCACCGGTAGTAACGGTCATGGGCCATGTCGATCACGGAAAGACGCGATTACTTGATGCAATCCGTCAGACAGAGGTAGTAAAGTCTGAGGCAGGCGGAATCACCCAGCACATTGGTGCCTACCAGATTCATCATGACCATAATGGATTGAATCGAGCGATAACTTTCATCGATACACCTGGCCACGAAGCCTTTACCGCCATGCGTGCTCGAGGTGCGAAAGTCACCGATATTGCAGTCTTGGTCGTAGCTGCAGATGACGGTGTCATGCCACAAACAATCGAGGCGCTAAACCATGCCCAAGCGGCCAATGTTCCGGTAGTTGTTGCTGTGAACAAGGTCGATAAAGAGGGAGCCAATCCAGCAAAGGTTCGGCAACAGTTGACCGAATACAACTTGGTCGCAGAAGAATATGGTGGCGATACGTTATTCGTCGATGTTTCTGCGGCAAAGGGAAGTGGGATCTCCGAGTTGATTGACTCGATTTTGCTGACAGCCGATGCGGCAATTGATCTTCGCGCAATCCATAACGATGATGCTCGTGGCGTTGCAATCGAAGCACATCTAGATCGCGGCCGCGGCCCGGTTGCAACGGTATTGGTACAGCGAGGAACTCTTCGAACCGGTGATGCGATTGTTGCCGGCGCCGCTTACGGACGTGTCCGTGCGATGTTGGATGAGTTCGGCAATACCGTTGCCGAAGCAGGTCCATCACGACCGGTTCAAGTATTGGGCTTCACATCAGTCCCGAGCGCTGGCGATGGCTTTATCGTCGCACCCGACGATCGAACAGCTCGACAGATTGCGGAGAAGCGCCAAGCAGGTGAGCGACATGCTGCCCTTGCCAAGGCTAAGAAGAAGGTCTCGCTGGAAGATTTCATGGAGAAATCCAAGGTCACAACACTCAATCTCATCCTCAAAGGCGATGTGAGTGGTTCCGTGGAAGCTCTGGAAGATGCGCTAGTCCAGTTGGATGTCGGTAGCGAAGTTGATCTCCGAGTCATCCATCGCGGCGTTGGCGCTATAACAAAGAGCGATATCACGCTGGCATCTGCTTCTGGCGCGGTAGTCGTCGGTTTCAATGTAAAGCCTGAACCACAGACTGCAACTTTCGCAGATGAAGAAGGAGTTGAAGTCCGCTTCTATTCCGTCATCTACAAGGCAATTGAGGAAATCGAAGCAGCGCTCAAAGGATTGCTCAAGCCTGAGTATGAAGAGGCGACTATCGGCGCTGCTGAAGTTCGAGAGGTATTCAAGTCGAGTAAGTTCGGCACGATTGCAGGCTCGCTCGTCACTAGCGGCATAATCCGCCGCAATGCGAAGGCGCGCGTCCTTCGCGATGGCGTCGTTGTTGGCGACAATCTTGGAATCGAATCACTTCGCAGATTCAAAGATGATGCGACTGAGGTTCGTGAAGGCTATGAGTGCGGTATCGGTCTCGGCTCCTTTAAAGATATCCAGGTGGGCGATACCGTCGAAGTATTCGAGATGCGCGAGAAGAAGCGTGCCTAATGGGAACTTCACATCGGGCGGCCAAGGTAGCCGATCGCATAAAGGTAGTCGTCGCACAGGCGCTTGAAACAAGAATCAAGGATCCGCGGTTGGGATTCGTGACCATTACTGATGTTCGCGTTACTGGAGATCTCCAGCAAGCTTCGATCTTCTACACCGTTTTGGGTGATGATGAAGCGCGAGCGAATACAGCCAAGGCGCTGGAGAGTTCGAAAGGTCTGCTCCGCACTGAAGTTGGCCGAGAATTGGGTACTCGAATAGTTCCAACTCTTGCATTCTTCCCAGATGCCCTCTCAGAATCGGCGAAGAACTTCGAAAATCTCTTGGATCAAGTAAAGAAGCATGATGAAGAAATTGCCCATTTAAGAGATAACGCATCGCCTATTGGCGGAAAAGATCCATACCGCGCCCCGCGGCAACGCGAAACCGAATGACCCAGATTGACGGCTTCCTAGTAATAGATAAGCCAGCCGGCGTGACCAGCCACGATGTAGTTGCGCAAGTCCGGCGGAGATTCGGAACGCGACAAGTGGGCCATGCCGGAACGCTTGATCCGATGGCGACTGGGGTATTGGTAATTGGTTTGAATCGCGCGACGAAATTCCTTCAATACATAGTGGCCGGAAAGAAGAGCTATCTAGGAACTATCCGACTAGGTGAGCGCACGACGACCGATGATCGCGAAGGTGAGGTCGTCGAGCGCAGCAATATAAGTTCTATTACCGACGAATCAATTAGAGCGGAACTTGCCAAATTCATCGGAAAGATTGCACAGGTACCTAGTTCCGTATCAGCCATCAAGATTTCTGGAGAGCGAGCATATGATCTGGTTCGCAAAGGTGAAGCTGTCGAATTACCGCCACGCGAAGTCGAGATCTACGATTTGCGAATCATTGCTATCCGGCGGTCCGAGTATCTCGATGTCGATATCGAAGTTACGTGCTCACCCGGCACTTACATCCGTGCCATCGCACGCGATCTTGGGGCGAAGTTGGAAGTAGGCGGACATTTGATCCAACTACGCAGAACAGAGGTGGCGCCATTCAAGATCGACCAAGCACGCGCGGTCGAAAGTGCCGAGCTGCTACCCCTTAATCTTGAGATTTCCAAGGTGCTTCCGACAAGAAGCTTGTCAGTCGATGAGATCTCTGAGATTAGATTCGGCCGGAAGATTTCGCCATCAGAATTTACTGGCGTTGGGGTGGCTCTGAGCGCTGCCGGCGAAGTTGTGGCAATTATTGAGAATCAGGAGACGGGCGCCCAACCAATGACCGTTTTCAATCCATGAAAGAATTGGCAGCGTGAAGTTCGAACTTAACTGGCATGGCGCCCCGATCGTCGATGCCACCGTGATCATCGGGATCTTTGACGGTGTTCATAAAGGCCATCAGGCGATAATCAAGCGAGCCGGGGAATTGAACTCGCCAATCGTCGCACTCACTTTTGATCCCCATCCCATTTCAATCTTGAATCCGGATGCGGCACCAAGTGAGTTGCTGCCGCTTGCTGAACGGATTCATCAGTTGATGATTAGCGGGGTATCGAGCATCGCAGTGATTACCTTCACCCCTGATTTCGCAAAGCTCTCACCTTCGGATTTCATTACAGACGTACTGTTGAAAGAGTTAAAGGCGACGGCGGTCGTGGTCGGAGATAACTTCCGGTTTGGCAATAAAGCCACTGGCGATGTGAAGTTCTTGAAGGAGCAGGTCGATTTCCCAGTCATTGCCGTAGATCTTGCCAGCGAGTTGTCTCAACCAGTCTCATCTACTCGTATCCGTGAGGCCATAATCGGTGGCAATATCGAGATTGCTCGGGAATTGTTGACTAGACCACATCAATTAATCGGAAAGGTAATCCATGGCGAGAAACGGGGCCGCCAAATCGGTTATCCGACTGCAAATATCGAACTTAGCAAGAATGCAACCATCCCCTCTGATGGTGTTTACGCGGGTTGGCTGAGTGTCGGAGCGAATCGTTGGCCAGCAGCTATATCAATCGGAACAAATCCCACCTTTGCCGGAGTTAGAGGACGTCAAGTAGAGGCATATGCGCTCGATCAAAAGGATCTTGATCTTTATGATCAGATTGCGCGAGTGGAATTTGGCTGGCGGTTACGCGACACCATCAAATTTGCCGGCCTCGATCCGTTATTGGAGCAGATGCGGATTGACTGCGATAAAGCCCAGGAATTGACCAGTTCTCACGCGTGATTAAGGGTCGATTTCTCCCATTTCGAGCGCGCTGGTAGATTTTGGCCCTGCAAGCGAGAAGGTGAGCGCTCGTGTATAAGACCGAGGGCCCTCGTGAAGGATGTAAAGGAAGAAAGACATGGCACTAACAGCTGCCGAGAAGAAAGAAATCATTTCGAAGTTTGGCGCCTCTGCATCGGACACAGGAAGCCCTGAGGCACAAGTTGCGCTACTCTCGAAGCGAATCGACCAATTGACCGAGCATCTTCAAACCAATAAGAATGATCACCACAACCGTCGTGGTCTGCTCCTCTTGGTTGGTCGTCGCCGCAGAATCCTGCAGTATCTTGCAAAGACCGATATCGCTCGCTATCGCGCGATTATCGACAAGCTCGGCATTCGCCGATAGTTTGTAAAACTTAATAAATTCCTACGTGGACCAAGACTGGTCCTCGGTGGTGGCTTACGGATTATGGCCGTGGGCTTCGATCGAAGATCCATTCTCTGGCGGCCGCGTGGGTAGTAGAGAATAGGAGAGACCCATGGAGGGTCAAGAGATTAACTCTGCCGTTGCCACAATCGATAACGGCAAATTCGGGAAACGAGAGATTCGTTTCGAAACTGGGCGACTAGCTCGCCAGGCTGCTGGTTCGGTAGTCGTCTATTTGGATGATGAATCGATGTTGCTCTCAGCAACCACAGCCTCAAAGTCACCAAAGGATCAATTCGACTTCTTCCCACTTACTGTGGATGTTGAAGAGCGAATGTACGCGGTTGGAAAGATCCCAGGTTCGTTCTTCCGTCGTGAAGGTCGGCCATCCGAGGATGCGATCCTTACCTGTCGCTTGATCGATCGTCCGCTCCGCCCTTCATTCATCAAAGGGCTGCGGAATGAAGTTCAGATTGTTGTGACAGTAATGGCATTGAACCAAGACCACATGTATGACGTCGTCGCTATCAATGCGGCATCGATGTCTACTCAACTCGCCGGCTTGCCATTCTCTGGCCCGATAGGTGGCGTTCGCGTCGCCTTGATCGATGGTCAATGGATTGCCTTCCCAAATCACAGCGATTTGGAGCGAGCGGTATTCGATATGGTGGTCGCTGGACGAATCGCTGGCGATGATGTTGCGATTATGATGGTCGAAGCGGAAGCAACAACTAAGACAATTTCGTTGATTGGCGAGGGTGCGACCGCCCCAACCGAGGAGATCGTTGGTGCTGGCCTAGAGGCAGCAAAGCCATTCATCCGAGTACTCTGCGAAGCGCAATTGAAACTTGCCAAGGTCGCAGCGAAGCCAACGGCAGAATTCCCAGTCTTCCTGGATTATCAGCCAGATGCTTTTGAAGCAGTCGAGAAGGTTGCAAAGGATCGACTTGCCAAGGCTCTAACAATTGCTGGAAAGCAAGAACGTGAGACTGAACTCGATTCCATTTCAGAGGAAGTTAAGAGCAGTCTTGCTTCACAATTCGAAGGGCGCGAGAAAGAGGTTTCCGCCGCGCTTCGTTCGTTAACTAAGAAACTAGTACGACAGCGAGTACTTCGAGAGAAGATTCGCATCGACGGCCGCGGCCTCCGCGATATCCGCCCGCTTACTGCAGAAGTTGAGGTTGTGCCTCGGGTACATGGTTCAGCCCTCTTCGAGCGCGGCGAGACCCAGATTCTTGGAATTACGACATTGAATATGCTCAAGATGGAGCAGCAGTTAGATACCTTGAATCCTGAAGATCACAAGCGCTACATGCACAATTACAACTTCCCGCCATATTCCACTGGTGAGACTGGTCGAGTTGGTTCGCCGAAGCGGCGCGAAATCGGCCACGGTGCACTTGCAGAGCGCGCACTACTTCCAGTGCTTCCAGCACGTGAAGAGTTTCCATATGCAATCCGTCAGGTATCCGAAGCTCTTGGATCCAATGGTTCGACTTCCATGGGTTCGGTATGTGCATCGACTCTCTCTTTGCTAAATGCGGGTGTGCCGCTGAAGGCGCCAGTCGCAGGTATCGCAATGGGCTTGATCTCCGATGATGTCGATGGCAAGACCGAATATGTGGCACTTACCGACATCCTTGGCGCTGAAGATGCCTTTGGCGATATGGATTTCAAAGTCGCAGGTACCAAGGATTTTGTGACCGCCCTTCAGTTGGACACCAAGCTTGATGGAATTCCAGCAAGCGTCCTGGCTGGGGCATTACTTCAGGCAAAAGAGGCTCGCCTTGCGATCCTCAATGTCATGAATGAAGCAATCGACCGCCCGGATGATATGAATCCATTGGCGCCGCGGATCATCTCTATCAAGATTCCAGTAGATCAGATTGGCGCGGTTATCGGACCGAAGGGCAAGGTAATCAACCAGATCCAAGAGGAGACTGGTGCAGAGATCACCATCGAAGATGATGGAACCATCTATATCGGCGCTACGAACGGTGTAGCCGCTGAAGCTGCCAAGGCGCAGATCATCGGAATCGCCGATCCAAAACTCCCCGAAGTGGGCGAGCGGTACAACGGAACTGTCGTGAAGCTTGCAGCTTTCGGCGCGTTCATCAATCTCCTTCCAGGCAAAGATGGCTTGCTTCACGTGTCACAGATTCGGAAGATGCATGGTGGTAAGCGCATCGAAAATCTTGAGGATGTAATGAAGGTAGGCGACAAGGTCCATGTTGAGATCGGTGAAATCGATCCAAAGGGCAAACTTTCGCTCGTCCCAGTTCTCGAAGACTCAGCAAGCGAATAACTAGTATGACTGTGCGCAAGACCGTTCATCCGAGCGGCTTGCGCATTGTCACAGAAGAAATCCCCAATGTTCGAAGCACCGCTTTTGGCATCTGGGTCAATGTCGGTTCCCGAGATGAGTCCCCGAAAGTTGCTGGCGCTTCGCATTTCTTAGAGCACTTACTCTTCAAAGGAACTAAGTCCCGAAGCGCGCTTGATATCTCAGCGGCAATCGAAGCTGTTGGCGGAGAGATGAACGCCTTCACAAGTAAGGAATACACCTGTTTCTACGCTCGAACCATCGATACCGATCTGCCACTAGCGATAGATGTGATATCCGATCTGATCTCCTCCTCAACCGCCAGACCTGAAGATGTAGATGCAGAGCGGAAAGTCGTCCTCGAAGAGATCTCGATGCGCGATGATGATCCCTCCGACCTAGTTCATGACTTATTTTCCGAGACCTTCTTTGGTGACACCCCACTTGGTCGTCCGATATTAGGGAGTGTGGAATCAATCAATTCGCTCTCGCGGAATTCGATCTTCAATTACTACAAGAAGAGATATCTACCGAATCAAGTAGTTGTCTCCATCGCCGGTAATTTCAAGGCTAGTAAAGCCCGCGACCTAGTTCTTGGCGCCCTAGAAAAGGATGATTTCTTAGCTCAGAGTAAAGGCGCTGGGGGTATTCGAAGTAAGAGCCCAAGTCGAGTCATCAATTCACCCCGGGTCGGATTGATACATCGCAAGACGGAACAAGCGCACCTTTTCTATGGCGTTCCAGGAGTGGCGCGAGATGATAAGCGTCGTTTTGCGATGAGCGTACTCTCAGCTGCCCTCGGTGGTGGAATGTCGTCGCGATTGTTCCAAGAGATCCGTGAGAAGCGGGGATTGGCATATTCGGTTTACACATATACCCAACAATTTGCCGGCGCTGGAATGATTGGAGCTTACGTGGGTTGTGCTCCTAAGCGAGCTACCGAAGTGGTTTCAATAATCCGCGATATCTTCCATGATGTAGCAGTTAACGGATTGACTCATGAGGAATTACTGCGGGCGCAAGGTGCCGTGAAAGGGTCCTTGGTCCTTAGTCAAGAAGATACCGGTTCGCGCATGAGTCGGATTGGAAAGAGCGAATTGGTGCATGGCGAGATCATGGGTTTCGACGAGATTCTGGGCGCCATCTCTTCGGTCAATTCCAGCGACATTCGAAATCTAGCTAGCGAGTTTTTGACCAATAGCCCTACGCTTGCCGCAGTGGGCCCATTCACAAGAGAGTCAATCTTCGAGAAGGTGATGTAGTAGTGGCAATCAAAGTAGCCGTAGTCGGCGCCAAAGGAAGAATGGGCCGTGAAGCAGTCTCAGCGATCCGGATGGCGGACGATCTTGAATTAGTTGCAGAGATCGATATTGGAGACTCAATCGAGAAGCTTCAAGCATCTGGCGCAGAAGTGATGGTCGACTTCACAAGTCCAGATTCGGTAATGCAGAATGTCGAATTCGCAATCCGCAGCGGTATCCATGTAGTAATCGGTACAACTGGTTTTGATCAAGCCCGACTAGATCAGCTTGCCAGTTGGTTGGCAAATTCGCCTAGGACTGGAGCTCTAGTAGCGCCAAATTTCGGACTGGGTGCGATCTTGATGATGCAGTTCGCCGCAACCGCTGCTCGTTATTTTGAATCGGTAGAGATTGTCGAGTTGCACCACCCAGAGAAGGCTGATGCTCCAAGTGGAACTGCAGCTCGGACTGCCGAGATGATCACAGAAGCGCGGAAGCTTGCTAATCGTCCGGCCATGCCAGATAAGACCAGCAAAGCTCTAGATGGTGCGCGGGGCGCCAAGGTCGGAGATGTCCCAATTCATTCGATTCGTTTACGTGGACTTGTGGCGCACCAAGAAGTTCTCTTTGGCGATCAAGGTGAGACGCTTTCAATCAGACATGATTCGATGGATCGCTCTGGTTTTATGCCTGGAGTACTCCTAGGTGTAAGGAAGGTCGGATCCCATCCCGGACTGACCGTTGGCTTGGATAAGTATCTAGATATCTGAAAGGAAGCAGATGAGCGCGAATATAAAGATGTATGGAGCCGATTGGTGTGGTGATTGCCGACGTTCCAAGCGATTCTTGGATACCAACAGTGTTGCTTATGAATATGTGGATGTAGAGACCGATACATCTGCTTCAGAAAAAGTCATTGAAATCAATGGTGGGATACGCTCCATCCCGGTAATCGTCTTCCCAGATGGTACGCATCTAACTGAACCCTCCGATAATGCTCTCAAAGAGAAACTCGAGTCGCTAAAACTTCTCTAATCGACTCTCTGAGAGTTAGCCATCGTGATACTGATGGCGGTTATCACGGTACCTACCACGAGCATCCCAATAATGGCGCTTGTGGAATTCTCCATGGTCCGTGTGACCCACTCAGCAAGCCATGTTACGAGTGGTTAGCCGATTCTGTATACGAGCGCAGAGACAACCGCGCCGGAAAGCATCACAATCGGGAAGGAAAGTCGCAATTTGAGGGCTAGCGCTGCCGCAAATAATCCAAAGATCCGATGGTCAAGGCGTATCTCACCTTCATTGGTTACGGTTTGGACTGCGACCAGCGCGCTAAGAAGCACCACTGGAATTAATTCGTTGACGCGCTGGATACGTGGACGATTCAACCAATTCTCTGGAACGCTATAGCCGAGATACTTGATGAGGTAACAGAGCAGGCTTGCACCAAGCGTCGCTATCCAGATGGAAGTCATTTCGCTCGCCATCCGAGAATCACTGCAATCGCTACGGTCGCGATTATTGGTAAACCTGCACCTACGGCTGGCGATAGGGCAATTGCCAATGTAATCGCCAGGAAGGCTGCAATGCGGTTTCGATTGGAATCCAATCGTGGCCAGAGAAGTCCTAAGAAGGCTGCTGGAACGGCCGCATCTAGCCCCCAAGCCGAGATGTCCCCGATAGAACTTGCACTCAATGCACCAATCAGGGTGAATAGATTCCAGAATATATAGACGCCGATGCCCGTAGCGAAGAATCCGTATCGCATTGCAGGTAGACCGCGATTCTCTTGAGAGAGTGCAACGCCGGTGGACTCATCGATCGTGATCTGCGCTCCAAGGATCTTGCGCACCCCGGATAATTTGAGGATTGGAGTCATTCGCATCGCATATAGCCCATTACGTATTCCCAAGAGCGCACCAGTTGCAATAGCGCTGATTGCAGATCCGCCGGCTCCCATCACGCCAATGACAGCGAATTGTGATGCGCCAGAGAATAGGACTAGCGAAAGAATGCAACTCTGGAGGACTGAGAATCCGGCCGCCACAGAAGCGGCGCCGAAAGCCGCGCCGTAGGTGCCCACCGGGATGGCTACGCTCAGTGAATCGCGTAACACCACGCGTCGCTCGAATGACACGCGCCAATTCTGCCGCATCAATTCCCGACCTAAGACAACTCGATGGATAGGGTCACGCTCGTGAGTGAATCCCAAGAAATCGTCTTCCGCGACGATGTGACCGTAGAACTGGTAAAAGCGAGCGCCAATGACGCTGATGTGATCTGGGCGGCGCGCGTGTCGACCGCTGGCGAGCAATCCCTCGCAGAGATCAATGCAGATCCAGCACGATCAGCTGGGCTAATCAACTATCTCGCACGCGAACGACACGGCTCGCCATTCGAACATACTTCGATGACCTTCTTTGTTAGCGCCCCAATCTTTGTATTCCGAGAATTCATGCGCCACCGAATTGCCTCCTACAATGAGGAGAGCGGTCGTTACCGGGAACTAGATCCGGTCTTCTATGTTCCAAATAAGGATCGAAAGTTGGTCCAAACCGGAAAGACTGGGCATTACATATTCGTCGACGGAACCGATGAACAATTCGAGATAACCATCAACGCTATGAAGGACACATACCGAATCGCCTATGCGAATTACCAGAAGATGCTGGAAGCAGGCGTTGCCCGAGAGGTCGCTCGTGCCGTGCTTCCGGTTGCACTTTATTCATCGATGTATGTGACTATGAATGCTCGAGCTCTGATGAACTTCCTTTCGCTTCGCACTTCCCGAGAAGGTTCGCACTTCCCGAGCTACCCCCAGCGGGAGATCGAGATGGTCGCCGAGAAGATGGAAGCGCACTTCGCCCAGTTGATGCCGCTGACCTACGCCGCATTTGAGAAGTCTGGCCGAGTCGCTCCGTAGTAGCCTTCCCCAATGACAATCTCGGCCCCATTCGGCCGCCTCGCCACCGCAATGGTGACGCCCTTCAAAAGTGATCTAGAGATCGATTGGGCGGGAGTAGAGAAGCTTGCCGCTCATCTACAAAGCACCGGACATGATGCGATTGTCGTAAATGGAACCACTGGTGAAGCTCCGACCACTAGTGATGAAGAGAAGATTGAGATCATCAAAGCGGTAATCCGCGCTACGAGCGGGAAAGTCAAAGTGATCGCCGGCGCCGGCAATAATGAAACTTCGCACTCAATAGAACAGGCGAAGATGGCGGCCGCTGCGGGAGCCGATGGATTATTGGTCGTCACTCCTTATTACAACAAGCCTCCACAAGCTGGGATTGAGGCTCATTTCCGAGCAATGGCTGACGCAACCGATGTTCCTGTCATGCTCTATGACATTCCGGGGCGAACTGGAATAGCGATTGAACCGGACACAATCTGTCGCCTGGCGGAGCATAAGAACATCGTCGCTTTGAAAGACGCAAAAGGTGATGTTGCTTCAACATCTTGGGTGATCAAGCGCTCTGGAATTCCGGTCTACTCCGGTGACGATATCTTGAATCTGCCATTGCTTTCAGTCGGGGCAGTCGGCTTTGTCTCGGTCTGCGGACATACTGTTGGATCGCGGTTGCGCGAGTTACTAGATGCGTGGTTCGGCGGAAATTCCAAGCGCGCCCTGGAGATTCACCAAGAGTTGCTTCCGGTTTATACGGGAACCTTCCGCACCCAAGGCGCAATCCTCACGAAAGCTGCGCTGAACTTGATGGGTTTGCCAGGCGGAAAAGTTAGATTACCGCTCGTCGATGCGACTGCGGCTCAGATCTCCCAATTAAAGGAAGATCTCCAACTAGGTGGAGTGAAACTCAACTAATGAATCATCCGCATCCCGAACTCGGGCTGCCCCCAAAACTAGCTGCTAAAACTCTGCGCATCGTCGCACTTGGTGGTCTTGGTGAAATCGGGCGGAACATGACGGTCTTCGAATACGAAGGCGATCTCTTAGTCGTCGATTGTGGCGTCTTATTCCCGAGCGAGAACCAACCAGGCGTGGATTTGATCCTGCCAGATTTCTCCTATATTCGAGATCGGTTATCTGATATCCGGGCGGTATTCCTGACGCATGGACATGAGGATCACATCAGCGCCCTTGGATATCTACTGCGGGAACGCGCCGATATTCCAATCATCGGATCACAACTCACACTTGCTTTCGTCAAGGGAAAGTTACGGGATCATCGGATAAATCCGATAACGATCGAAGTGAGGGAAGGTCAGCGACGGAAGGTCGATAACTTTGAACTCGAATTCGTCGCCGTCAATCACTCCATTCCCGATGCGCTTGCTCTCGTTATCCGAACTGGAGCCGGCACGGTTCTACACACCGGAGATTTCAAGATGGACCAACTCCCGCTTGATGGCCGGACTACTGACCTTAATCGCTTTGCCGCACTTGGCTTAGAGGGCGTCGATCTCTTCATGGTTGACTCCACCAATGCTGATATCCCGGGCTTCACAACTTCAGAGCGCGAGATCATGCCGGTATTGGATCGAGTCATCGCAAAGACCAAACGGAGAGTCATAGTCGCATCTTTCGCATCTCATGTTCATCGCGTACAGCAGGTCATAGATCTGGCATTCACCCATGGAAAGAAGATTGCATTCATTGGACGGAGCATGGCGCGAAATATGACTTTGGCGTCTCAACTCGGCTATCTTCACATTCCACCTAATACTCTGATAAGTGAAGATGAGATCGAGGATCATGGTGACGATATCGTCTTGATCTGCACCGGCTCGCAAGGTGAACCGCTAGCAGCCCTCTCTCGGATGGCAAATGGAGATCATCGGATCAAAGTTGGTTCGGGAGATACGGTCATCTTGGCATCATCACTCATCCCAGGAAACGAGAGCTCGGTCTACCGGGTGATAAACGAATTGACGAGGTTCGGGGCCCATGTGGTCCATAAGGGGAATGCCCTAGTCCATGTCTCTGGACACGCTGCGGCCGGTGAATTGTTGTATTGCTACAACGTTGTAAAGCCTAAGAATGTCATGCCGGTTCACGGCGAATGGCGCCACCTACGAGCAAATGGTGAACTTGCGATTGCAACTGGGGTTCGCCGAAATAATGTGGTGATTGCCGAGAATGGTGTTGTTGTAGATCTCGCTAAGGGGAGCGCAGAGATAGTTGGGGCCGTGCCCTGTGGCTATGTTTATGTGGATGGTCAGAGCATAGGTGACATAACCGAAAGTTCCTTGAAGGACCGATTGATTCTTGGAGAAGAAGGTTTCATCTCGGTGATAGTTGTGATTGATTCCCAGACCGGCAAGATCGTCGCTGGACCAGATATCCACGCGCGCGGTTTTGTTGAAGACGATGCGCTCTTCGATGAGGTGCGCGGACGAATCGAAGGCGCACTCGCTGGGGCCGTAGCAAGTGGCATAAACGGAACTCACCAACTATCGCAAGTCGTTCGGCGAACTGTCGGAAGTTGGGTAGGTGGCGAACATCGAAGAAAGCCGATGATCGTCCCAGTGGTAATAGAAGTCTGACGGCGCGCCTAACAGTTCAAGAATTTTCCGTCGCATACGATTTTTCGTTGTGGCAAAGAAGTCTCGTGAAAAATCGAACCCGGTCGGGATCCTCTCTCGAATCATTGGGTCGATTTGGCGCGGGTTGGCAAAGATCCTCGGCGGCGCAGTTCGATTTGTGACGCGCGGTGCCAAGGATCTGGATCCGGAGCACCAACGGGATGGTTTCGCCTTATTGCTTCTTGTCGTCGCTCTCATCGCCGCAGCGACAACTTGGTGGAATCTCGATAACGCATTTGGCAGGGCTGCCTATGCCTTCTTCTTCGGAGCGGTCGGGCGTATTGCGATCCTCACCCCGCTCTTATTTGGATATTTTGCTATTCGATTGTTCCGTGAACCCCAAGAGAAATCGGCGACGGGCCGGATAACGATTGGTTCACTTTTACTTATCCTCAGTTCAACTGGAATCGTCCATATCGTAAATCCCAGTTCGATAAATACTGGGGCAACGGCGATGCGCGAAGGCGGCGGCTGGATTGGGTATGCCGTATCCACACCGCTTGTAGCGCTTGTCACAGATATCTTGGCACTTCCGATTCTGATTCTGACTCTGTTATTTAGCGTTCTAGTTATTACAGCGACGCCATTTGCCCGAGTTTTCGAGATGCTGCGCGGCTTTTTTTCTGGGGCGAAGATGAAAGTCAGTGATGCGATTGAAGATCGCAAGGAACGGCGAAGTGAGGAATTCGAGATAGCAGACACTCCGCCATTCGAGACGCCGCTGGTCCAAGAATTCGTCAACCAACCTGAAGAGGAAGAGCTCGACGAGGAGAGTTTTGATGAAGAGTTCACCGTCGAGATTCCAAAGGAGGAAGTCAAGAGTTCGAAACCTGCTCGTCCAGTGCAATTGGTGCTAACACCGAACGACCCCTATCTCCTTCCCGATATGGAGCTACTCAGATCAAGCCCGCCAAGCAAGGGCAAGAGCAAGGCAAATGAACAGGTCGTGCAAGCCCTCACCGAACTTTTCGCTCAATTTGAGATTGATTGCGAGGTAACTGGATTCATGCGCGGTCCGACGGTTACTCGCTACGAAGTCGAGCTCGGTTCCGGTGTCAAAGTCGAAGCAATCACCGCTCTCTCCAAGAACATTGCATATGCCGTTGCTAGTGGTGATGTTCGAATCCTCTCCCCGATACCAGGTAAATCTGCCGTTGGAATCGAGATTCCTAATACTGATCGCGAGATCGTATCCCTAGGTGATGTACTTAAATCCAGCGTGGCTGGAAATGATCATCATCCGATGGTGGTCGCGCTAGGCAAGGATGTTGAGGGCAATTTCATCTGCGCAAACCTGGCGAAGATGCCACATCTACTTGTAGCTGGCGCAACAGGAGCTGGAAAATCTTCGATGATAAATTCTCTAGTTACATCGATCTTGATGCGAGCTACGCCAAACGATGTTCGGTTGATATTGATTGATCCAAAACGAGTCGAATTGAATGCTTATGATGGAATTCCACATTTGATTGCGCCGATAATCACCAATCCTAAGAAAGCTGCCGACGCATTGGCCTGGGTTGTCCGCGAGATGGAGATGCGCTATGACGATCTCTCGACTTACGGATTCAGGCATGTGGATGACTTCAACAAGGCGGTAAGGTCTGGAAAGGTCACGCCAGCGCCGGATAGCTCAGGTTCACTCGAGCCATATCCCTATCTGCTGATAGTTATCGATGAGTTAGCCGATCTGATGATGGTTGCCGCTCGCGATGTTGAAGATTGCATCGTCCGAATCACGCAATTAGCCAGAGCTGCGGGAATACATCTGGTGATCGCAACGCAGCGCCCAAGCGTTGATATCGTCACAGGTTTGATCAAAGCAAACGTGCCCTCTCGACTCTCATTTGCCACATCATCGCTAGCCGATTCTCGAGTAATCCTTGATTCGCCAGGTGCAGAAAAATTGGTTGGTCAAGGTGATGGTCTATTCCTGCCGATGGGCGCCAGCAAGCCGATTCGAATCCAGGGAGCATATGTATCAGAGCGGGAGATCGAATCAGTTGTCTCTCACGTTAAATCACAACTCAAACCGACTTATCGTGAAGACATTCTCCGTCCGGTTACGACAACTCGAACTAGCGATGACGAAATCGGCGATGATTTAGATTTACTGATACAGGCAATCGAACTTGTTGTGTCGACCCAATTTGGCTCTACTTCAATGCTCCAGCGAAAGTTACGAATTGGCTTTGCTAAAGCAGGTCGCCTGATGGATCTGATGGAGAGCAGGGGGATCGTCGGACCCTCAGAAGGCTCTAAGGCACGCACCGTGCTGGTTAAGCCAGATGACCTCGAATCAGTCTTGGAAGTCATTCGCGGGTGATATCCAGGGGTTAATTCTCCGCTCGGGCTTGTTACATCATTTCTCATCCAGGTAAAATTTCCCTCCCAATCAGGCGAGGTATCCATGTCCGTCGGCTCATCGCTCCGCGAAGTAAGAAAGACCGCAGGATTTAGTACTGCGGAATTAGCTTCGCGTACTCGCATACCCGAGAGCGTGATTGAAGATCTAGAGAAAGATAATTTCAATACCTCAGGTGGCGCGGCTTATGCTCGCGGACATATCCGAACTATCGCTCGCATCTGTGGCGTATCACCGGATTCGATCCTCGCTCAATTCGATAGCCAGACTATTCCACTAAATAAATCGATACGCGAACTGTTGAATGACAACAATGCAGCGCCGAATCGTCCAATGAAGAAACCGGTGAGTTGGAAATCATTGACTGGAGTTGTAGCCGGCATTGCGGTACTTGGCGTATTTGGAATTGCACTTTTAAATGGGAATTCAAATAGTGGCAATACTCGAGAGATTACCCAGAATGAATCTGGTGAGAATGCTCCAGTTGCACAGAAGCGTGATGGGGTAGAAGTCGTAGTGCGAGCGGTAAACGGACTCTCGTGGGTCGCTGTCAACGACAGCACGGGAAGCACACGATTTAGCGGGCGGCTACGGCAAGGCGAGGAACGAGTCTTCACTGATAACCAACTTCTATATTTGGTGATCGGTAACGCCGGCGCGATCCAATTAATCGTAAATGGTGAAGATTTAGGGGTAACTGGGCGAGTTGGCGAGGTTGTTCGCCTTGAATTCGGGCCGCAAGCCCTCAGTTCACAGGGTTAAATTCTTATCTCGGTAGAATCTCGGAGTGTCCAAGCCGAGTGAGAAACTTAGGAATGTCGCCTTAGTAACTCTAGGCTGCGCGCGCAATGAGGTCGACTCTGAGGAGTTGGCCGGCCGCCTTGCAGCTGATGGCTGGAATCTAGTCACGGATGTAGAGAGCGCAGATATCGCAGTCGTTAACACTTGTGGCTTTATCGAATCTGCCAAGAAGGACTCCGTTGATGCGCTGTTAGAGGCTCACTCCCTCAAGGGCGATGGGACAGTCCGTGCGGTGGTGGCGGTGGGATGTATGGCTGAGCGGTATGGCAAAGAATTGGCGGAAGCGCTGCCGGAAGCCGATGCCGTATTGGGCTTCGATGATTATCAAGATATCTCCCAGCGACTCCAGGCCATCCTTGCCGGTGAGAAACGAGAGGTTCACCAACCGAAGGATCGGAGGAGTCTGATTCCGATTGCTCCGGTGGAGCGTCAAGAAGTAAAAGTGAAGATGGGGCAGGGTGGTTTCGCCCGGAAGAGACTTGGGAATTCACCGTTAGCGCCGCTAAAGATTGCATCCGGTTGTGATCGCAGATGTACCTTCTGCGCCATTCCACAGTTCCGCGGCGCATTCGTTTCACGACGCCCGACGGAAATCATTGATGAAGCGAAGTGGCTAGCAGCAAATGGAGTGAGTGAACTATTCCTGGTAAGTGAGAACACCACTTCATATGGAAAGGACCTCGGAGACTTACGAATCCTAGAGGCGCTGCTGCCAGATCTCGCAAAGATTGATGGCGTCGAGCGTATCCGCCTGTCATATCTCCAACCAGCCGAGATTCGCCCTTCGCTTCTACAGGCGATGGTCGCAACCGAGAAAGTCGTTCCCTATTTCGATATCTCTTTCCAACATTCGTCTGGTTCGTTATTGCGAAGGATGCGACGGTTTGGCGATAGTGAGAAGTTCTTACATTTACTCTCGCAGATTCGGGCGTTAAACCCAGAGGCTGGTATTCGCTCCAATTTCATCGTGGGTTTCCCAGGCGAGACCGAGGGTGAGTATCAGGAGTTGGTGGATTTTCTGGCCAGTGCCCGATTAGATGCGATTGGAATCTTCCCGTATTCAGATGAGGATAAGACCGAAGCCGCAACCTTGGCGGGCAAGTTGCCGACTGAATTGATAGCTGAGCGAACCGAATCCCTCCGCCGAATTACCGAAGAGTTGGTTTATGAGCGAGCTGCGGAGCGGATTGGCGAGCGAATCCGCGTCCTGATCGAGGATGACGCGACCATGGAGGGTCGCGCCGATCATCAGGGCCCTGAGGTGGATTCAACTACCTTCCTTACTGGAAGGGGCGCTTCATATCGAATCGGACAATATGTGGATGCGATTGTCAGCGATGTAGCGGGAGCTGATTTGGTGGCGCAGCCACTATGACCTTGCCGAATATCCTCACGGTCTTCCGAATCCTCGCCCTTCCTTTCTGCGCCTGGACGCTCTTCGTCGATGGTGGCGATAATCCGACTTGGCAGGTGATCTCTTGGACTTCATTCTTTATTGTTGGAATGACCGATGTCCTGGATGGAAGAATTGCTCGCAGTCGCAATCAGATTTCTAACTTTGGCGCAATCCTTGATCCGATTGCAGATAAGGCGCTCATTGCAACGGCGCTGATTGGACTCTCCATATTGGAGAAGTTGCCATGGTGGGTCACCATTCTCATCTTGGTGCGTGAGATAGGTGTGACCATTCTTAGATTTGCTGTCATTAAGCGAGAGGTAATCTCTGCAAGTAAAGGTGGCAAGATAAAGGCGCTGACCCAGAACTTTGCGGTTGGTTTCTACATACTTCCACTTCCGGATTATCTCTTCCTACCTCGCGATATCCTTTTGGGGGTTGCTGTAACTTTAACACTCTGGACTGGATATCAATATTTCCGGAGCGCTCTGCGAAAATGAATTTAGCAATTGAGATCGTCGAATTATTGAGAGCTCGTAACCAGACTCTCGCAGTCGCAGAATCGGTTACTGGAGGTGGGCTCGCCAGCGCAATAACTGAGGCTGAAGGAGCTTCACATTGTTTCCGCGGTGGGGTAGTCGCATACTCAGAGACCAGTAAGGTGCGCGATCTAGATGTCTCAGCTGAATTGATTGCTGAGAAAGGCGTCTATTCCGAGGAGGTTGCTGAGGCGATGGCTATCGGGGCGGCTCGGAGATTTGGCGCCGATTGGGCCATTGCGACGACTGGAGTAGCAGGTCCTGGCCCATCGAAAGGAGTTAAGTCTGGCTCGATCTGGGTTGCATTCCACGGCCCGGGTCGACGCGAGAATCTCTATTTGGAACTCCCCGGAGAGCGAGGCTCGGTCCGCTCCGGCGCGGTAGAAAGCGCGATGGCAGCCTTCGCGCGTATCCTTAGGGGCTAGTAGCCATTACTTATTCGCGCTGAGAAAGGGGAGCCTGGTGGTCTTGATGCGTACCCATATCGGGCAGGCGCTCCGTACTGCTCGAGTCGCTCAGGAGCGGACGCTCCGCGATGTGGCGAAAGGGGCTCGCGTATCCCTGGGTTACCTCTCAGAGGTCGAGCGAGGCCAGAAGGAAGCATCCTCAGAGCTATTGAATTCGATCTGTACCGCTCTAAATATCTCGTTAGCCACAGTACTCGCTGAAGTTGCGACTCAAATAAAGCTTCACGAATCCCCGGTACTTACAGTCGTAGACACAAACGCCGCGTAAGGTTCTGGCTGTGACCGCAAACAGCGCCCGTTCAACTTACCAACATCAATCCACGATTCATCGTCGCAAG
>VFQT010002324.1_pt1 | contig 19871 bp, 18 predicted proteins | sample 3512381 | NCBI WGS metagenome assembly VFQT01 (sample SAMN10412376, study PRJNA504923) | tailings metagenome | isolation source: Relicate 2 Philex TSF3 active mining site | place: Philippines: Tuba, Benguet | collected 2017-08-29
GCCTGCGCCAGCTTCAGTCCGAATGTCGTCGGTTCGGCATGGATGCCGTGGCTGCGACCGATGCAGACTGTATTCTTGTGCTCGAAGGCGCGCGTCTTCAGCGCGGCCAGCACGCGGTCCACGTCCGCGATCAGGATGTCGGCGGCGCGTACGAGCTGAACGTTCAGGCATGTATCGAGGACGTCGGACGAGGTCATGCCCTGGTGCACGAAGCGGGCCTCGGGGCCGACATGTTCCGCCAGATGGGTCAGGAAGGCGATCACGTCGTGCTTGGTGACGCGCTCGATCTCGTCGATGCGCGCGACGTCGAACTTCGCCGAAGCGCCCTTGTCCCAAATGACCTTGGCGGCCTCCTTGGGGATGATGCCGAGGTCGGCCATGGCCGTGGCGGCATGTGCCTCGATCTCGAACCAGATGCGAAAGCGGGTCTCTGGATCCCAGATGGAGGTCATCTCGGGGCGGGAATAGCGCGGGATCATGGGTCTGGTCCTGATTTTCGAGTGTTTCGGGTGGGCCTAGCAGAGCCGGCCGCGCTCGGCAACGCTCGGCGCGACCGCTGCGGCCATGTTGCGCTCGACGACCCGGCGACGCATTGTCTGCACCGGGAGAGCGTCAGGAGGTGCGGGACCTAAGCCGCCGCTGGTTCCGAGGGAGAGGGAGATGACGGGTCTGACAGTCGCTCATGCCAACGCGATACTGGCCGACAGCTTTGCGCCATGGGTACGCGCCATGGGACTCTCGATCCAATCCGTAGGGACCGATCGCGTGATCATGTGCATCCCGTTCTCGGACGAGCTGTGCCGGATCGGGGGAACGATGTGCGGCCAAGCGCTGGCTTCGGGCGCCGATACCGCGATGGTCATTGCTTTGGCGGCGGCCATGGGCCGTTTCGAGCCGGTGACGACGGTGGACCTGTCCACGACATTCATGCGGCCGATTTCCGGAAAGGATGCGATGCTGGACGCGAGAGTCGTGCGGTTGGGTAAGACGTTGGGCTTTTGTTCTTGCGAAATCCGCGAGCAAGGCGGCGCGAAGCCCGCTGTTATCGCCCGTGCGACGTATGCGATCCTGAGTTGAGTGCCGGGGCGATCCAGATCCGGCAGGTGGTGTCTCGAGGCAAGCAAGCGACCGCTTCCGGCTTGTCAAAAATCGACGGTTCTTCGGAGGAACGGCTCAATGTCGAAAGAGCTCGTGCAACAGCAGTTCGGCGCAAACGCCGCCGCTTATCTGACTTCGACTGTGCATGCGAAGGGGGCCAGTCTGCAGCGGCTGGTGGAGCTGGTTCAACCGAAGGCATCTTGGGTGGCGCTCGACGTGGCGACGGGAGCGGGGCACACAGCCGCCGTGTTCGCACCGCACGTTTCGCGGGTCGTCGCGAGCGATCTGACGCCGGAAATGCTGGATCAGGTGAAGCGGCTGGCGCACGAGCGTGGCCTCACCAACATGGACACCGCGATCGCGGACGCGGAGAGCCTCCCATTCGAGGATGCGAGCTTCGATCTCGTGACCTGCCGGATCGCGCCGCATCACTTTCCCAGCGTGGCGCTTTTTCTCGCCGAGTCCTATCGCGTGCTCAAGGCCGGAGGCATCTTTGCGCTGGTCGACAACGTCTCGCCGGACGAGGAAACCACACCCGGGTTCTCGAAGGCGGAATTGCGGGATGCGGCCGCCGGCTACAATGCCTTCGAGAAGATCCGCGACCCGTCACACGGCCGCGCGCTGGCAACCGCAGAATGGATCGAATTGATCGAGGATACCGGGTTCGCTCTCATACATCGAGAGCATGCCCCGAAGGCAATGGATTTCGCCAGCTGGTGCAAGACCATGCAGGTGCCGGCCGACACGGTGATCCGGTTGCGCGCCATGCTGGACGAGGCGCAGCCGGCGCTGAAGGCATTCCTGAAGCCGTCCTTCGTGGACGGAAAAATCGGGTTCATGCTCGACGAGTTGATCGCGATCGCACGAAAGCCAGCGTGAGCGAGGCAGCGGCGGGGCGCGGCATCGGGCTCAGTGACGTGTCGCCGAGTTGTGCCCTGCCGTGTCCCAGATGGCGGAGAGGTCGTCGCAGATATCCGTTCGCGCTGCCCGAGTCGTGCGGCTCGCAATGAGATGCACCTCGTTTGCGCCGATACGGGCCCCCAGACGACGCACTTCGGCTCGATTGAGCGTGGAGCTGATGTGCTCGCAGCTCAGCACGGCGATGATGCGTCGGCGATCGTCCGCGTCGCGGCGCACCAGGATGGCGATGGCGCGTGGAAACGTCGGGCAGCCCCGCAGCGAATGAACACGGCACGTGTAAGTCCGGCCGGAGCCGCCCATCCACATGTAGGACGCGATGCGCGGTGCAAGTTCGGGCGGCAGCTTGCCGCCGCGCGCCGGTTCCAAAGCCAGACGTTCTGCTGATCGAGACGTCGTTTTCACGATTCTGCTCATCGAGGGCCAGCCGCGTCAACACAGGACAATTCAATGCTCGAATGGCTAACCACAAAAATCGGACTGAACATGGCGCTGGAGTTCACATCCTCGTCAATTCGCTGTCACCTCGCACCATAGCGTAGACGGCGCGGCGCCTCTGCGAGCGGAAAACGCGGGCAACGGTTAACCGGTTCCCACCGCGCGCGCTGTTCTGGTCGTCGCCGCCGAGATGCCGGGAATACACGCAGGCGCAGTCCCCTATTGGCACGCGGCATAGCCGCAAATTCGGCAAACCCAGCACCCGGCTTCGCGAACGAGCGGCTCACCCTCGCAGCGAGGGCAATAATTTCCGCTACGGCCGTTGGTGGTGCCGGCCGGTTGCCTGCCGAACTCGGCGGGAAGTTGGCAGACCCCACCGGCAAGCGGGATCGCCTCCGGTGCGCCTTCGGCGAACTCCCGAGAAGGGTTGGCGAGTGGTATCAGCTCCGGCGCGGACGATACCTGTCCCTGGCGCGCCGCCCCGGGTGCCGGTGGAGCGCTGGATTTCGCGGCTGCCAGAACGGTGCCGGTGACGGCGTTCGGACGGAACGTCGTGCAGCCCTTGAGGCCGAGCTCGTAGGCGTCCGAATAGACCGACCGGAAGTCGGCGAAGCTGATGTCCTCCGGGCAATTGATGGTCTTCGATATCGAACTATCCACGTGCTCCTGCACGGCAGCCTGCATCGTGAGGTGGTCGCGAGGCGTCAATGCCGCGACGGTGCGGAACACGGCCGCTCGGCGCGGATCTTCGCCCGTCACTTGCCGATACAGATCCGAGGCGTAATCGTGCACCTCGACCTCGTGCACGGCTTCACCGTCGTCGCGGATGCGGCGGCTATAGCTCAGGTCGAAGATGGGCTCGATCCCGGACGAGACATTGCCCGCCAGAAGCGAGATCGTTCCTGTCGGCGCAATCGAGGTGAGGCAGCCATTGCGGATACCGTCCGCCGCGATCGCCGCGCGTATGTCGTCGTCGAGGCGGGCGACGTTTGGCGCGGCCAGGAACGGTTCCTTGCGAAAGAGCGGAAACGCACCCTTCTCGGCGGCGAGGCGACTGCTCTCCAGATAGGCCGCGCGCTCGATCGTGGCCGCCCAGTGTCGCGCCGTCCGAGCGGCGTCGTCCGAGCCGTAGACATGGCCGGTCATCGCCAAGGCATCCGCAAGCCCCGTTAGGCCGAGGCCGATCCGGCGCTTGGCCAACGCCTCCTCCCGCTGAGCCGGGAGCGGGTAGGCGGAGACATCGATGATATTGTCGAGGAAGCGAACGGCGATGCCTGCCAGCGTGCGGAGCCGGTGGATGTCGAGCCGGGCCTCGGGCGTGAACGGATCCAACACGAGCCGTGCGAGATTGATCGAGCCCAACAGGCAGGCGCCGTAGGGTGGCAACGGCTGTTCGCCGCAGGGGTTCGTCGCGTGAATGTGCTCGCAATACGCGAGATTGTTCCTGGCGTTGATGCGATCGATGAAGATGACGCCCGGCTCGGCATAGTCGTAAGTGGCGCGCATGATGCGCTGCCACAGGTCGCGGGCGCCGACCGTGCGGTATGTCACGCCACCGAACCGGAGTGGCCAATCCGCATCGGTGCGGACGGCCTCCATGAAGGCGTCCGTCACAAGGACCGAGAGATTGAAGTTGCGGAGGCTTCCGGCGGTCGCTTTCGCATCGACGAAGGCTTCGATGTCGGGGTGGGTGCAGCTCAACGTGCCCATCATTGCGCCGCGCCGCTGGCCTGCGGACATGATGGTGCGGCACATCGCGTCCCACACCTGCATGAAACTGACGGGCCCCGATGCTCCCGCGCCGACGGTGTGAACCAGCGCCCCCGCGGGTCTCAGCGTAGAGAAGTCGTGTCCGATACCCCCGCCCCGCTGCATCGTGAGCGCGGCTTCCTTCAGATTGTCGAAGATGGAGCCGAGGTCATCCTCGATCCGGCCCATGACGAAGCAGTTGAACAGCGTAACGTCGCGCTTCGTCCCGGCGCCCGCAATGATGCGGCCGCCAGGGAGAAACGTCAGAGAATCCATAGCTTCGAAGAAGGTCTCGGCCCAACGCTCGCGGTGCGCCCGGGGCTCTACGGACGCTGCCGCATGCGCCACGCGGTGCCACGTATCCGAAAGTGTCGCCTCGACCGGCTGGCCGTTCTCGGCACGCAGCCGGTACTTCTGATCCCACACGTACTGGGAAATCGGCGGAAGCTGCTGCGACGGCGAGACCATGGGCGCGAACTCGATACATGGAATAGACGAGTTCAAAGATAGTCGCGCTGGACCACTTCGTCAACCAAATGTTCCCATTAAGTTCCCAATTTGGTCTCGCGAGTCACTCAAGATTTTTGTGCTTCGGGCTCTTCGACGCCGGTTGCCGGCATTGGCGGGGGATTGGGGGATGCCATGGCCTCCGCGATAAGGCGGCGGCTGGCTTCTTCGATGCGGGCTTCCAACGTGCGACGTACCTCGGCGCGCTTCAGGCCAGGTGGCAAGGGGTCGAGAATCTCGACGACGATCGTACCGGGATAGCGGCGCCAGCTCCGGCGCGGCCAAAACAGGCCGGAATTGAGTGCCAACGGCACGAGCGGAAGGCCCAGGCCCTCATAGAGAGCCACGTAGCCCGGCTTATAGTCCGGTTCGGCCCCTGGCGCGCGCCGCGTTCCTTCGGGAAAGATGACGATCTGACGGCCCTGGGCGGACTTCTTCTGCGCATCCGCGATCAAGGCCTTCAATGCGGCGGCGGCGCGGTCGCGCTTGACGAGGATATGCTCGAACTTGACGCAGAACCAGCCATAGAAGGGGATCCATTTCAGTTCGTCTTTGAGAACGATGGCGGGATCTTTGAACAACGGCACGAGGGCGAACGTATCCCAAGCGGACTGATGCTTGGCCACCACGAGGCAGGCGCCTTGGGGCAGCTTTTCATGGCCCCGCACCTCGATCCGCGTGCCGCAGATGATCTTCAGGAGCCAGAGGCAGGTGAGGCCATGAAGCCTCAGGCCCTCCATGGCCCAGGACCGTGGGGCGAGCAACAGCCAGCTTCCCAGCAGCAGAAATATCGCCGTCGCGACGTAGAACGCCGCTGCGAACGCGATCGATCTGATCGTGATTGCGCCAGCCATGCCATCGCCTTCGTTCGGGAGCGGATCAAATCGTGTGCGGGCGGACAGGGTCTTGGGCACGCGAGCCCTGCCACGCGGTCACGGCTCCTAGCATCCTGCCCATGCCCAGTCGAGCGCAGGAGACGAGAAGCTTGATGTATTCGCTGGCATGCATGCGCCAGGAGTGTCGGTCCAGAGACCAGAGGTATTGGTCCTTCGGCCGGCCGACGGCCGGGTAGGCTTCGAGGCGGACGTCGGGCATGGCGCGGGAGAACTCGGCGAGGCTGCGCGGCATGTGATAGGCAGCCGTCACCACGAGCAGGCTCTTGAAACCCCAGTTATGGGCCCATTCCCGTGCCTCCATGGCATTACCGATGGTGTTTTCGGCGACGTGACCGAGATCGACACAGCACGGCACCTTGACCTGCCGGCCAGCGAGGCGGCGCAACAGATCGGCTGCAGTCTTGTTGCTGGGGTGCACGCCGCTGATGAGCATGCGGCGCGCGCGACCGCTGGCCAGCAGTTCGAGTCCGAGGGATATGCGATCGCCAGGTCCTGTCAGCACTACGATGCCGTCCGCCCTGGCGGAGGTGTCAGGTACGAAGCTGCGAACGGCATTCATGAAGATCACGAAGCCGATCGCGAGCACTGCGGTCAGTGCTGCGAGAATGCGCAGGGTGGTTTTGACACGCGACTTCATTCCCCGATCCGGGCGCGACCAGCCCTCGACACGTCCCGCCCCCCGATGCGGGCCCTCCCCGCGCGGTTCGGATGCAGGTTTGCCGGCTTCGACGCGCCTCGTCACATCCTAGTCCTCATTGCTGACTGTTCAAGATGCGGTAGACACCGAACCGAGACGTCAGCATGCAGAGGGCGGCGACCACGAACACCACCACGATCATCACGGCGTAGCCTGCGGGGTCGAGCACGCCGGTGCCGATGAGGCGGTTCATCTCGGCCATGGTGACGGCGCCACCGCCGAGCAGTTCCATGAGGCTCGGTATGAAGAAGAAGACCAAGGTCGCCAGGATTGCTCCGACCAGCCCTGCCCGGATGCCGAGCCGCAGGAAATGGCGCTCGAATTCGCGCGAGATGAACCTGTCGGTCGCGCCGACGAAGTGCAGCACTTCCACGATCTCGCGATTGGCGCTCATCGAGCTGCGCGTCGCCGAGATGATGATGGCCGTGGTCGCCGCGCCCACCAGCATGAGAATGGCGAGACCACCGAGTGCCAGCGAGCGCGTGACGGCACGGATCTGCTTTTGCCAATGGCGATGATCGTCGAGCGTGACGCCCTTGAACTGCGTGGCCAGTTTCCGCCGCAGTTCTGCGAAGTCGGGCGGTGCGCTTCTGTCGAGATCGATGGCGACGAGCCGCGGCAGTGGCAGAGCCTTCAAGGCATCGGAGGTGCCCAGCCAGGGCTCGATCAGCGCCACGGTTTCGTCGATGCCCATCGGATTGACGCTGCGAATGCCCGGCTGCTGCAGGAGATAGGCGACGACATCCTTGGTCAGGCGATCGGTGTTGACGCCGTCGCGCGGCTCGATCTGCACCGTCGCTTCGCTGGCGATGTCGCGTAGCCATGCGGAGGCGGACTTGTTGATCATGTAGACGCTGCCCGCGGTCAGGCAGGCCAGAAAACACATGATCGAGACGACCAGCGTCAGCGAGCGACCGGTGACCGAGCCTGGCGGTACGATGGCCGCGCTGGCTGGACTGCGTGCGGCTTTCGGCGAGGCCGGCCGCATGTCGACGCGCAGCTCCGGATCGACGGGGACGGCAGGAGACGCGTGGGGCTCGGCGTAGTCGTAATCGTCAGCGAACTGCCCGTGCGCAGCCCTCGCGTCGTAGGCCGAGGGATCGACGGGCTGCTCGAACCCGGCGTTCGGGTCGGTATAGCCCTCCTGCCGCTGTCGCGTGTGCGTCGCGGTACGCGCTGGAGGCGGGGCCGGGAGGGCCGTCGGTCTTTCATACGATCCGGACATTACCCTCGTGCAGCTCCAGCCGGGGCGCCCTGAACTGGCGCATGAGTTGATGATCGTGGGTGGCGATGACGACAGACGTTCCCAGGCGATTGAGCTCGATGAAGAGCCGCAGGAGGCGACGTGCCATCTGTGGATCGACGTTTCCGGTCGGCTCGTCGGCGAGCAGCAGCTCGGGCTTGCCGATGACCGCGCGCGCGATTGCCGCGCGCTGCTTTTCACCGCCCGAAAGCACCGAAGGGAACTGGTCCATCCGCTCTCCGAGCCCCACCCACTGCAGCAGATCGGTCACGTCCTCGCGATAATCCGATTCGCGTTTGCCGATGACGCGCAGCGGCAGGGCGACGTTCTGCCAGGTGGTGAGATGGTCGAGCAAGCGGAAGTCCTGAAAGACGATTCCGATGCGACGGCGCAGTTGCGCGCGGCGGCTCGCATCGATGCGCGTCACGTCCTGGGCGAACAGGCTGATGGCGCCGCGCGTTGGCGCCTGAGACAGGAATAGCATGCGCAGCAGCGATGACTTGCCGGCTCCGGACGGTCCGGTGAGGAAGTGGAACGAACCAGGCCGCAGGTGGAACGTCACGTCGCGCAGGACTTCCTTTCCTTGACCGTATCTGAGACCGACGTTCTGAAGCCTGATCACAATTCTTCCTGTCCGGGTATCAGCACCGACGGGCGATTCTGCTACAAGCGGTGCGAATCTTTATGCGGTTGAACGCCCATCGATCAATCATAGATGAATGTGGCGCCGTTAAGAGGTGTCGGCGGCCCCGTTGCCGGGACCGCGATCGCCACGCGACGGCGCATAGTCGCCCGAAAGAGCTTGTGTAACATGACTGATGCCGCCGTAGACGCACGCAACATCGAAGTCATCTATTCTGCCGAGGCCATCGCCGGGCGCCTGAGCACGCTGGCGGACGAGATCGCCGCCGCCGGGCTCGACCGACCGGTGGCGGTGCCGGTGTTGACCGGAAGCTTCGTCTTCGCCGCGGATCTACTGCGCTGTCTGCACCAATCCGGCATGAGCCCGGAGGTCGATTTTCTGACGCTCGCGAGCTATCGCCGCAGTACGACATCGTCGGGTAGCGTGGAAATCCTGAGGGATCTCGATCTCGAGGTGCGTGGTCGCGACGTGCTGTTGATCGACGACATCCTCGATACCGGCCGCACCCTCGCCTTCGCCAAGGACCTTCTGGCCGGACGGGGCGCGCGGCGCATCCTGACGTGCGTCCTGCTCGACAAGCGGCCGCAGCGCGTGGTCGATATCGAGGTGGATTTCGTGGCGTTCGCGTGTCCGCCGGTGTTCGTGGTCGGTTATGGCATGGACGTGGCACACCGCTACCGCGAACTGCCGTTCGTGGGTCACCTGAAGAACCTTTAGGGAGGGTAAGCACGATGTCGCTTAGCCAATTGCATCTTGCGGCCATTGACTTTCGCAGAACGGTGTTGGATTAATCTCACGCTTTCAGGGCGAAGCCAGCTCTGAGTGAACGTCCGTCAGCGAAGGCTCGCTCACGGGCGCGCTTTTTGTTGGGGTTCATGTGCGAACACGTGTCGCAAGTGGGAGAGCGTGCTCATGCTCAAGATCTGGGGTCGCAAGACGTCCGTGAACGTGCAAAAAGTCATGTTCGCGGTGGGCGAGCTGGGTCTGAAGCATCAGCGGTTCGATTTCGGCGGTCCGTTCGGCGGGTTGGATACGCCCGAGTACGGCCTGCTCAACCCGAATCGCCTCGTCCCGACGATCGACGACAACGGTTTCGTGCTGTGGGAGTCGAACGCCATCATCCGCCATCTGGCGCAGCGCTACGGACGTGGCACGCTCTCGCCGGCCGACGAATTGACGTTCGCGAAGGCGGACAGCTGGATGGACTGGTCGCTGACGACGCTTTACGGAGACATCATCCACACCTGCTTCCTGCAGCTCGTGCGGACGCCCGCAAACGAGCGCAACACCGCGCTGGTGGCGGATGCTGCCCGGCGCGCCGGCGAAAAGCTGGCCATCCTCGATGAACAGTTGCTCGGCCGTCCCTATATCACGGGTGAAAACCTGACGATCGCCGACGTCGCGGTGGGTACGCTGATGTACCGCTATTTCAACCTGCCTATTCAGCGGCCCAAGCTGGTGAACGTCGAAGGCTGGTACAACAGGCTGACGCAGCGTCCCGCCTATCAGGCGCACGTGATGGTCGACTTCGAGTCGATGAAGGTGCCCGGCGCATGACGGCGCCGAAGCGGCACTCGAGCAGAGAGAGCGAGTAGATCGAATGGCTGAGCTTTTCCAGACGCTGTCGGATCGCCTGTCGGGCGTATTCGAAAAGCTGACGGGCCGCGGCTCGCTGAGCGAGAACGACGTCAACGAGGCCATGCGCGAGGTGCGGCGCGCCCTGCTGGAGGCGGACGTCGCACTCGAAGTCGTGCGCTCGTTCACGGACCGCGTCCGGGCAAAAGCCGTTGGCGCGACCGTGTTGCGCTCGATCAAGCCCGGCCAGATGGTCGTCAAGATCGTGCACGACGAGCTCGTCACGATGTTGGGCTCGGATGCCGAGCCGATCGACCTTGCAGCCGCACCGCCGGTCGGCATCCTCATGGTGGGTCTGCAAGGCTCTGGTAAGACGACGACCACGGCGAAAATCGCCTACCGCCTCAAGACGCGCGAGAAGCGCAAGGTTCTGATGGCGTCGCTCGACACGCGTCGTCCGGCCGCGCAGGAGCAATTGCGTGTGCTGGGCGAGCAGACGGGCGTCGATACGCTCCCGATCGTGGCTGGCCAGACGCCGCTGCAGATCGCCCGTCGCGCCGAGGATGCGGCGCGCCTCGGCGGCTACGACGTGGTTCTGTTCGATACGGCCGGCCGTACGACGATCGACCAGGAGCTGATGGCCGAGGTCGCGCAGGTCAAGGGGCAGGTGGATCCGCACGAGGTTCTGCTCGTCGTCGATGCGCTCACGGGACAGGACGCGGTCAATACCGCGAAGGCTTTCGACCAGACGGTCGGCGTGACCGGTATCGTGCTGACCCGCGTCGACGGCGACGGGCGCGGCGGCGCCGCGCTCTCCATGCGAGCGGTCACCGGCAAGCCTATCAAGCTGATGGGCGTCGGCGAGAAGTGGGACGCGCTCGAGGACTTCCATCCGAGCCGGGTCGCCGGGCGCATCCTGGGCATGGGCGATGTCGTCTCGCTGGTCGAGAAGGCCGCGGAGACGCTGGATATCGAGAAGGCGCAGGCCATCGCGCAGAAGATGCGCAAGGGCGCCTTCGATCTGGAGGACCTGTCCGACCAGCTCAAGCAGATGCAGAAGCTCGGCGGCATGGGCGGCGTCATGGGGATGTTGCCCGGCATGGGCAAGGTCAAGCAACAGATGGCGGCTGCGAACATCGACGACCGGATGATCAAGCGCCAATGCGCCATCGTTTCGTCGATGACGCCCTTCGAGCGGCGTAACCCCAAAGTGCTCGACGCCAAGCGCAAACGGCGCGTCGCCGCAGGTTCGGGCACGAAGGTCGAGGAAGTCAACCGTCTCCTCAAGATGCACCGCCAGATGGCGGACATGATGAAGATGATGGGCAAGAACCCCGGCATGATGGCCAAGATGGCCGGTGCGATGGGCTTGGGCGGCATGGGGCGCATGGGGTTGGGCGGCGGGCCGAGCGCGGCGGAGATGGAGAAGCTCCAGGCAGAGGTTGCCAAGCTCGATCCAAAGGCGCTCGAGCAATTGCCGAAAGAAATCAGGGACATGCTGCCGAAGGGCGGATCGGGCCAGAGCCCCGGCCCTGCCGCGGCGGCGAAGCCGGCGGGGCTGCCCGGCCTCGGCGGCAGATTTCCTGGATTGCCGGGCTTGGGGGGTGGTCGTCCCATGCTCCCTGGCCTGCCGGGCAAGAAGAAATGAGACGAGGCCGGAATGGCGAGCCTTTCGTCCTCCCGGCCGCGACCCGTTTAGAGATCAGACTGAACCTGAAAGGAACTGCGAATGTCTGTGAAAATCCGTCTGTCGCGTGGCGGCACCAAGAAGAAGCCCTACTATTACATCGTGGTCGCCGAGGCGGCGTCGCCGCGTGACGGCCGCTATATCGAACAGATCGGCACGCACAACCCGATGCTGCCGAAGGATCACGCCGACCGCGTGAAGCTCGATGCCGAGCGCGCGAAGCATTGGCTGTCGGTCGGCGCACAGCCGACGGATCGTGTCGCCCGCTTCCTGGACGCCGCCGGCCTCATGAAGCGCGCCGTGCGTAACAATCCGAACAAGGCCAAGCCGGGCAAGAAGCGTCTGGAGCGTGAAGCCGCTGCGGCCGAGAAGGCAGCGAGCAACGCGTAACTTCGACACGATGGCGGGCGCGGGCGCATGAGCGATACGGTCAAGGACAAGGTGCTTCTTGGCCGTATCGCGGCCGCGCACGGCATCAAGGGCGATGTCGTCGTTCATTCCTATGCGGCGGATCCTGCGGACATCGCTGCCTACGGTGCTCTGAGCGATGCCACGGGCTCGCGCTCGTTCAAGCTGAAGGTGCGCCGCGTCACGGAAAAGGGCGTGATCTGCGGCGTCGCCGGGATCGCCGATCGCACGGCAGCCGAGCAGTTGCGCGGCGTCGAACTTTTTGTCGCCCGATCACAGCTTCCCGCATCGGCCGAGGACGAATTCTATTACGCCGATCTGATCGGGTTAACGGCTGTCGGCCCCGACGGCGCCGTCATTGGACGCGTGGTGGATGTCGCGAACTACGGGGCGGGAGAATTGCTCGAAATCGCGCTCGAGGGTACGCGCAAGACCGAATTGGTGCCGTTCCGCGATGCCTTCGTCCCCGAGGTCGATCTGGCGGGTAAGCGTGTCGTCGTTCGCATGCCGGTCCCCGTGGCAGACGACGATGACGCGCCCGAGCAATCCTGAACCTCCGATATCGGAGCCGGCCGCCATGCCGCCGCCATGGAGCGGCGGCACAGATTATCGCCGGATTCGGCTCCTGTAGGGCGCAAGCCGGCCTTGTTGCCTGCCTGTTCAAGCCAACTGGCCCGGCATTGACCCTGGTCTGGGGTGGTCCTACGGTCGCTCGAGATCCGTCGTGCGGGGCGATGCGGGGCCCCGCCAGCAGCGGGAGGTTCTGATGAGACGTCTGTTGGCCGGTACGGCCGTGGCCCTGTCGCTGGGCCTATCCGGATGCGATTATCTGCCGGACTACGCGCGCGCGTACTTCGACAAGAAGACGCTCCCCCAGAACGTGACGGCTGGCACGTTCAAAAGCCAGGTCAAAGTGCTTTTCGTCGATCCGAAGACGCCGACCGACCGCTATGTGCAACTCTTGGAGCCGTTCGGCTACAAAGATCGTAACGGCGTCGACTGGGATGTGCCCGCGGGCTACGTGTCAGACGGCGCCTCGATCCCCTGGAGCCTGTGGTCGTTCATCGGTGGCCCCTACGACGGCCCGTATCGCGACGCCGCGATCCTGCACGATTATTTCTGCGAAAAGAAGGATCGGAAGTGGGAGGACGTGCACGCCATGTTCCTCGAAGCGGCCCTGAAGCGCGGTGTGTCGGAGTCCACGGCGCAGACGATGTACGCGGGTATCCTGTATGGTGGGCCGCGCTGGCCGGAGCCCAAGCCGGTGTCGAAGGCGCAGATCATTCCCGTGCAGACCACGCCGACGACCAAGGTCGATCCGGGCATCACGAAGCGCTCGGCGACCAAGACGGAGCAGCAGATCTTCGAAGAGCTGCGCAAGTGGATCGAGCAGACCAAACCGACGCCCGACCAGATCAAGGCGAAGGTTGAGGAGCTGCGCAAATCCCAGGGCATCGCGCCAGCCACGAAATGAGCATGAGCGGAAGCGGTAGGATGAAATATGAGGCCGACGTCATCGTCGTCGGGAATGGGATCGCGGGATTGTCCGCGGCGGTGACGGCACGCCAGGCTGGCGCGCGGGTGATCGCGCTCGAACGCTCGCCGCCCGAGGATCGCGGAGGGAACACGCGGTGGACCGAGGCGTTCCTGCGCATGAAGAGCGAGGAAGCTGTTGCGGACGATTTCGTCAGCCACTTCGCCAAGCATGCGGGACATCATCTCGATCCCGAGATCGTGGCGGAGACGGCGGGCGATTTCGAGAACCGCTCGCCGATCGCCAAGGCGTTCGCCTTCACCGATCCGGACTTGGTCGCTCGCTTCGCCGACGAGGCGCCGGACGCCGTCCGGTGGCTGAAGGGGTTCGGCGTACGCTTCGATTTCCTGCCGATCTATTTCGTCACCAAATCGACGACCCGACTTGGGACCGTCGGCGGCGGCCTCGCGATGGTCGAGGCTCTGGGCGCCTATGCTGATGCGAACGGCGTCGAAACACTCTACCGCACGACGGCGCGCCGTCTCATCGAGGACGCCAGCGGTGCCATCGTCGGGGTCGAGGCCGTCGGGCCGGGTAATCGTCGGATCGAGCTGCGAGCCCCGTCTGTCGTGCTGGCCTGCGGAGGGTTCGAGGGCAATCCCGAGATGCTGGCGCGCTACATGGGGGTCTCGTCCCGTTACCAGCGGCCCGTTGCGCGTGGCGGCTATTACAATCGCGGCGAAGGCATCGAGATGGCGCTTGCCGTCGGGGCAGCGCCAGCCGGCGACTACACGCGTTTTCACGCCGAGCCGCTCGACCCGAGGTCCGGGGCGCCCGAGCCGGTGGTGATGGTGTTCAATTACGGCATCATGGTCGATGTCCACGGCAACCGGTTTACAGACGAGGCGCCGTGGTCGGCGGATGCGACCTACGAAGCGGTTACGCGCGTCATCGGGGAGCAGCCGGAGGGCTTGGCGTGGCTCGTGCTGGATAATCGGATCGAGCAGGTCCCGGCTTGGCGAAGTGCGGTGCGTTCCGATCAACCGCCGGTCGAGGCGGCCACGCTGCACGAGCTGGCCGACAAGATCGGTGTGCCGGGCAACGCGCTGGCGGAGACGGTGCGCGCCTTCAATGCCGCTTGCCCCGAGGGTATGCCATTCGCACCGGAGACGCCGGACGGGTGCGCCACCTTGCCCGGCTACGTCCCGCGCAAATCGAACTGGGCATTCCCGCTCGAGGCACCTTTCCGTGCCTTTCCCATCATCTGCGGCAACTGCTTCACATTCGGTGGCTTGAAGGTCGATCCGTGCGCACGGGTGCTCAACCGCGACGGTGAGGCAATTCCCGGGCTGTACGCGGCCGGCGAGACCATTGGCCTCTATTGGGGAACGTACACGGGAGCCACGAGCGTTCTGCGCGGCGCGGTGTTCGGCCGCATAGCAGGCGCGGAGGCCGCCGCGCGAAGAGCGTGAGCGGCGGTTATCGCAACTTCCGCAAGGCTTCCGCGTGGATGCGCGCGAACTCTTCGTCGAGGGCGCCGTTCACGCCACGGCAGCCATCCGCCACGAGGCGCGCGAACTCGAGATAGTCGCGCCGCCGCTGCAGCGTCCATTCCGATGGCGGGTTCTCGACCGTGTCGGCGACGTTCGAGGTCTTGTCGGAAAGCTTGATGAGCTTGGCGTCGGGTGACAAATGCCGGGCATCGTCGATCTCGTTGCGCTTGCGCTCGGCCCAGTGAATGCCCTCGTTTGCCACCGTCAGCTCGGTGACGAGACCGGCTATGCGCTTTCCGAACGCCCTCGCCAGCTCGTCGCGGCTCGTTTTCGTATCCTCTATGGTGTCGTGCAGGATGGCGGCTGCGAGGACTTCCGCGTCCTCGATGCCGCCAATCCGTTGCAACCGCTCCGCGACCTCGAGCGGGTGATTGATGTAGGGCGTGCTGCGATGGCCTTTTCGGCGCTGATCCCGGTGCTTGTCTGCCGAGAAGTGGGCGGCTTGCAGGATCAGGCCGATGTCGCTGGGATTTCTGGTCATGCGGTCCGCTTACGCCTGCTGCCGGGCCCCCGCAAGCTTCTTCAGGTCGGGGATCGGACGCGCCGTCGCGGGATCGGAGGCCATCGCCTCCTCAAGCGCGGCGGCGATCTCGAGCACACGCAAGTCCGAACCGCGCGGGCCGATGATCTGGATGCCGAAGGGCAGGCCCCGGTCGTCCAGGCCGCACGGAATCGCACACGAGCAGCACAAAGCCATCGTCGGAGCGTAGGCCAGCGCAAGCCAGCGCATATAAGTCGGCATCTTCTCGCCGTCGATCTCCTCGACGAAGAGCTGCGCATGGGGGAAGGGCGACACGGAGGCGGTTGGTGTGATGAGTACATCGTACTCTTCGAAGAAGGCCAGCACGCGCTTCATGAGCTTGTGTTGCTCTACGTAGCCGCGTCCGACTTCCTCCATGGTGAGCTTCAACCCGCGCTCCGTATTGTCGGTGACGTTACGGTCGAGCAGATCGCGGTGTTGCTTGAGCTTCTCCTGGTGTCCCGTGACGAAAGCAATGCCGCGGTGGATCTCGAAGATCTCGTGGATGCCGGCGAAGTCGGGATGCGCCTGCTCGGGGTGGCCGATGTGGCGACTGAAGAGCGCTGACTTCGCGGCGAAGACTTCGCGGATCGATTTCGATACGGGGCACTGCCCCATATCGACCGAGACCGCCGCGCGGACGGTCGCGAGATCGGTGGGCTTGAGGCTTTCGGTCAGTGGATAGGGCATGACCGAATAGGGGTCTGCATCGTGCTGGCTCGCCTGCGCCTGGAACAACAGGTAGGCGTCGGCGACGGTGCGGGCCATCGGGCCGAGTACGCCCCAGGGGATTAGGCCCGCTGCGCGGTCGGGCGCTGGCACCACGCCGACGGACGGCCGGAAGCCGACGATGCCGCAATAGGCCGATGGCGTCCTGAGCGAGCCGCCGTAGTCGGATCCGGTTGCGAGCGGCATCATGCCCACGGCCAACGCTGCCGCCGATCCGCCCGAGGAGCCGGCGGACGTGAGGACGGGATCGAAGGGATTGCCCGTTGCGCCATAGACCCGATTGCGCGTGTTGGCGCCGGCGCCGAATTCCGGGGTGTTGGTCTTGGCATAGATGTTGGCGCCGGCCGCGCGCACGTCGGCGACCATCGGCGTGTCGGCCTCGGGGACGTGCTCCTTGAAGATCAGCGAGCCCCATGTGGTGCGCAGTCCGGCCACGGCTTCGAGATCCTTCACGCCGACGGGAAGGCCGTGCAGAAGTGGCAGATGCCCGAGGGAATCCCGGACCGTTTCTTCGTGCTCCTTGGCGGTGCGGAGCGCCAATTCCTCGTCCTGCGCGACGACGGCGTTGACGACACCATTGGTCTGGGCGGTGCGCTTCAGGCAGCTTTCGACCAACTCGACGGGGGACAGCTTGCGTGCACCGATGAGGCGGCGCGCCTCGACGGCAGACAGATCGCAGGGCTCAGTCGCGGAAGGCTTGGTCATGGTGCGTATCTCATCTGTTGATCGCCGAGGTCCCAGTAGATGCCGGTGACGTGACGCAGTCCTTCACGCATCAGCGGCTTCAGCATGTGCTCGTTGGGTGCATGCTGGGAGCAGCCCGCATAGGAGAGCGGCAGCCAGACGCACGGCATGCCGACGAGGTACTGCAGGATATATGTCATGTTGGAGCCGCCGCCGTTGGGCAGCACGCCGCAGGGATGATTGGAACTGCGTTCGACGGCACCCTTCATCCACTGCACGAAGGGGTGGCGCGGATCGGTGCGGCTGGAATAGAAGCGGCCGTTGTTGCTGGCGGGCGGCGGCTCGACCTTGACACGGTCGAATCCGAGCTTCGCCAAATGCTCGCGCACGCTATAGAGGATGTGTTCCTCGTCGGTGCCGTCGACGTAGCGAAGCTGACAGACTGCGCGCGCCTTGGGCGGCACAGCGTTGACGGGCTTCTCGGGATTGCCCGTCTCGAAGGCCAGAACCTCGAAGGTGTTGAAGGCCGTAACCTTTTCGATTCTGGAGAGTCCCGGCTCGCCCCAGTCGTCGTCGATCTTGGGGGCGGTCGGGCCGGCCTCGCGGTCGATGCCGGTCAGCACCTCACGGACGTGCGGCGGGATGCTTGGGCGCCAACCCTCGACCTTGATCTTGCCGTGCTCGTCGACGATGGCCGCGATGGCGTGCGCCAGGACGATGCCGGGATTGGCGAGCAGGCCACCCCAATTGCCGGAGTGATGGCCGCCGTCGCGCAGGTCGACCGACAGGGTGAAGTTGCAGCAGCCGCGGTTGCCGAGCGTGACGTTGGGCTTCGACATCTCGGTGCGCGGGCCGTCCGAGGCGAAGAAGCCGTCGGCGGCGAAGTCTGCCTCGTTCGCCTCCACGATCTCGCGCAGTCCCTTCGAACCGTTCTCCTCGCCCATCTCGATGAGGAACTTGTGGTTGAAGCCGAGACGCCCGCGCTCGGCGAGTATTTGCTCGATGGCGGCGATATGGACGAGGTGCTGACCCTTGTTGTCGACAACGCCACGTCCATAGACGCGGTCGCCTTCGAACGCGAGTTTCCAGGGATCGCGGCCGTTGGCCCAGCGTCCCTCCATGCCGAGCACGACGTCGCCGTGGCCGTAGCAGATGTAGGTGGGCAGGGCCGCATCCTCGATGCGGGTGGCGAGCAGCACAGGGCCGCAACCGGGCAACGGGTTGTCGTAGATGCGAAGTGCATAGCCGATGCGCGCCAGACGCGTGCCGATGGGGCCTTCGAGATAGGCGCGCATCTCGGGCAAACGGGCCGGATTCTGGCTTTCTGTCGGGATTGCGACGAGTTCGGACAGATCCTTGAAGTAGCCGCCACGCTCGTCGTCGAAATAGGCCAAGGCACGATCGATCGCCCCAGTCCGCATCGTCATTGCTCCATTGCGAATTGCCGCAGCCCGAGACTATGGTGTCCCCCGGCTTCCAGGGTGGGTCGTGGGGATCGCAGGGGCCTCGAAGGTATTGTCGGATGACTGCCACGACCGCGCAAGGTGGTGTGCTCAGCATCACCGGAAAGCAATGGCTGATCCTGTTGATGGTGCAGCTGTCGAACTTGCTGTTCGGCATGACGATCACGCTCGCCAATCTCGTCCTGCCGCAGGTGCGCGGCACGCTGTCGGCCACGCAGGACGAGATTTCCTGGGTCGTCACCCTGAACCTCGTGGCCACCGCCGTGGCGACACCGATGACGGGATGGCTGGCCAACCGGCTGGGCTGGCGTACCATGATGTTCGGTACGGTCCTCGGTTTCACCGTCGCATCGTTTCTGTGCGGCATCGCCAACAGCCTCGAGGGCCTCATTGCGGCCCGCGTCGCGCAGGGCGCATTCGGCGCGCCGATCATGCCGATGGGGCAGGCGGTCTTGCTGGCGACGTTTCCCAAGCACCTGCAACCCTTCGCGTTGGTGATGTGGGGCGTCGGTGCCGTGTTCGGACCGGTGGTCGGACCGATCCTGGGCGCCATGGCGACGGAAGCCTACAACTGGCGGGCTGCGTTCTTCATGATCGTCCCGCCTGGCCTGGCGGCGCTGGTCTGCATCTGGTTCGCGCTCTCGGAATATACCGAACGGCGTAAGGTGGCGTTCGACTGGATCGGCTTCCTGGCGCTCTCGACGGCGATCATCGCGGCGCAGCTCATCTTCGATCGCGGTCAACGTCTGGACTGGTTCGATTCGACGGAGATCGTGCTGTGCGCTTTCATCGGCGCGCTGGCACTCTGGGTATTCCTGGCGCACTGCCTGACGGCAGAGCAACCCTTCCTCAATCCGCGGCTGCTGCTCGACCGGAATTTCGCGGTCGGCACCGCGATCGCCTTCGTCATGGGTACGTTGAATTTCACGAGCCTCGTGCTGTTTCCGAGCCTGCTGCACGACCTGCGAGGCTATCCCGACAGCGTCATCGGCACGCTGATCGCGGCGCGCGGCATGGGCAACTGGTGCGCTTTTTTCTTCATCGCGCAGCTCACGCGGATCGCCCCGCGCTTCGCCATCGGCGCGGGTCTCGGCATCCAGGCGGCGAGCGGGTTCTGGATGGCACAGTTCGACATCAACCTGACGGAAGCGGGGGTCTTCTGGACTAACTTCCTGATGGGGCTCGGCCAGAGCGTCGCCTTCACACCGATGACGGTGATGGCGTTCGCGACATTGCCGCGCCACCAGATCACCGAAGCCTCGGGCGTCTTCACGTTGATGCGAAATTTCGGCTCCAGCCTGTTCATCTCGCTGTCGGTGATGGTGCTGGTGCGTTCGACGTCGATCAACTACGCGCGCATGACCGAGTACATCACACCCTATCGCGAGATGATGATCGCGCCATGGCTGCCGGGAGGCTGGACGCCGGACGCAGCAGGTAGTCTGGCGCGCCTGTCCAACGAACTGATGCGCCAGGCGGCGATGATCGGGTATGTAAACGCGTTCTACATGATGGCGCTGACGGCCGCTGCCGCAGTGCCGTTGGCGTTCCTGCTGCGTAACGGGACGCCGGAGCCCAGCAAAGCCGGG
>VFQT010002325.1_pt1 | contig 19859 bp, 15 predicted proteins | sample 3512381 | NCBI WGS metagenome assembly VFQT01 (sample SAMN10412376, study PRJNA504923) | tailings metagenome | isolation source: Relicate 2 Philex TSF3 active mining site | place: Philippines: Tuba, Benguet | collected 2017-08-29
GTGAAGTACCACCTCGGCTACGAGAACGAGCGCGCCAACTCCAAGGGCGAGAAGGTCGGCGTCTCGCTCGCCTACAACCCCTCGCACCTCGAGGCGGTCAACCCCGTCGTCCTCGGGCGCGCCCGCGCCCGCATGGACCTCCGCGGCGACACCGAGGCGCGCAAGTCGGCCCTCACCATCCTCATCCACGGCGACGCGGCCTTCGTCGGCCAGGGCGTCGTGGCCGAGACCCTCAACCTCGCCGCGCTCAAGGGCTACCGCGTCGGCGGCACCCTCCATCTCGTCGCCAACAACCAGGTGGGGTTCACCACCGACCCCCACGACTCGCGCACCTCGCGCTACTGCACCGACCTCGCCAAGTCGGTCGAGGCGCCGGTCTTCCACGTCAACGGCGACGCCCCCGAGGCGGTCGTCCTCGCCACCGAGATCGCGCTCGAGTACCGCGACCGCTTCGGCGCCGACGCCGTCGTCGACATCGTCTGCTTCCGCCGCCACGGCCACAACGAGACCGACGAGCCCCTCTTCACCCAGCCGCTCCTCTACAAGGCCATCGCCAGCCACCCGACGCTCTCCGACATCTACGGCGCGCGCCTCGCCGCCGAGGGCTCGCTCTCCCAGGAGGAGCTGAACGCGCTCCGCGCCGGCTCCGAGGCCTCCCTCGCCGTCGCCCAGGAGAAGGCCCAGGCCGCGCTGGCCGCCGACCAGGCCGCCCGCGGCGGCAAGGTCCCGGGCGTCCGCCCCTTCGTCTCCCCCTACACCTTCGAGGCCCGCACCGCGGTGCCCGACGCCGACCTCGCCGCGGCCGCCGAGGCCCTCTGGAAGGTGCCCGCCGGCTTCCGCCCGAACCCCAAGATCCAGCGCCAGCTCGACGCCAAGGCCGAGGCCTTCCGCAAGGGCGAGGGCTTCGACTGGTCGCTCGGCGAGGGCCTCGCCTTCGCCACCCTCCTGCGCGAGGGCCACGCCATCCGCATCTCCGGCCAGGACTGCGAGCGCGGCACCTTCTCGCATCGCCACGCCGTCTCCCACGACGCCGAGACCGGCGCGGAGCACTGCTTCCTCGCCGGCGCGGGCAAGGGCCGCTTCGAGGTCGTGAACTCGCCGCTGTCCGAGTACGCCGTGCTCGGCTTCGACTACGGCTACTCGCTCGACCGCCCCGACGCGCTGACCATCTGGGAGGCCCAGTTCGGCGACTTCGCCAACGGCGCCCAGATCGCCATCGACCAGTTCCTCGCCTCCGCCGAGTCGAAGTGGAAGCAGGCCAACGGCCTCACCCTCCTGCTGCCCCACGGCTACGAGGGCCAGGGTCCCGAGCACTCCTCGGCGCGCCTCGAGCGCTTCCTCCAGCTCTGCGCGGAGAACAACCTGCAGGTCGCCTACCCGACCACGCCGGCCCAGCTCTTCCACCTGCTGCGCCGCCAGGTGAAGCGCGAGCCCCGCAAGCCGCTCGTGGTGATGACCCCCAAGAGCCTCCTGCGCCTCAAGGCCTGCGTCAGCGCCAAGGCCGACTTCACGCAGGGCGGCTTCCGCGAGTTCCTCGCCGACCCGACCCCTCCCGCCAAGGCGACCCGCCTCGTCCTCTGCTCCGGCAAGGTCTTCTACGACCTCGACGCCGCCCGCGCCGCCCGCAAGGACGCCTCCACGGCGCTCGTCCGCGCCGAGCAGTTCTACCCGGTCAACGCCGCCCAGCTGCGCGGCCTCTGGGAGTCGCTCGGCAAGCCCTCCAAGGTCGTCTGGTGCCAGGAGGAGCCCCGCAACATGGGCGCCTGGACCTTCATGGCCCCGGTCATCGAGGAGGTCCTCGGCATCCGCCCCGTTTACGCGGGTCGCGACGCGGCCGCCTCCCCGGCGGTCGGCTCGGTGGCCATCCACAAGATCGAGCAGGCGGACCTCATCGAGCAGGCCTTCTCGGCCTGATTCGGGTTTGCCCAGGGGTCGCATCGGGGTCATCCTGACCCCGATGCGCCTCCCCGCCCTGCTCGCGGCCGCCCTCCTAGGCTCCACCCAAGCCAAGGCCCTCGACATCCAGTTCACGGTCGACGCCAACGGGATCACCGCCCAGGGACTGGCCGGCTTCGAGGCCGCCGCCCAGATCTGGGAAAGCCTGCTCCTCGACCCCGTCACGGTGAACGTGACCATCGGCCTCCACAACTTCGGCGCGGGCAACGAGAACATCATCGGGCAGGCCGGCTCGAGCTTCACCTTCTCCTCCTACACGGACTTCCGCGCCCGCATGCTCGCCGACGCCACGGGCGCGACCGATGCCGCCGTGACGGGCACGCTGGCGGCGGGCACGACCTACTCGCGGCTGATCAACCAGACCAACGACACCCCGGGACCCGACTACTTCGCGACCTGGGTCGACTCGGCCACCGACTACGTGGCGGTCAACCGCGCCAACGCCAAGGCGCTCGGCCTGCTGGCGGCGAACGCGACGGGCGAGGACGCCGCCATCTCCTTCAACTCCCAGTTCACCTTCGACTACGACCGCTCGAACGGGATCTCGGCGGGCCAGATGGACTTCATCGGGGTCGCCATCCACGAGCTCGGGCACGCCCTCGGCTTCGTCAGCATCGTCGACTACATCGACCAGGTCGCGGGCAACGCCTACGACTTCCCGAGCATGCCGATGGACTTCCTCCGCTACTCCGCGACCAGCGAGGCCCTCGGCATCCACGATGTCTCCGCCGGCACCGTCGCCAAGTATCTCAAGGTCGGCGACACGACTCTCGCCATGTCGACCGGCACCGGCCTGGGCGACGGCCAGCAGGCCTCCCACTTCAAGGACAACCTCGGCATCGGCGCGATGGACCCGACCGCCTCGAACGGCGAGCAATTGGTCATCACCGCCAACGACCTGCTGGTGTTCGACGCCATCGGCTGGGACCTGACCGCCGTGCCCGAGCCCTCCGCCTACGGCCTTGGCCTGGGCGGCCTGGCCCTCGCTTTCGCGGCGATTCGGCGCCGCCGGGTCGGATAAGCCCAAAAAAGGCGGGTTTTCCGTTGAAACGCCCCTGAGGCCCGCCCACATTGGGCGGACCTTTCCATGGCCATCGACGTCAAGATCCCTCCCATGGGCGAATCCATCACCGGCGGCCTGCTCGCCGCGTGGCTCGCCAAGGACGGCGACACCGTCCGCAAGGGGCAGCCCCTCTTCTCCCTCGAGACCGACAAGATCACGTCCGAGGGCACCGCCGAGGCCGATGGCGTCCTGCGCATCGGCGTCGCCGCCGGCAGCGAGGTGAAGATCGGCCAGGTCGTCGCCCAGCTCGAGCCGGCCGCCGCCGGATCGGCCCCCGCCCCCGCTCCCAGCGCGCCCGCGGCTCCCGCGACCGCCAAGGCCGCCGCGCCTGCGCCGGCCGCCCCTGCGGCCGCACCGACGGCCAAGTCCGGCGCCGCCGCCGAGATCTCCCCCGCCGTCCGCCGCCTCGCCGCCGAGACCGGCCTGGATCCCGCCGCCGTCGCCGGCACCGGCAAGGCCGGCCGCGTGACCAAGGGTGACATGCTCGCCGCCCTCGAGGCCGGCCCCGTGGCCAAGCCCGCGCCCGCCGCCCCTTCCGCCCCCGCGGCGCCCGTCGCCGGCACCGCGCCCGCCGCCTCGCCCGAGGGCCGCACCACCCGCCGCAAGATGTCGCCCCTGCGCCGCAAGATCGCGGAGCGCCTCGTCATGGCGAAGTCCGAGACGGCGATGCTCACGACCTTCAACGAGGTCAACATGGCGCCGGTGATGGAGTTCCGGAAGCGCTACGGCGAGGAGTTCCTCAAGCGCCACGGCGTGAAGCTCGGCTTCATGTCCTTCTTCTGCAAGGCCGTCGTCCACGCCCTGCGCGAGGTGCCCCAGGTCAACGCCACGATCGAGGGCGACGAGGTGGTCGAGAACCACTTCTTCGACATCGGCGTGGCCGTCGGGACCGACAAGGGCCTGATGGTCCCGGTCGTGCGCGACGTCGACCGCCTGTCCTTCGCCGAGATCGAGCGCGCCATCGGCGACTACGGCAAGCGCGCCCGCGACGGCAAGATCACCATGGCCGACCTCACGGGCGGGGTCTTCACCATCTCCAACGGCGGCATCTACGGCTCGATGCTGTCCACCCCCATCCTCAACCACCCCCAGGCCGCCATCCTCGGCCTGCACTCGATCACCGAGCGCCCCGTGGCGGAGAACGGCCAGGTCGTCATCCGCCCGATGATGTACCTCGCCCTCTCGTACGACCACCGCCTCATCGACGGCAAGGAGGCCGTCACCTTCCTGGTCAAGGTGCGCGACGCCATCCAGGACCCCCAGCGCCTCCTCTTCGGCGTCTGATTTCCCCAACATGTCCCAGCTCGACCTCGTCATCATCGGTTCCGGCCCCGGCGGCTATGTCGCCGCCATCAAGGCCGCCCAGCTCGGCCTCAAGGTCGCGCTCGTGGAGAAGGACCCCAACCTCGGCGGCACCTGCCTCAACGTGGGCTGCATCCCCTCCAAGGCCCTCCTCCACTCCACGGAGGTCTTCGCCCATGCGCAGCACGGGAAGAAGCACGGCGTGGTGGGCGGCGACAAGCTGACCTTCGACGTCGCGGCCATGATGGCCAACAAGGACAAGGTCGTCTCGCAGCTGCGCGGCGGCGTGAAGACCCTCGTCTCGAAGCGCGGGGTCGAGATCATCCACGGGCTCGGCCGCCTCGGCGGCGCGGGCAAGGTGGTCGTCCGCTCCGACAAGGGCGAGCGCGTGCTCGAGACCAGGAACGTCCTCATCGCCACCGGCTCGGTGCCGGTCGAGCTGCCCTTCATGAAGTTCGACGGCGAGACCGTCATCTCGTCCGACCATGGCATCGCGCTGGACAAGGTCCCCGAGCGCATGGTCGTCGTCGGCGCCGGCGCCATCGGCCTCGAGCTCGGCTCCGTCTGGTCGCGCCTCGGCGCCCAGGTCACGGTCGTCGAGATGCTACCCGCCATCGGCGGCCCCTCCTTCGACCCCGACGTCGCCAAGGCCGCCCAGAAGGCCTTCGAGGCCCAGGGCATCAAGTTCGAGCTCGGCGCCAAGGTCACCGGCGTCAAGAAGGGCCCCGGCGGCGCCGCCCTCACGGCGGAGCGCGACGGCAAGCCCCTCGAGTTCCCCGCCGACAAGATCCTCGTCGCCGTCGGCCGCAAGGCCAACACCACGGGCCTGGGCGCCGCCGAGGCGGGCCTCAAGCTCGACGAGCGCGGCCGCGTCGCCATCGACGACCACTACCGCACCAACCTCCCGGGCGTCCTCGCCATCGGCGACGTCGTGGTGGGGCCCATGCTCGCCCACAAGGCCGAGGAGGAGGGCGTGGCCGCGGCCGAGCTGCTCGCCGGCAAGGCGGGCCACGTCAACTACGGCGCCATCCCCGGCGTCATCTACACCGAGCCCGAGGTGGCCGGCGTGGGCCTGACCGAGGCCGAGGCCGCCGCCAAGGGCATCGAGGCGAAGGTCGGCAAGTTCGCCCTCCAGGCCAACGGCCGCGCCATCGCGACCGACGCCACGACGGGCTTCGTCAAGGTCGTGGCCTGCGCCAGGACGGACAAGGTCCTGGGCGTCCAGATGGTCGCCAAGGGGGCGTCCGAGATGATCGCCGCCGCCTGCGCCCACATCGAGTACGGCGGCAGCGCCGAGGACATCGCCCGCACCTGCTTCGCCCACCCGACGCTCTCGGAGTCCTTCAAGGAGGCCGCCATGGCAGTGAGCAAGTCCAGCATCCACTCGCTCTGAGGCCATGCTCGTCCACATCGACGGCCAGTACCTCCCCAAGTCCGAGGCCAAGGTCTCGGTCTTCGACCACGGCTTCCTCTACGGCGACGGCATCTTCGAGGGCATCCGCCTGTACCAAGGGAACGTCTTCCGCCTCGAGGAGCACCTCGAGCGCCTGGAATGGTCGGCCAAGGCCATCTGCCTCGACCTCCCCTGGTCGCGCAAGGAGATCTCGGACATCGTCTGCGAGACCTGCCGCCGCAACGACCTGAAGGACGGCTACATCCGCCTCGTCATCTCGCGCGGCACGGGCGACCTCGGCCTATCGCCCAAGAACTGCCCCAGGCCCTCGATCGTCTGCATCGCCGACAAGATCGCGCTCTACCCCGAGGCGCTCTACACCCAGGGCATGCGCATCATCACGGCGCCGACCCGCCGCATCAGCCCGGCGGCGCTGCCGCCGATGATCAAGTCGCTGAACTACCTCAACAACATCCTCGCCAAGATCGAGGCCCAGCAGCACGGGTTCCACGAGTGCCTCATGCTCAACGAGCAGGGCTTCGTGGCCGAGTGCACCGGCGACAACGTCTTCCTCGTCCACAAGGGCAGGCTCCTCACCCCCGCGTCCCACTCCGGCGCCCTCGTGGGCATCACCCGCCAGGTGGCGATGGAGATCGCGGCCGAGCTCGGCCTGAAGGTGGTCGAGACCAACCTCACCCGCTACGACGTCTGGAACGCCGAGGAGTGCTTCCTCACCGGCACCGCCGCCGAGGTCATCCCCGTGATCGAGGTCGACGCCCGCCGCATCGGCGACGGCAAGCCCGGCCCCCAGACCGCGCGCATCCTCGAGGTCTTCCGCCGCAAGGCGTCGACCGAGGGCACGCGCCTCCGCTGAGCCCCAGATGGCCGAGGACGGCGACGGATCCCGCCCGGCCCAGGGCGTGCTCCGCCGCCTCGTCGGCATCGCCTGGGAGCACCGCCGGGACTGCCTCGGGCTGCTGGCCCTCCAGTTCCTGCTCACCGGCCTGACGGTGGCGATCCTCGCCCTGACCGGGGCGGGCATCGACCTCGTGCGCTGGGCGGCGGACCCCGCCGCCCCCGCCCCGGCGCACCTCGGGTGGCTGCCCTCGGGGAGCGCGGTGGCGACGTGCGCCTGGCTGGCCGGGCTCATCCTGCTCCTCGCCCTGGTCCGCGCCGGGCTCTCCTACGCCTACGGCGTGGCCTCGGTGCGCTTCCTGCACGGCCGCGTGGTCGTCGGCATGCGGGCGCGCGTCTATGCCAAGCTCCAGCAGCTGAGCTTCCGGTTCTTCGACACCAACGCGAGCGGCTCGATCATCAACCGCGTCACCGCCGACGCCCACTCCGTCCGCCTCTTCATCGAGGGCGTCGTCCTGCAGGTCGCCATCATCGCCCTGACCCTCGGCGTCTGCGCCGCCTACATGCTGGCGACCGACTGGCGCCTGACGCTCGCCTGCCTCGCCTTCCTGCCCCTGCAGGTGGCCTTCGCCATCCGCTTCTCGCGCCGCGTGCGCCCCGCCTACGAGGAGAACCGGGAGCGCATGGACCGCCTCGTCCTCGCCTTCTCCGAGACCACCCAGGGCATCCAGACGGTCAAGGGCCTGGCCGCCGAGGGACGCGCCCGGGCCGCCTTCGCCGCGCGCAACGAGGAGGTCCGCGCCCAGAAGCAGCAGGTCATCGGCGAGGTGGCGACCTTCTGGCCCGTCATCGACGGCCTGAACCACCTGTCCCTCGCCGTCCTCCTCGGCTACGGCGGCTGGCGCGTGGGGCAGGGCGACCTCGCCCTCGGCTCCGGCCTGGTGGCCTTCGCCGCCCTGCTCCAGCAGTTCGCCGGCCAGGTGGCGACCGTCGCCACGGTGGTGGACAACGCCCAGGTGGCCATGACGGGCGCCAAGCGCATCTTCGAGGTGCTCGACACCGAGCCGGGCGTGGCGACGAGGGCCGGGGCGAGCTCCCCGGGCCGGTTCCTCGGCCGGGTCGCCTTCGAGAACGTGCGCTTCGCGTACCGCGAGCGCGACAACGTCCTGAGTACCGCGAGCGCGACACCGTCCTGCGCGACCTCTCGTTCGTCGCCGAGCCCGGCCAGCGCATCGCCATCGCCGGGGCCACCGGCTCCGGGAAGTCCGCCCTGCTCTCGCTCATCCCGCGCTTCTACGACCCGAGCTCGGGCCGGGTGACGCTCGACGGCCACGACCTGCGCGACCTCCCCCTCGCCGAGCTGAGGCGCCAGGTCGGCGTCGTCTTCCAGGACAACTTCCTCTTCTCCAACACGATCGCCGCGAACATCGCCTTCGGCCACCCCGAGGCCTCGCGGGAGCGCATCGAGCGGGCGGCGCGCGTCGCCCAGGCCGACGGCTTCATCCGCGAGCTGCCCGAGGGCTACGACACCCTGCTCGGCGAGAGCGGGGTCAACCTCTCGGGCGGCCAGCGCCAGCGGCTGGCCATCGCCCGCGCCCTGCTGCTCGAGCCGACGGTCCTCCTGCTCGACGACCCGACGTCGGCCATCGACCCGGAGACGGAGCGGGAGATCCTCGCGGCGATGGAGTCGGCCATGCGCGGGCGCACGACCTTCATCGTGGCCCACCGCCTGGCCACCCTGCGGCAGGCCGACCGCATCCTCGTGCTCGACCGCGGACGGCTCGTCCAGGCCGGCACCCACGAGGCCCTGATGGCGGAGGACGGCCCCTATCGCCGGGCCATCCGGGTGCAGCTGGAAGGAGGCGCCGCATGAGCGCCGCGCCCGACCCCCGCGGCGAGCTGACCGTCCGCCGCCAGCGGCCCGAGGACGACGAGCCCGACCGCCTGCCGCTGACGTGGGCCCTCATCCGCCGGGTCATCGGGCTCCTCGCGCCCTACGCCCGCTGGCGCAACACGCTCCTCGGCCTCTCGGCGCTCCGGGCCGTCCAGATGCCCCTGCTGGCCTGGCTCCTCGCCCACATCATCCGCGAGCCCGTCGCCCATGGCGACCTCGGCGCCCTGCCCGGCTGGATCGGCGCCTTCCTCGCCGCGGTGGTCGCGACGGAGGTCACCCTCTACTGGCGCATCCGGCTCGCCCACCAGCTGGGCGAGTGCGTGCTGCGCGACCTGCGCGACCGCATGATGGCGCACCTCCTGACCCAGCCCATCGCGTTCTTCCACGCCCGGCGCCACGGCTCGCTCATCAGCCGGATGATCGGCGACATCGAGCAGGTCCGCAACGGGGTGCAGAACAACCTGTTCATCACCCTGATCCAGGGCGGCCAGATGCTCGGCGCCGCGGTCGCCATGGCGCTCATCCAGCCGCGGCTCTTCCTCGTCCTGCTCGCCCTCGCCCCGCCGCTCTGGGCCATCAACCGGCACTTCCGCGGGCGCATCCTCGACGCCTCCCGCACGCAGCAGGAGAGCTTCTCGCGGGTGACGGCGGCCCTGGCCGAGACCGTGCAGGGCATCCGCGTCACCCAGGGCTTCGCCCGCGAGGAGACCAACGCCGGCATCTTCTCGCGCCTCGTGCACGTCCTTGCCGGCAACGTGGTCCGGACGAGCCGGCTGGTGGCGCTCTTCCTGCCGCTCCTCGAGCTCAACGCCCAGGGCTTCCTCGCCGCCCTCGTCGCGGTCGGCGGCTGGCTGGCGGCCACCGGCTCGGCCAGCCCGGGCGACCTCGTCACCTTCTTCTTCCTGGCGAACCTCTTCTTCAGCCCGATCACCCTCATCGGGACGCAGCTCTCCGAGGCCACGCTCGCCATGGCCAGCGCGGAGCGCGTCTTCCGCATCCTGGACACCCCGCCGGCCTGGCAGGACCGGCCCGACGCGGCGCCCTGCCCTCCCCTGCGGGGCGAGGTCGCCTTCGAGTCGGTGGGCTTCGCCTACGAGGAGGGACGGCCCGTCCTGCACGACCTGAGCTTCCGGGCCCGGCCGGGCGAGGTCATCGCGCTCGTCGGGCACACCGGCTCCGGCAAGTCGACCGTCATCTCCCTGCTCTCCCGCTTCCACCCCCCGGGCTCGGGCCGCATCACGGTGGACGGGGTCGACCTCGCCGGCATCCGCCAGGACAGCCTCCGCGCCCAGATGGGCTTCGTCTTCCAATCCAACTTCCTGTTCTCGGGCACGGTCGCCGACAACGTGCGCCAGGGGAAGCCCGACGCGACCGACGCCGAGGTCCTCGCCGCCTTCGACGCCCTCGACTGCCGCGACCTCGTGGAATCCCTCCCCAAGGGGATCGCCACGGAGCTCAGCGAGCGCGGCCGCGGCCTGTCGATGGGACAGCAGCGGGGATCGCCACGGAGCTCAGCGAGCGCGGACGCGGCCTGTCGATGGGGCAGCAGCAGATCGTGGCCTTCGCCCGCGCCCTCATCTCCGACCCCCGCATCCTGGTGCTCGACGAGGCCACGAGCGCGGTCGACACCCTGACGGAGGCGCGCCTGCAGGTGGCCCTGGCCCGCCTCATGCGCGGGCGCACGAGCTTCGTGGTGGCCCACCGGCTGAGCACCATCCGCAACGCCGACCAGATCCTCGTCCTGGACCATGGCCGGCTGGTCGAGTCCGGGCGCCACGCCGACCTCGTGGCCCGGCAGGGCGCCTACGCCCGGCTGCACGCCGAGTTCAGCCGCCGGGAGGCCTGAGCCCCCTGTCCGGGAAAGGGAGGGGCCAGGCTGACCACGGCGCACGGTCCGTCGCCGTCCGTTGCTTCCTTCCGGACCTGGCGGGTTGCGGCGACGCCCCGTCGCATGGGGCCTGGCTTGCCCCGACCCTGCGGTGAAAACCTATCCTTTTCAACCTGCAACTTACCCCCTAACTAAATCCCTTCCGCGATGGCCGAGATTCCCAAGTCCTACGACCCCGCCTCCGTCGAATCCGTGTGGTACGACCGCTGGGTCGCCGCCGGCTGCTTCGCGGGCAAGGTCCAGCCCGGCAAGGCGCCCTTCGCGGTCATGATCCCGCCGCCCAACGTGACGGGGGTCCTGCACATGGGGCACCTGCTCAACAACACCCTGCAGGACATCCTCGTCCGCCGCGCCCGGCAGGAGGGCAAGTCGGCCCTCTGGCTCCCCGGCACCGACCACGCCGGCATCGCCACCCAGTCCCGCGTCGAGCGCGAGCTCCGGCAGAAGGAGGGCAAGACCCGCCACGACCTCGGCCGCGAGGCCTTCGTCGCCCGCGCCGCCGAGTGGCGAGACACCCACGGCGGCATCATCCTGAGGCAGCTTCGCAAGCTGGGGGCGTCCTGCGACTGGGACCGCACCGCCCACACCCTCGACGCCGGGTACTCCCGCGCCGTCCTCCAGGCCTTCGTCACCCTCCACGACCGCGGCTACATCTACCGCGGCAAGCGGATGGTCAACTGGTGCCCCGTATCGCTGACGGGCCTGTCCGACGAGGAGGTCATCATGAAGCCCTCCAAGGGCTTCCTCTACCGGATGCGCTACGAGGTCGCCGACGCGCCCGGGACCTTCCTCGAGATCTCGACCACCCGACCCGAGACCATCCCCGGCGACACCGCCGTGGCCGTGCACCCCGAGGACGAGCGCTACCGCCACCTCATCGGCAAGCATGTCTGGAGGCCCTTCCCCCGCGAGCGCATCCCCATCGTCGGCGACGCCGCCGTGGACCGCGCCTTCGGCTCGGGCGTGCTCAAGGTCACGCCGGCGCACGACCGCACGGACTTCGAGATCGGCCAGCGCCACGGCCTGCCCATCCGCGACGTCCTCCACCCGGACGGCCGCCTGAACGACCTCGCGGGCGACCTCGCCGGCATCGACCGCTTCAAGGCGCGCGACCTCGCCGCGAGGAAGCTCGAGGAGCTGGGCCTCCTCATCAAGGCCGAGCCCTACGAGAACAACGTCGGGCATTCCGAGCGCGCCGACGTCCCCATCGAGCCGCGTCTCAGCGAGCAGTGGTTCCTCCGCTACCCCAAGGTCGAGGAGGCCAAGCGCGCGGTCGCCGAGGGCTTCATCGAGTTCAAGCCCGAGCGCTGGACGAAGACCTACCTGCACTGGCTCAACAACATCCAGGACTGGTGCATCAGCCGCCAGCTCTGGTGGGGCCACCGAATCCCGGTCTGGTACCGCAAGGGCGCCGACCGCGCCGACGCCGCCAACCGCCACGTCTCGGTCGACGGCCCGCCCGACCCCGATAACTGGGAGCAGGAGGCCGACGTGCTCGACACCTGGGCCTCGTCCTGGCTCTGGTGCCTCGCCCCGCTGGGCTGGCGCAAGCCCGGCGACCGCACGCCCGAGCTCGACCACTGGTACCCCACGGGCGCCCTCGCGACCGGCCCCGACATCATCTTCCTCTGGGTGGCGCGCATGATCATCGCCGGCCTCGAGCTCCACGGCCCCGAGCGCAAGACCCTCACCGACGACGAGATCCGGGCCCGCATCCCCTTCCGCCGCGTCGTCTTCAACGGCATCATCCGCGACGCCCAGGGCCGCAAGATGTCGAAGTCCCTCGGCAACTCGCCCGAGCCGCTCGACCTCATCGCCAAGTTCGGGGCCGACGGCCTCCGCTTCGGCCTTCTCTCCATCGCGCCCAAGGGGCAGGACATCCTGTTCTCCGAGGAGCGCGTGCAGCAGGGCCGCAACTTCTGCAACAAGCTCTGGAACGCCGCGCGCTTCCGGCAGATGTCCGGCCCCGCCGGCGACAACGCCTCGCTCGCCGCCATCGTCGCGCGCCTCGACGCCCGCGCGCTGGACGCCGACGACCAGGCCATCCTCGCCCGCCTCGCCGAGACCTCGGACGCGGTCGCCCGCGCGCTCGCCGCCCACGAGTTCACCGACTACACCCAGGCCCTCTACGGCTTCTTCTGGGGCGACTTCTGCGACTGGTACGTCGAGGTCTCCAAGTCCCGCCTCGCGGACCCCGCCGCCAAGGACTCCTGCCTCGCGGTGCAGGACCTCGTCCTCCGCCAGTTCCTGCTGCTCCTGCACCCGCTCGCGCCCTTCATCACCGAGGAGCTCTGGCACCTCCTCGGCTACGGCCCGGAGGCCGACTTCATCCAGGACCACGGCCCCGAGACGGGCGCCGAGGTGCTCGCCGCGCTGGCCAAGGCCGGCATCCGCCTCGACCCCGCGGCGGTGGACGCCATCGCCCGCCTGCGAGCCCTCGTCGGCGGCGCCCGCGCCGTCAAGGCGGCCGGCGGCCAGGCCGGCCGCAAGGACGGCGTCGTGACGCTCGTCCCGAAGGACGCCGCGGCCCGCGCGCTCGCCGAGGCGAACCGCGACAAGATCCTCCGGCTCGCCGGGCTCGCCGAGCTGCGCCTCGCCGACGACACCCAGGGCCGGCCCGGCGAGATCACCGAGGCCGGCACCCTCCTGCTCGAGCAGTCCGGCCAGGTCGACGTCGCCGCCGAGCGCGCGCGCCTCGGCAAGGAGCTCGAGAAGCTCGGGAAGGCCGTCGCCGCCGGCGAGGCCAAGCTCGGCAACGCCGCCTTCGTGTCCAAGGCCCCGCCCGCCATCCTCGATGGCGCCAAGGCGCAGCTCGCCGAGGCCAAGGCGCGCCGCGACGAGACCGCGCGCATGCTCGCCGCCCTCGGCTGACCCTTCCCATGATCCGCCTTCACGTCCACACCGACAAGGCCGCCGCCGTCCGCGCGGTGGCCGCCGACATCGCCGCGCTCATCCGCGGCCGCGCCGCCGAGGGGCGGCGGGCCGTCCTGGGCCTGGCCACCGGGTCGACCCCCATCCCCCTGTACGCCGAGCTCGTGCGCCTGCACCGCGAGGAGGGCCTGTCGTTCCGTAACGTCACCACCTTCAACCTCGACGAGTACAGCGGCCTCGGCCCCGACCACGACCAGTCCTACCGCTGGTTCATGCAGCGCCAGCTGTTCGACCATGTCGACGTCACCCCGTCCGAGACGCACGTCCCCGACGGCCTGGCCAAGGACACCGCGGCCGCCGCCGCGGCCTACGAGGCCGCCATCCTCGCCGCCGGCGGGATCGACCTCCAGGTGCTCGGCATCGGCCGCACCGGCCACATCGGCTTCAACGAGCCGCCCGCCGGCCCCGCGACCCGCACCCGCCAGGTGCACCTCGACGAGCTCACCCGCCGCGACAACGCCAGCTTCTTCGGCGACGTCACCAAGGTGCCGCACCACGCCGTGACCATGGGCGTGGGCACCATCCTCGACTGCCGACGCGTCGTCCTCCTCGCCTGGGGCGAGGGCAAGGCCGACATCGTCCGCCGCTCGGTCGAGGACGCGCCGTCCGACGACTGCCCCGCCAGCTGGCTGCAGCGCCACGCCGCCTGCGACTTCGTCCTGGACGCGCCCGCCGCCGCCAAGCTCGCCCGCCGCTGACCCCCTTCCCCGCCCCGCCATGCCCCTCGCCGTCAAGCCCCGCCACGTCTCGCCCATCGACCCCGGCTTCGTCCCCGCCTCGGTCTGGACCCGCGAGTACCTCGCCCTCTGCGACCGCACCCCCGGCGCCGCGCCCCTGGCCATCAGCCTCGCTCGCCCCGATGGCACGGCCTCGACCCACCGCACCCGCACGCTGCCCCCGGGCGCGGGCTTCGACGACCTGAACCGGCTGCACGTCGAGCGCACGGTCAAGTTCCTCCTCTGGGCGCGCGGCGGCGACACCTTCCGCCTGGCCGGCACCCATGCCGCCCACTTCGCGGCGCTGCTCGCCGACATCTACCGCCCGGGCGGCGAGCGGGCGTTCGACGCCGAGTTCGTCCGCAAGCTCTTCGACCGCAACCCCGTCTTCCTCGCCTGCGGCGAGGCCGAGCTCCCCAAGGAGAGCGCGTCGCACCTGCCCCTCGGCCGCAACCTCGACGGCTGCCGCATCGGCTTCGACCTGGGCGGCTCCGACCGCAAGTGCGCCGCGGTCATCGACGGCAAGGTCGTGTTCTCCGAGGAGGTGAAGTGGGACCCCTATTTCCAGAAGGACCCCCAGTACCAGTTCGACGGCATCGTGCACTCGCTCGAGATGGCCGCCAAGCACCTGCCCCGCGTCGACGCCATCGGCGGCTCGGCGGCCGGCGTCTACATCAACAACACCGTGCGCGCCGCCTCCCTCTTCCGCGGCATCACCGACCCCCAGGTCCACGAGACGCGGGTGAAGCCCATGTTCCTCGAGATCGCCAAGCGCTGGCCGGGCGTGCCCTTCGAGGTCCTCAACGACGGCGACGTCACCGCGCTGGCCGCCTCGATGTCCCTGAACCGCAACGCCGTCCTGGGCATCGCCATGGGCACGTCCGTCGCCGCCGGCTACGTCGACACCCACGGCAACCTCACCAACTGGCTCAGCGAGCTCGCCTTCGTGCCCGTCGACTACCGCGCCGGCGGCCCCGCCGACGAGTGGTCGGGCGACCTCGGCTGCGGCGTGCAATACTTCAGCCAGCAGGGCGTCGGCCGCCTCCTGCCCTTGGCCGGCATCCCCATGCCCGCGGGGATGAAGCTCCCGGAGCAGCTCGAGGAGCTCCAGAAGCTGATGAAGGCCGGCGACGCCCGCGCGCGCTCGGTCTACGAGGCCATCGGCATCGCCTTCGGCTACGCGCTCGCCCACTTCGCCGAGTACTACCGCTACGAGTGCCTGCTCATCATGGGCCGCGTGACCTCGGGCGAGGGCGGTTCGATCATCATCGACAAGGCCCGCGCGGTGCTCGCCGACGAGTTCCCCTCGCTGCGCATCGACCTCGTCGTGCCCGACGAGAAGGACAAGCGCCACGGCCAGGCCATCGCCGCGGCCTCGCTGCCCAAGACCTCCCGCTGAACCATGGCCCTCGACCCCTCCCAGCAGGCCCTCGCCGACCGCGCCAAGGCGGCCCATGAGCCCCTCGACCTCGGCGCCTGCCTCGGACGGGCCTGGGACCTTCTCAAGGCGGACTTCTGGGGGGTCCTTGGCGCCATGCTCGCGCTCATGGTCATCAATGGCGCGCTGACCCTCGTCTCGATGATCCCCGTCCTGGGGATCCTCGTGGTCGTGCTGCTGAGTCCCCCGCTGGGCCTGGGCGCGGTGTCTTGGTTCGTCGCCCGCGCCCGAGGAGGGCGTCCGGGCATCGGCGTGCTCTTTTCCGGCTTCTCCCGTTTCGGCGAGTCGCTCGCCCTCTACCTGGTGGGCGCCCTCCTCATCCTGGTGGGCTTCCTTTTCTGCATCCTCCCCGGCATCTACCTGGCCCTGGCCTGGGCCGCCGCCGCGCCGCTGCTCTCCGATCGCCGCGGCGGCTTCTGGGAATGCCTCGAGATGAGCCGTCAGGCCCTGACCGCCCATTTCGGCTGGCTCCTGCTCTTTTGCATCGTGATGGGGCTTGTCGCCGCCTCGGGCGTCCTGCTCTGCGGCGTCGGGCTGCTTGTCACGGCCCCCTTGGCCTACCTAGCCTACGCCGTCGCCTACGTCCGCCTCTTCGACGGCGGCGAGACGCCTCCGACCCTTTCCCTCTGACCCCCTCGACCGCCATGAAGCTCAATCCCAACGCCGACCTCTTCATCCCCGACGGCAAGGCCCTGCCCGAGGCCGTCGCCCGCACCACCCACCTCGGGATCGGCGCCCACCAGGACGACCTCGAGTTCATGGCCTACCACGGCATCGCCGAGTGCTTCCACCGCCAGGACAAGTGGTTCGGCGGCGTGATCCTGACCGACGGCAAGGGCAGCTCGCGCGCGGGGCCCTACAAGGAGTGGACCGACGAGCAGGTCGCCGCCGAGCGCGTGCAGGAGCAGCGCCGCGCCGCCGTCCTCGGCGAGTTCAGCTTCGTCGCCCAGCTCGGCTTCCCCAGCAAGGAGGTGCGCGACGTCAAGGCCGCCGCCCCCCGGGCCGACCTCCAGGCCATCCTCGCCGCCGCCAAGCCCGAGGTCGTCTACCTGCACAACCCCGCCGACAAGCACCAGACTCACGTCGGTGTGACGCTGCGGGCGATCGAGGCCATGCGGGCCCTGCCCGCCGCCGACCGTCCCCGCAAGGTGGTGGGCTGCGAGGTCTGGCGCAGCCTCGACTGGCTGCTGGACAGCGACAAGGTCGTCCTGCCCGTCTCCCAGCGCCTGAACCTCGCCGCCGCCCTCAACGGCGTCTTTGACTCGCAAATCACGGGCGGCAAGCGGTATGACCTCGCGGTGATGGGCCGCCGCCTCGCCAACGCGACCTTCTTCGACGCCTACGCGTCGGACCAGGAGACCCATCTCCAGTGGGCGATGGACCTCACCCCCCTCGTGCAGGACCCCTCGCTGGACATCGAGGCCTACACCCTCGGCTTCGTCGACCGCCTCAAGGGCGACATCTCGGCCGCCATCCGCAAGTCCCTCTGACCATGCCCGCCCCCACCCTCCTCGTCCTCGCCGCCGGCATGGGATCGCGCTACGGCGGTCTCAAGCAGATCGACCCGATGGGCCCCTCGGGCGAGACCATCCTCGACTACTCCGTCTTCGACGCCCTGCGCGCCGGCTTCGGCAAGGTGGTCTTCATCATCCGCCCCGACTTCGAGCAGGCCTTCCGCGAGCAGGTCGCTGCCAAGTTCGCCAAGCGCGTCCCGGTCGACTTCGCCTTCCAGACCCTCGACAAGCTGCCCGCGGGCTGGACCGTCCCCGAGGGCCGCGAGAAGCCCTGGGGCACGACCCACGCCATCCTCTGCGCCAAGGACGCCGTCCGCGAGAACTTCGCGGTCATCAACGCCGACGACTTCTATGGCCGGGACTCCTACGCCACCCTGGGCAAGTTCCTCCAGGCCGCCGACCCCCGCGGCTCGGACTTCTCCATGGTGGGCTTCACCCTCCGCAACACCCTCTCCGAGCACGGCACGGTCGCGCGCGGCGTCTGCAAGACCGACGCCTCCGGCCTGCTCACGGACATCGACGAGATGACCAAGATCGCCAAGGCCCCGGGCGGCGCCCGCAACACGCGTGACGATGGGTCGACCAGCGACCTGACCGGCGACGAGCCCGTGTCCATGAACATGTGGGGCTTCACCCCCCGGCTGTTCGACCACCTCGACCGCGTGTTCCTCGAGTTCCTCCAGCGCGCCGGCAAGGAGATGAGGAGCGAGAGCTACATCCCCATGACCGTCGGCCAGCTCGTCAAGGAACGCCACGCGACCTGCCGCGTCCTCCGGACCTCCTCGGAGTGGTTCGGCGTCACCTACCGCGAGGACAAGCCGGTCGTCCAGGCCAAGCTCGCCGAGCTCGTCCGCCGCGGCGACTACCCCTCCAACCTCTGGGCCTGAGGCCCTTCCGCCATGAATCCTGTCGCCAAGAACCACGACACCCGCGCCCTCGCGGCCGAGTTCGCCCTGCTGGGCGACTACGCCGAGGCCAAGCCCTACGGCAGCGGCCACATCAACGACACCTACTGCCTGACGATGAACCAGGGCGGCAGGCCGATGCGCTACCTGCTCCAGCGCATCAACCACGCCATCTTCAAGGACCCCGACGGCCTCATGCGCAACGTGGAGCGCGTCTGCGCCCATGCCCGGGAGAAGCTCCGCCAGGCCGGCGCCCCGGACGCCTCCCGCCGCGCCCTGACGCTCGTCCCGACCCGGTCCGGCAAGGGCTGGCACACCGACGCCGAGGGCAATCGCTGGCGCTGCTATGTCTTCGTCGAGAACGCCACCGGGCACGACATCATCCGCGAGCCCGCCCAGGCCCGCCAGGCCGCGCGCGCGTTCGGGGCCTTCCAGTCGCTCCTAGCCGACCTCCCCGGCGGCCGCCTCGTCGAGACCATCCCCGACTTCCACCACACCCCCAAGCGCTTCGCCCGGTTCGAGGCGGCGCTGAAGGCGGACGCGCATGGCCGCGCCAAGGGCGTGGCCCGCGAGATCGACTTCGTCCTGGCCCGGGCCAAGGACGCCGCGCTCGTGGTCGATGCCCTCGCCAAGGGCGAGCTGCCGGAGCGCGTCACGCACAATGACACCCTCAACAACGTGCTGCTCGACGACGCCACGCAGGAGGGCATCTGCGTCATCGACCTCGACACCGTCATGCCCGGCTCGTCGCTCTATGACTTCGGCGACCTCGTGCGCACCTCGACCTCCCCAGCGGCGGAGGACGAGACCGACCTGTCGAAGGTCCAGCTGATGATGCCCATGTACGAGGCCCTCATCGAGGGGTACCTCGACACGGCCAAGGGCTTCCTGACCCCCCGCGAGCGCGAGCTCCTGCCCTTCGGCGGCAAGCTCATGACCTTCGAGGTCGGCCTGCGCTTCCTCACCGACTGGCTCGAGGGCGACGTCTACTTCAAGGTCAAGCGCCCCGGCCACAACCTCGACCGCTGCCGGACCCAGTTCCGCCTCGTCGAGTGCATCGAGGCCCGCCTGGCCGAGATGACCGCCCTCGCCACCAAGTCCTGATTCCCCCATGCGCGTCCTCATCACCGGCGGGGCCGGCTTCATCGGCTCCCACATCGCCGAGCACTTCCAGGGCAAGGCCGACGTCGTCGTCCTGGACAATTTCCGCTCCGGCCACCGCCGCAACCTCGAGGGCCTGAAGGTCGAGCTCATCGAGGGCTCGATCCTCGACCGCGCCGCCCTCGACCGGGCCATGCGGGGCGTCGACCTCGTCTTCCACCTCGCGGCCATGATCTCGGTCCCCGAGTCCATGCTGAAGCCCAGGGAATGCGTCGAGATCAACGCCACGGGCACGCTTCACGTGCTGGAGGCGGCCGCCGAGGCCAAGGTCCGCAAGGTCGTCCTCGCCTCGTCCGCCGCCATCTACGGCGACAACCCGGTGGTGCCCAAGGTCGAGACGATGTTCCCCGAGCCCAAGTCGCCCTACGCGGTGACGAAGCTCGACGGCGAGTATTACCTCGAGATGTTCCGCCGCGAGCGCGGCCTGGCCACCGCCAGCCTGCGCTTCTTCAACGTCTTCGGCCCCCGCCAGGACCCCAAGTCGCCCTATGCGGCGGCCGTGCCCATCTTCATCGAGAAGGCGGTCCGCGGCGACCCCATCACGATCTTCGGCGACGGCGGCGCGACCCGCGACTTCATCTACGTGAAGGACATCGTGGGGGCGCTCGTCTTCGCCGCCACGACCGAGGGCGTCGCCGGCACCCACAATGTCGGCTACGGCCGCAAGATGACCGTCCTCGAGCTCGCCCGGGAAGTCCTGCGCCTCACCGGCTCGGCCTCGGCGATCGAGCACAAGCCCGAGCGGCTCGGCGACGTCCGCCACTCCATGGCATCCTCGGACAAGCTCCAGGGCGCCGGCTGGAAGCCCGCCCATTCCGTGGCGGAGGGACTCGAGGCGACGGT
>VFQT010002326.1_pt1 | contig 19853 bp, 16 predicted proteins | sample 3512381 | NCBI WGS metagenome assembly VFQT01 (sample SAMN10412376, study PRJNA504923) | tailings metagenome | isolation source: Relicate 2 Philex TSF3 active mining site | place: Philippines: Tuba, Benguet | collected 2017-08-29
CGGACCTCGCCTGGACGCATCCGTTCGCGAGCGAGGCCGTTCGCAGGAAGACCAAGGCGCCTTTCATACAGTGGCTCCTCCAAAAGCCCCGCTGGCGCCTCCACATCAGGCGTGAAGATGAGTGGGCCTACATCGCTGAGCGTGTGAAGGCCGGAAATGTGCTGGATGTCGGGTGCGGCCCTATCAACCGCATCCCAGAGCAGTTCACCCCCTTCGGCATCGAGATCGAGGAGGCGACCGCCATCGTCGCCAACGAAAAGATGCGCGTCCGCGGCGGCTGGGCCGTTCACGCGCCTGCCCTCGAAGGGCTGCGCAAGTTCGACGATGGTTATTTCAACGGCGTCATCATGCGTTCCTATCTCGAGCACGAATCCCATCCTCGCGAGGTGCTGGAAACCTGCTTCCGGAAATTGACACCTGGCGGCACGATCTATGTGAAGGTTCCCAACTACGGCACGCTCAACCGCGTTCTCCGTGGCCCCGAATGGTGCGGGTTTCGCTATCCCGACCATCTCAACCTGTTTACGATCCCCAGCATGCGTCGACTGGCTGAGAGTGTCGGCTACCGGTTCGACCTCAAGAACCGGATCACGCAGTTCACCAACGACAATCTGCATTGCTTTCTGACGCGCCCTTAGGCGCGCCGGGTCGCTATGGCACAGGGATGACCCGATCCGACGTTGAATAGCGCCATTCCTGCAGCAGCGTCCGCAGCGCCGCCACGAAGGCCAGCGGTTGGTCCAGCATCACGTGATGCCGCGCTTCGGGAATCTCGATGAAGGGGGCCTGCCGGTTGAGGAGGTCGCGCATGTAGTCGCGAACGTCCGGGTCCCACAGGATCGACTTCTCGCCCTTGAACAGCGCGATCCTGCATTGTGTGGCCTTCAGGAGATCGGGCGGCTCGCGCGAGGTCGAGAAGCGTTGCCAGATCGAGGGATCGAATTTCCATGCCCAGCCATCGCCCCTCATTTCTGCGTCGGGGGCGTTGTCCTGTGGCGCCTTCCTCAGGCTCCAGCGGGCGATGTAGTCCATGATGAAGTGGTTCTCGCAGGGCTGCGGCGGGGCGAGACGAAAGCGCGCCAACGCCGCTTCGAGTGTCGGATAGACCTTGTTCCCTCGCAGGTTACCCGGCGGCCCGCGCCGCGGTCGATCGGGCGGGTTGACTGGCGAGTCAACAATCACGATGCCGCCGAAGCGGTTGCCATACTCCGCTCCGGTGAGGATGGTCACGAAGCCGCCAAAGGAATGCGCGGCGATGATCGGCTTTTCCGCATGCGCAAACAGCCCGGCCGCCTCGCAGACGGCCAACTGCTCTTTCGCGAAGGTTTCCATCACATACTGGTCGCGCCAGCCGGAATCGCCCATCCCCGAAAAGGTCATGGCGACGACGTGATAGTCTTCCATCAGGTATGGCGCGATGAAGTCCCACCAGTGCGCGTGCGCGCCATTCCCGTGAACCAGCAGCAGCCCCGGCTTCGATCGGTCGCCCCAGCTCTGGTAGTGGATGCGCGCGCCTTCGCAGTCGACGAACGCCGTGTGGTAGGGCGTCGCGACTGCATCCTCGAACCATTTCGGCGCGGGTGGACGCGCGCCCTTGTAGATCGCCAGCGGGCCCTGCTCGGTCGGAATCTCCGCCGGCTGGTCGCGAACAACCTTGTCGCTCTTGTCGGTCACGCGCGCCTCCACACGAAATGTGAGTAGGCGCGCACGAAAGGCAGGGCAAGCTTTCCCGGATCAGCTCTTCGGCCGGAACGCTATCATTACATTTCCCGGACCCTGGCCGAACAGGCCATAGCCGGAGTTCATGATCACCAGGCCGTTTGCGGCGATGATCGAGGCGTTGTCGACTGCCGCGCCATTGCCCTTGACGCCATTGATCGTGTCGAACTCGCGCGCCGTGCTGTACTGCCAGACCAGCTTACCGGTCTTGCGCTCCAGCATGTAGACGCGGCCGTCGAGACCGCCGGTGATGACATGATCGCCGATCACGGTCGGCGCGCCGGAGAGGCCATAAAGGCCGGCGCAGCGCGCGACAAACTTCTTCTCCTCCGCTGTGCAGCCGCTGCTGACGTGGAATGTCCAGTCAATGGAACCGTCATTGAGGTTCACGGCATAGAGGCCCGGTTTGATCGTGTCGTCGACCTCTTGTCCCGGGATCGAGCGACCGGCGTTGGAGATCGGCGCATAGACGTGCGTGTCGTCCGCGGCGAGGCCCCAGTGGACGCCGCCCATCGCGCCGCCCGTGCCGATGTCGCGCCTCCAGACCACCTTGCCCGTGTCGGGATCCATCGCCCACACCGTGCCGGATTTCTGTCCGGCCAGGACGAGGTCCTTGCCGTTGGGCGCCTTGGCGATGATGGTCGAGGCGCCGAAGTCGACGTCGCGATAGACGGTCTCTTCCGCCTTCGGGCAGTTGAGCGCGCCGCCGCGCGGGCCGCAGCCGACATTGTAGACGTCATTGGCCGTCGCCTGGTGCGACCACTTGATCGACCCGTCCTTCATGTCGAAGGCAATGATGGCGTTGGTGTTCTTGTGCGCCGGCGCCGAGTTGGCTTCGCCGGTGCCGACATAGAGCAGGTTGCGCTTGAGATCGATCGAGGGCGAGTTCCACACAGGAGCTCCGGATGGGCCCCAGATCATCTTGCCGTCGCCGCGATCGCGGAGCGGCTTGGCGTTCTCCATCGTGTGGCCTTCCCACATGCGCTTGCCGGTCATCGCGTCGAGGGCAACCACGCCGCCGTGGATCTTGCAGCACTCATGGCTGTCTTGCGCTGCCAGCATGATCTCGTACTGCGAGGAGGGTGCAATCACCTTGTCGCCGACCAGCACAGGCGTGCCAGTCGAGATCGAGGAGGGGAACAGGCCCATGTGCGAAGCCCAGAGTTCCTTGCCGTTCATCGCGTCGATCATGTGCACGAAGCCGCCCATGTCGCCGACCATGACGACGCGCTTGCCATCTTTGCGCGTGCCGAAGCCCGCGCTGGTGCGCAGCGTCTGCTTGCCTTCGTAAATCCACTGAATGCATGGCTTGGCGTTATCCGAGATGTCGAACGCGAACAGCCGATTGTTGCTCTCGCCCACGGGCAGAAAAAGCGTATTGCCGACGACCGCCGCCTGGCTCCGCATCGTGATCGCGTTCGGGAACGCCACTGCCCAGGCCAGTTCGAGGGTCGTCAGATCCTTGCCCGCGAGGCCGACTTTCGCCGGATCGAGCGTGCGCGTGTTGTTGAGGTCGAAGCCGAAGGTCGCAACTGTTGGCGCCGCATCGAGCTTTGGGGTGGCGCGCGAGGCGGGGCAGCGCATCGCCGTCGTCCAGCTGTCGTCCTGTCCGCCGCCTTGCGCGAGATAGTTGGAAACGTCCGAGACATCTTTCGACGAGAGGCCGACGGCCTGCGGAATCATGATGCCCGTCATGAGTGCGTTCGTGATGTGGCCCGGCGTCAGCCGCGCCATCGTCTCACGCGAGGGCGCCTTGGTCGCTTCAGAATTATCGTGGCAGACCGCGCAGCGGGTGGTGTAGACCGCTTCGCCCGGGTGCGGCCCGGTGGGCGCCGTTTGCGCCACCGTCGTCGGCGCCTGAGGCGTGTCGACTGGGACCTGCGCCATCTCGGTTGGCGTTGTGCAGGAAACCGCCAGCGCCATCGCCGAGACAGCGGCCGCCGAAGCAAGCATACGAAGCATGGTCATTCCTCCCGCAGGCCCCGCCGCGTCTGTCGCGCGGCGTCGGGCAGCTTTCGGCACAATCCTCCCGCGATGACGCCCACGTCAACTGGTGACGTTGGCCCATTGCGACCGGGGGAAAGCGGTCTTTAGGTGCGCAGGCCTCCGCGGGTGACTTCCCGAGCAGGACAAAAGGCCGCTAGGCGGGTGGCGCATAGGCGGCCACCAGGCGGGCGAGGATCACCTCCAGCATTTCGTCAACCGTGAACTGACCGTCGCCGTTGAGGTCGAGAGTTGCGTAGTATTCGTTGAGAAGCCTGGCCTTCTCCATCTCCAAGGCCTCTCCTCCGGGGCCAGTCAGATAGTCAGGGTTGCTGCGACGATGTTCCTTCCGCAGGACCATGAAGCGTTCAACTTCGCCCACGCTCACTGCTCCAAGCCTGTCTGTGTCCAGACCCGCCACTTGTTCGGTAGCCCGGCCGCGCAGTTCATTTTCGAAGCGCTCGACTGTCATCGTCCGAAGTTTGGGGGACGCCGGCCAGCATCAGCCATCGGGCCAGCTGCACCCGCTCATCGCGCAGAAACGTTCGCGCACGATCGTGACTTCGCAGCTCAAGCAGCTCGTCCGACATCGAAACTTCGTGGATTCCGAAAGGCGAACGCCACAGCTCCACGCCGACTCCGTCATCGGTCACGAAACTATCGACGGGTCGCCCGTAGCGCGCCGCCTCGGCGCCTTCGTACCGAATTTCAAGGAATGACAACTGTCCGTCGTTGTTGGCGTCGAGCCGTTTGAATGCTCCCGCAAAATCAGGCTGCGCCATCGCCGGAGCGGTCAGCATGATCACGCCGGCATTCATTGCAGCCGCAGCACGAAGCCTCATGACGTTCACCATCGCTTGCGGCGAAAGACAATCACGGTTGGATCGGCGGACTAGGAGGTCATCGTGTGCTCTACGACTTCGGCCTGAACGCCAGCAGCATGTTGCCCCCCGTCTGGCCGAACATCGCGTAGCCCGAGTTGACCAGCAGCAGGCCGTTCATCGCCGTGATCGAGTTCGAGTCGATCGCACCGCCCTTGCCCTTGACGCCATTGATCCCGTCAAACTCGCGGTTGGTGTTGTAGGACCAGAGCAGCTTTCCGGTCTTCGCGTCGTTGACATAGACCGTGCCGTCGAGCGCCGCGGTCACCACAGCGCCGTCAATGACGGACGGCGCTGTCGAGAAGACATTCCCGCGCCATCCGCCGCGCGTGCCCGGGGCGGGGGCAGGCGTACCCGGTGGCGGCTCCGGGTTGAACTGCCACTTTATCTTGCCCGTCTTCGCATCGAGTGCGTAGAGGCCCGGCTTGATGTTGGGGTCGCCTTCCCATTCGCCGGGGATCGGCCGGCCGACATTGGCGATCGGCGCATAGACCGTGTCGTTGTCGAACGCGATGCCCCAGTGCACGCCGCCCAGCGGCCCACCCGTGCCCAGCGCCGTGCGCCACACCACCTTGCCGGTGTCCGGCTCGAACGCCCACACCGAGCCTGACTTCTGGCCTGCATAGAGCAGCTCCCGACCGTCGCTGGTCTTGGCCAGGATCACCGACGCGCCGAAGTCGACATCGCGATAGACGGTCTCGGGCGCCTTCACGCAGTTGAAGCGATCGGCTCGCGGATTGAGACCGCAGCCTGAATTGAAAATGTCGTCCGGCGTGGCATGGAAGCTCCACTTCTCCTTGCCGGTCCTGAGGTCGATGGCGATCACCGCGTTGGTGTTCTTGTGCGCTGGCGGTGAATTGCTTTCGCCGGTTGCGAAGTAGACCAGCCCGCGACCTTCATCGACGACAGGCGAGTTCCAGATCGGTGCGCCCGAGGGGCCCTTCAGCATCTTGCCGTCGCCGCGATCGCGCAACGGCTTGGCGTCTTCCATCGTGTCGTACCGCCATTGCTGGGCGCCGGTTTTCGGATCGAGCGACAGCACATAGCCGTGGTTTGTGCAGCAATCGTGATTGTTGTCGGCCGCCACCGAAATCTCGAACTGCGCGACGGGAACGATCACCCTGTCCTTGAGGATGCTCGGCGTGCCCGTCGTCATGGAGTGCGAATAGACGCCGACCGGCTTGGTCCACAGCGCCTTGCCTGTGCGCGGGTCGACCGCATGCACCGTCGAGTCGATGCCCGAAAACACCAGCAAGGGCGTCCCATCCGCCAAAACGCCATAGGCCACGCTGGTGCGCAGCGGCGCTTCGCCCGGCGTCGAGTAGACCCACTGCACGCAAGGCTTGGCCGGATCGGAGAGATCGAGCGCATACATCTTCCCGGCTTCCGCCACCGGATAGAACAGGTTCTTGCCGACGATCGCGCCCTGGCTGCGCATGATCGACGCGTCGGGGAAGGCGATGCCCCACGCCAGCTCCATGTCGCCCATCTGCGAGGTGGTGAGCCCGGCCTGCTTCGCTGTCAGCTTGCGCGTGTTGCGCCAGTCATAACCGAAATGCGTCGACGTCGCCGCGTCCGGTCCTTCAAGATCGACGGCGGCCCGCGCGCCCGTACATTTGAGGTTCGGCGTCCAGTCGACGGTCTTCGTCGTGTCGCGCCCGGTGACATAGCTCACCACCGCCGCGCGCTGCTCGGCGGAAAGGCCGGCCGCCATGTCCTTCATCTTGCCGTTGGTCAGCGCGTAGTTCACGAACTGGAAGCTCATCGCCTTCATGTTGTCGCGCGAGGGAGAGCGGGTCGCCTCTGCATTGTCGTGGCAGATCGCGCAGGTCTGCTTGTAGACAACCTCGCCCGGGTGAACGCCTGCCGCCGCAACCGGCGTAGGAGCGACAGGCGCAGCCGGTGGTGCGGGAGCTGCTGCAACAGGCGCGGCATCCGCGATGGGCGCGACTTCCGGCGTTACGCAGGAGGCCAGCGCAAACAGGGACGCGCACCCAAGCAGCGTCGCAAGCACGGATGTCTGCATTATCATCTCCCTTGGCCCGCCCTGTGGTTCCGAGCGGGTTGCCATCAGCGGCTGCAACCTGCCCCACAGGGAAAGCATTGCAAAGCCGCCCCGCCGGCGCACTCGCGCGGTTGTGTTTGACCGCGTGCAATCAAGCGTCACAATGCCGCTGTCGCCCGTCCGGCGGCGGAGAAGCCAGAGATGCAACGCAGACTTGCCTCCGCCTTTTCGATGGCGCTCGTCCTGGCCGCCTGCGGTCCGGACTCCCAACCGGCGCCCGCGGCCCCCGCGATCCCCTCGGACTCGGTGCTCGCTCCCGCAATCCCCGTGGTGGCGCCGCTCGACTACATGCAGCCCGCTCACTGGATCTGCCGTCCTGACGCAGTCGACGCGTGCGACGAAGTCGCGCCGGTCACACGCGTGATGGCGGACGGATCACTCGAGAAACTGGCGCCTGTCGCGGCAGGCGATCCGCCGGTGGATTGCTTCTACATCTACCCGACAATCTCGCGCGACCCATCCGGCAATTCAGACGCCACGACAGGCCTCGAAGAAAGGGAAGTCGTCCGCCAGCAGCTCTCGCATTTCGCGCCGGCCTGTCGTCTGTTTGCACCGGTCTACCGGCAGGTGACGCTGACCGCCCTGCGAAAGCTGCGCGCCGGCGAGGACATCGCGACAAATCGCGAAATGGCCTATGCCGATGTGAAGGCTGCCTGGCGCCACTACCTCGCCAATGACAGTCAGGGCCGAGGTGTCGTCCTCATCGGCCACGATCAGGGCGCCGGCCTCCTCACCCGTCTCATCGCCGCGGAGATCGACGGCAGGCCGGAGCAGGGCAGGCTGGTCTCCGCCATCCTTCCCGGCGCCGATGTTGAGGTTCCGCAAGATGCAAACGTTGGCGGCTCGTTCGTCTCCATCCCGCTCTGCACCGGACCTGAGAGCACCGGCTGCATCATCGCCTGGTCGGCATTCCGCGTCGAAACGCCGCCGCCCGCCGACACCCTGTTCGGCCGCGCCGCCACCGCCGGCATGAAAGTGGTTTGCGTGAACCCAGCCGATCTCGACGGTTCGGGGCAGCTCATGCCCGTTCTGCCGACAACGCCTGTCCTGTTCGAGGAGGTTGCCGATCCTGCCCCCTGGACAACGCTGCCTGAGGCCCCGCCGATCGACACCCCCTTCGTCGCCTTGCCGGGACTTCTTTCCGCCCAGTGCATCAACCGCGAGGGGGCCAGCTACCTGGCCGTCTCCGTCAACGCCGATCCGGCCGACCCACGTACCGACACGATAAATGGAGACATAACCGTGGACAATGCGGTGCGGCCCCAGTGGGGTCTCCATCTGTTCGACCTGCACCTCGTCACGGGCAACCTGCAGGCGATGGTCAGCCGGCAGTCAGCGAAGTGGCTTGAGCAACGCGCCGCAGCCGGGCAGCTGCCAACCGACCTTCAGTAGGCTGGCCAATCACCCTATCTTCCCGTCCATGACCGGGTGGACCATCAACGCCGCTGAACTGCGTATCCCACGCCGGTCGCGCTTTGCCGCGCACCGGATGGTGGTCATTGCAGATCCCTCGGGCCGCGCCGTTCGCCAGCTCAATGGCCTTGCATCGTGGTTTGACAACGAACTCCACGCCTGGCGCCACAAGCCGATCGGCTACCTGCCGACCGACCGTTTGCGGGGTTACGACACCAAGACCCACCCACGCACCTTCATGCCGATCAACGGCGCCGTGTTGCCGGACTGGAACATTGCGCCGGCCATCGCCACTGGCGCCGCCCGTGTGCTCGCCGATGACCTTGATCGCGAAGGGGTTGAAGCCCGTCTCGCGCCGGCGCTCGATGCGCTTCGCCGCATCAATGCCCTCAGCAAGGGACCCGAGGGCGGGGCAGGGCTGCCTTACCCCTTCATGGGCTTCGGCCCCAACTCCAACTCCTTCTTTGCGACGATGCTGCGCGCGATGGGGTTCGCCGTCCCGACCTTTGCCAACGCGGCGTGGCTCGTGCCGGGGGCGAAGGGGCTGCTGCTGCCGGAGGACATATTGCCAGTGGTCGGCGAACGAACCTGATCTTGTCATCCCGGAAGCGCGCAGCGCTATCCGGGAACCATGCTGAGAGTGCGACGGTCTCGCGATGGGTCCCGGCTCTTCGCTTCGCTGCGGCCGGGATGACAAGCGGATTGTCTTGCCTTTCGGCCTGCAATCCCGGCATCAACCGACCGCGCCCTCCCCATTGGCGCCGGAGCGCCTAGTGAATCCCGCCCTTATCCTCGACAAAGTCTACCTCACGCTTCCCGCCGCTTCCGGCCCGGTGGAAATCCTGAAGGGCGTGAGTTTCCGCGCTATGCCGGGTGAGAGCGTCGCGGTTGTCGGGCCGTCCGGCTCGGGCAAGTCCTCGCTTATCGCTGTCTCCACCGGCATCGAGCTGACGACGTCGGGCAGGGTCGAACTCCTTGGCGAAACGCTCACCGGAAAGAGCGAGGATGCGCTCGCACGCCTGCGCCGCGGGCGCGTAAGCCTCGTCTTCCAGTCCTTCCATCTCCTTGGAACGATGAACGCTTTCGACAATGTTCGCGCTCCGCTGGAGATCGCCGGCCTTGCCAATGTCGATGAACTCGCGCGCTCAGCGCTTGCTGCTGTCGGCCTCGCCACGCGCATGGGCCACTACCCGGGCCAGTTGTCGGGTGGGGAACGCCAGCGCGTGGCGGTCGCGCGCGCCCTAGCGAGCAATCCCGCCATCGTCTTCGCAGATGAACCGACCGGAAATCTGGACCGCGCCACCGGCGCCCTGGTCGCCGATATGCTCTTCGCCATAGCCCGCGATCGTGGCGCGACATTGGTGGTGGTGACCCACGACATGGAGATCGCAAGACGCGCGGACCGCGTAGTGGAGATGAACGACGGGAGGGTCGTCTGAGCGCGCCCTGGCTCCGCATCGCCCTGCGCGAGCTTGCCGGCGGCGTGGCGGGCTTCTGGATATACCTCGCCTGTCTCGCGCTCGGCGCGTGGGCCATCGCGTCGGCGGGCTCGATCACAGACGCGCTGCAGGCTGGGCTGACGCAGCAATCGCGCGCGCTTCTCGGCGGCGACGCCGCAATCCAGATTTCGCAACGCGCTGCGACTGCGGACGAGCGCCGATGGCTCGACGAACGCGGAACCGTCAGCGAGGCGGCTCAGGTCGACCTCATGGCCCGCAATGGCGACAAGGTCGCGCAGGTCGATGTGCGCGGCATCGACGAAAGGTTCCCGCTTGTCGGCACGTTCACTTTCGATCGCGCCATCACGACCGCAGAAACGATCGCGCGTGCCGGCGATGCTTGGGGGGTCGCCGGCAGCGAGACGCTGGCGCGCGATCTCGGTGTCGCCGTAGGTGACCGCTTCACGCTCTCGGGCATCCCGGTCGAATTGCGCGCCATCCTCAAGCGTGAGCCCGACCGCATTGGCGAGCCCGGCCTGTTCGAGCCGCGCGTGATCATCGACATTGAAGCCTTGCGCGAAGCCGGCCAGATGCAACCCGGCGGCCTCTTCCGCACCGCCTATCGTATCCTGATCGATCCCGAACACGCAGCCACATTCGAAGCCGACCTGAACGCGCGCTGGGCATCCGAAGGCCTGCGCCATCGCGGCCCGGACGACGCCATCGACGGCCTGCGCGGCCTCATCGGCATGCTGAACACCTTCATGACCGTGGTCGGCATCAGTTCGTTGATCGCCGGCGGCGTTGGCGTCAGCCAGGCGACATCCTCCTTCCTCGAAACCCGGCTCGATTCGATTGCGGTGCTGAAGGCGCTCGGCGCCGACGGCGGGACGATCCGCGCGGCCTACGCCGTGCAGCTCGGCGTGCTTGCCGGCATCGGCGCTGCTGTCGGGATCGTCCTTGGCTCGCTCTCGCCCTGGGTCGTCAACGCCATTGCGGGCAGCGACATCCCGCTGCCTATGGTCCTCGGCGTCTACCCGCTTGCTCTCCTCAAGGCGCTGGTCCTCACCCTTCTCGCCGCCACCATCTTCGCCGCACCGCCGCTCGGCCGCGCGCGCGCCACGCCGCCGGCGGCCCTGTTCCGCCGTGAAAGCGGCGATGCGTCCCAGCGCACGCCACTCATCGAGCGCCTCGTTGCACTCGCTGCGGCTCTCCTTCTGGTCGCAATCGCAATGGCAGGATCGCAGCGGCCGCTTGTGGTGCTTGGCCTGCTGGTCGGCGCCGCGCTCGCCTATGTGATCCTGATTGGTGCGGCCATGCTGGTGAAACGGCTCGCACGTCGCGCCGCCCGGCATGCCCGCGGCAAACTGCGGCTCATCCTGTCCAACCTCGGCGGCCCCGGCTCCCTAGCGCCCATTGTTGCGCCCGCGCTGGGCCTCGGCCTCGGGCTGCTAACGCTGATCGTCGCGATCCAGTCCAACCTGCTTGGCCGGCTTACCGAAACCGCGCCGGCCGAGGCTCCGTCCGTCATCTTCCGCCAGATCGCCGAGCACGACGCGGCGGCCTTCGACGCGCTCATGCGCGAGCAGGGCTTGGACCCATCCGACCAGCTATCCTATCGCCGCGCGCCTGTCCTTCTCGGCCGCGTCACCACGATCGACGGCGCGCCACTCGACGAGCAGTCCGTACCGATTGAGGAGCGCTGGATCACACGCACCGAAACACCGATGACGATCCTTGCCAATCAGCCTGTGGAAGCGGTGTTGCTCCAGGGCCAGTGGTGGCCGACCGACCATACCGGCACGCCGCTTGTCTCGGTTGAGGAGGGCGTCGCCCAGGGTCTCGGGCTCAAGGTCGGCAGCCGCGTCGGCCTGCGCATCTTTCTCAAGGAGATCGAGGCGGAGGTCGCGTCCATCAGGAAAGTCGACTGGACCGGCTTCGGCGCCAACGTTGCCTTCATCCTGTCGCCCGGCGCCGTCACCGGCTTCAGCCCCGCCCACGCCGCGATTGTGCGCATTTCTCCCGACGTGGAGGAAGCGGTCGTGGCGGCAGTGGGCGAGCGGTTTCCGCGTGTGCTTGCCTTCCAGGTTCGCCGCACCCTCGAGACGGCCGTCGACCTGTTCGGACAGGTCTCGCTCGTCGTGACGTCGCTGGCGAGCGTTGTCCTTGCGGCCGGCGTGCTCGTCCTCTTTGGCGCCTTTGCAGCAGCTGCGCGGCGGCGTCGCCGCGAGTCGGCGCTGCTCAAGGTGTTTGGCGCGACGCGGCCAGCAATCCTGCTCTTCTACGCGTTCGAGTTCGCGCTTGCGGCAATGCTTGCTGTGGCGCTCGGCATCGGCTTTGGCGTGCTCGCGGCTCACCCGATTGTGATTCTACTGATCGAGACCGAGTGGCGTCTCGAATGGGCGCCGGTGCTCGCGATGGCTTTCATCACCGTGTTTGCCGCTGCGGCGGGAGGCGCGGCCGTGGGCTGGTCGACTTTGTCCCACCGCCCGGCGCGAGTATTGCGCTCGGCATGAAGGTGGGTATGTTCCCGGTGCGTCAGCCCGACGCGATGCCCTCGAAAAACCGCCCGCAGCTGTTTGTGGAGACGGTGACGGATACCCGTCATGTGGGCGTTGAGCAGATGGTTGGGCGAACGGGGAGGAGTCATGAATAAGCTCGTGTCTGTAGTTGCGCTGTGTGCAGCGCTTGGCGCATGCCAGACGATGCCGATGGATGGGTCGAGCGCGTCCGCCGATTCATCGACTGCGACTGCGTGGAAAGCCAAGCGCGGACCCGACGGCGTCCATCCGGACCTTAATGGTGTCTGGCGCGTGATGAACACCGCCAACTACAACATCGAAGCGCACCCGGCCTCCGCCGCGCTGCAGCTTCGTCCCGGTCCGTACGTGCCTGTGCCGGATGCGTCCGTCGTTGCGCTTGGCGCCATCGGCGCCGTGCCCGCCGGTATCGGCATCGTCCAGGGCGACGGGAAAATCCCGTACACCGCCGATGCTCTCGCCGTTCGCGACGCCAACCGCGCCAAGGCCGTCGAGCTTGATCCGGAGGTGAAGTGCTACCTGCCGGGCGTGCCGCGCGCCAACTATATGGACAAGCCTTTCCAGATCTTCCACTCGGACAAGGCCGTGTTCATCGCGTATGAATTCGCGGGCGCCGTCCGTAACATCTTCCTCGAAGAGCCGGATCCGGCCCCGGCCCAGTCCTGGATGGGCCAGTCCTACGGCCGCTGGGAGGGCGACACGTTCGTTGTCGAGGTGACCGATATGCTGCCGACGACCTGGCTTGATCGGTCGGGCAACATCAAGGGCGAAGACACCAAGATCGTCGAGCGCTGGACGCCGACCTCCGACTACACCATGCGCTACGAGGCGGAGATCACCGATCCTTCCGTCTACACCAAGCCGTGGAAGATCGCTTTCAACCTCTACAAGGCCCAGGGCGAGGACGCCCAGCTCCAGCAGTTCAAGTGCGTCGAGTTCGTCGAGGAGCTGATGTACGGCCACCTGCGCAAAAACCCGCTGCCGGGTCCGGCACTGGAGCGTGCGAAGCGTGAAGCCGAAGAGCGCGCAGCCGAGGAGGCCGAGCTCGGCGAGTAATGTGCGCCGCGGGGTGTTGAATATGTTGTGATAACCGCGGCTGCCGGCGTCATTGGCAGGCAGCCGCGGCTCATAACACAAGGGAATCCCGGTGGTTCGCGAGCGAACCCACGGGGGCGAGCCGGCCGGGGACCGGGCGCCGTGTGTGGGAAACCCTTGAGTACCGCGGCCTGCGGGATTAAAACGGGCGTAATTTCAGGGGCGCGGGCAGGACTGAGTCCCGCAGGCGCAGAGACAAGGTGGACGGCGGCATACCGTCGGTTCTGGAGGAAGTAGATGAAGAGCAAAGTTCGTCTGGTTGTCGCTGGGGCCGCTCTTGCCGCCCTGACCGCGGCAGGAGCAGGCACCGCCGCTTACGCACACCACGCGTTCGCAGCCGAGTTCGACGCCAACCGTCCCGTTCTGCTGAAGGGTGCGGTTGATTTCGTCGAGTGGACGAACCCGCACACCTGGATCCACATCACAGTCAACGACGTGAACAAGTTCGGCCAGCCGAAAGCGGGATCGACGCTGAACTGGGCGATCGAAGGCGGTACGCCCAACACCATCTTCCGCCTGCCTAACGCCGGCCAGGGCATGTCCGCCGCCGACCAAGCGAAGGCTCGTTCGGTCGCCATCCCGAAGGGCACGCAAGTTGTGGTCCGCGGCTACCAGTCGAAAGACACGGTCTGCTCGCGCAAGTGGGGCACGGGCGCCCAACTCAAGAACATCACCTGCAAGGCCAACGGTCGTGACGTGACCTTCCCGAACGGCTGCAAGCTGTTCGTCGGCGGCTCCTCGACGGGCGCTCCGAAGGACGGCGCAGACCAGGGCGCGCGGACGGATTGCACCGCCGCCTCGCCGCCGGCCTGATCTGAAGCAGAGCTGAAACTAGCAAGCCCGCCGTCCCACCGACGGCGGGCTTTTTGCTGTTCATCAAAGTCCGCTTTGGCTACCTAGGTCGCCGCGATCACACGGGGGCATTCCGATGACAGCGCGCACGCTCCGCGAATTCCTGGCCGACCCTGCAGGCGATGGGAAAGCGGCGCCGCGCGATCTCGCCGTGCTTATCGAGGCCATCTCCGATTCGTGCCGCACCATCTCCTATCTCGTCTCGCGCGGTTCGCTCGCCGGCGTGCTGGGCTCGGCAGGCACCGGCAACGTCCAGGGCGAAGAGCAGAAGCAGCTCGATGTCCTGGCCAATGATGAGATGATGGCGATGGCGAAAGCGACGGGCGTCGTCGCAGCGGCTGCTTCCGAGGAGGAGGATGAGGCGCGAGCCATGACGGCCGGTGCGCCCTATCTCCTCCTGTTCGATCCGCTCGACGGCTCGTCCAACATCGACGTCAATGTCTCGATCGGCACGATCTTCTCGGTTTTGCCGGCCACCGCTGGCGAGGGCGCCGAGCCGTTTCTCCAGCCTGGGCATAACCAGGCCGCCGCCGGGTATTGCGTCTATGGACCGCAAACCACGCTGGTGCTCACGCTCGGATGCGGCGTCGTAGCCTTTACCATGGATCCGCCGACCGGGCAGTTCGTGCAGACGGGCGCAAACATCCGCATCCCGGAGAAGACCAGGGAGTTCGCCATCAACATGTCGAACATGCGCCACTGGGCCGAGCCTGTGCGCGCCTACATCGACGACTGTCTCGCCGGGGAGGCCGGCCCGCGGGGCAAGAACTTCAATATGCGCTGGATCGCCTCCATGGTGGCCGACGTCCACCGCGTTCTCACGCGCGGCGGCGTCTTCATGTATCCTTGGGACAAGCGCGAACCGACCAAGCCCGGCAAGCTCCGCCTGATGTACGAAGCCAACCCGATGTCGCTGCTCGTCGAGCAGGCCGGCGGCAAGTCCTTCGACGGCAAGCAGCGCATTCTCGACATCAGGCCTACCGGCCTCCACCAGCGTGTGTCGGTCATGCTGGGCTCGAAGGAAGAGGTCGAGGTGCTGGAGCAGAAGCACGCGGGGTCATGAACGAGGCCGTCGCGCGGCGCAGCGTCTGTCGCATGTTCGGCCGCGCGTTTGTTGTCGCGTGGTTCCTGCTCGGCGGCATCGGTCATTTCGTGCTGACCGACATGTTCACCTCGATCGTGCCGCCCTTCGTGCCTTACCCACGCGGGATGGTTCTGTTCACCGGCGCTTGCGAGATCGCGGGCGCGCTCGGGCTGCTCTACAAGCCGCTGCGGCACATCGGGGGTTGGTGCCTCATCGCGCTCACCGTCTGCGTCACGCCGGTCCATATCCAGATGCTGGTCGAGGCGGACAAGTACCGCGCGATCGGCGCCGCCGCACTTTGGGGGCGGTTGCTGTTCCAGCCAGTGCTGATCTGGATCATCTGGGCGAGCACGAAACGTGCGGCGAATTGAGTCCTGCGAAATCCACTGCGCGGTCCCGGTTACGAACCCCGTGCAGCCCTTGCGAACCGTTCCAGGGCCGCCATCGCATCGTCATGCGTGGCGGCGCTCGGCTGCTTTCGCGGCATCCGGTTCCACGCATCCAGCGCCGCGATCTTGTAGGCTTCGGCCAGCGTTGGGTAGTTGAAGGTGTTCTCGACGAAGTAATCCAGCGTGCCCTCGAGATTGAGCACGGCCTGGCCGATGTGGATCAGCTCGGTCGCGCCTTCGCCGACGATGTGGCAGCCGAGCAGCCGCCGCGTCTCGAGCGCGAAGATCATCTTCATGAAGCCCGCATTGAGCCCCATGATCTGGCCGCGCGCCGTCTCGCGGAAGCGCGCGATCCCGCACTCGTAGGGAATACTCTTCGCGCGGACCTGCTCCTCGGTCATGCCGATTGTCGACATTTCAGGCACGGAGTAGATGCCATAGGGAAAGAATTCCGGCGGCGCCTGCGATGGCGCATCGAAGGCGTGGCAGGCCGCGATGCGTCCCTGTTCCATCGATGTCGAGGCGAGGCTTGGAAACCCGATCACGTCGCCCACGGCGTGGATGTGAGGCTGGCGCGTGCGGAACGTCTTCGGATCGACCGCGATTTTGCCGCGCTCGTCGGTGGAAAGCCCCGCATTCTCCAGCTCCAGCGCATTCGTGGCGCCCTTCCGGCCGGCGGCGAACAGCACCATCTCGCTCCAGATCTGGCGCGCATCCTCAAGTTCGATCAAGCAGGCGTCGGACGCTGGGCGGCTCACCCTCTTCACCTTGCTCTGCAGCCGCAGGCTCATGCCCCGGTCGCGCATCTCGTGCGTGAACTCGTCCACCAATTCGCGGTCGATGAAGGGAAAGATGTGGTCGCTGGGCTCGATCACCGTCACCTTGACGTCGAGCGCAGAAAAGATGGTCGCGTATTCGATGCCGATGACACCGCCGCCAATCACAGCGAGGGAGCGGGGCAGGCGCTTCAGTTCAAGGACTTCATCCGGATCGACGATGGCGTCGCCGTCAAACGGAATGTTATGCGGGCGATAGGGTTCGGTGCCGACGGCGAGGATGAAGCGCTGCGCCGTGAATCTCTGCTCGCCGGCCGGCGTCGTCACCTCGATATGGAGCGGGTCGATGAAGCGCGCCTCGCCGGTGACCCACTGCACGCCATTGCGCGCAAACTGATGTTCGAGGATCTCCACCTCATGGTCGAGCGTGATGGCGAGTCTGCGCCGCAGGTCTTCCGCCGTGATGCTCTGCTTGTTCCGATGGGCGCGGCCATAGACCCCGCGCTCGCGCCAGCCGGAAAGGTTCAGCACAGTCTCGCGCAGCGTCTTGGAGGGAATGGTGCCGGTGTGCACGCACACGCCGCCAACGCGCCGACCCTTCTCGACGACCAGCACCGATTTCTTGAGCTTCGCCGCCTGCACAGCCGCGCGCCGCCCGGCGGGTCCGGACCCGATGACGATGAGATCGAACGCCTGCATGGCTGGCAGAGTCCTCCGCCGCCAAAACTGCAACGAATCTGGTTAACGGGGGTTAACCGCCCGCCTGCCCGAGGATTATCGGCGCAAGCGTAAGCCCGGCTATCGTCAGCACCACGAGGGCAGACAGGTTCATGATGACCCCGCGCCGGATCATGTCCACCTGCTTCACCTTGCCCGTGCCATAAGCGATGGCGTTGGCCGCAGACCCGACCGGCATGGCGAACCCCATCGATGCAGCCATCGCCGCCGGTACAATGAAGGAGGCCGCGCCCAGCGACGGATGGCTTGCCGCCACCGACAAAAGCACAGGCCCGATGAGCGAGATCGTGGCGATGTTGGAGGCAAATTCCGTGATCACGATTACCATCAGGCCGATCAGAAGGATCACAACGGCCGGGTGAACCTCGGTCAGTCCTTCGAGGCCGCGCGCGATGAAGGGCGAGAGCCCGGAGAGGTCCGCGGCCGCCGCCAGCGCGAGCCCGCCGCCGAACAACAGCAAGATGCCCCACGGGATCTTCTGCGCATCTGCCCAGGTGATCAGCGGCCCCTTCCGGCCGCCGCCAGCCGGTACAATGAATAGCAGCAATGCGCCAATCGTCGCGATCATCGTGTCGACATGGCCGCTGTCGATACGCCCGCCACCGAGGAGAGCCGCCCCGATCCAGTCGGCAATCAGCGTCGAGATCATCCATAGTCCGGCGATCAGGAAAAAGATGATCGCCGTTCGCGCCTCAGGCGTCGACAGCGGGCCGAGTTTTGCCAGCTCCTCCCGCACGCGCGCCTGCGCGCCGGCTGCGCCCTTGGCGTCCACTGTCAGTCCGCGCGACAGGATGAACCATGCCATCGGAAGCAGAAGGACCACGACTGGCACGCCAACCGCCATCCACTGCCCGAACGAGACCTCGATGCCTTCAAGCCGCATCTGGGTCAGCGCGATGCCGTTGGGCGGCGTTCCAATCGGCGTGGCGAGGCCGCCGATGGTCGCCGCATAGGCCACGGCGAGCACGAGCGCGGAAGCGAATTTCGGATCTTCGCGCCCATTGACGGCCGAGCCGGCGGCCACGGACAGCGCCAGCGGCGTCAGGATCAGCGAGGTCGACGTGTTGGAAATCCACATCGAGATGAAGCCCGCCGAGGCGATGAAGCCCGCGAGCATCAGGCCCGGACGCGCCCCGCCCCGGGCGACCAGACCATAGGCGATGCGGGTCGACAGCCCGCAGCGCTCGATCGCAATGCCCAGCAGGAACCCGCCAATATAGAGCAGCACCACCGGATTGGAGTAATAGGCGCCGAGGTCTCCAAGTCCGAGGGTGCGCACGAGTTCGGGCGGCGTCTGCAAGGCGCCAAGGCATACGCCCTCCGTTGCGCATGTCAGCTGCCCTCGATCATTCAGCGTTATGTCGATACCCATCAGCGGAATGGCGATGATGGGCAGCAGCGCGGTCGCCGCGAGCGGCAGGGCTTCTGTGACCCACCACGTCGCCATAAGCACGAGCAGGCCCAGCACCAGTCGCCCTTCCCATGCGAGACCCTGAAGCGGCAGCATCACCGCGCCAATCGCCAGCACTGGTCCCAGCCACAGGCCGATGCCTGCAGCGCCGGACTGTGGGCCTTCTTCGGTGGTCGGCTGTCTGTCGGTCATCCCACCGCCTGCATGTGTATCCCGGTCGAACCGTAGCATGCGTTGCCGGCAGGGAAAGCCTTGCGGCGCGAGACGGGAATCTCAACTCGCCGCGAGGCGAATGCCCTCGCGCGGCAGGGGCGACTCTGACACAAGGCGCGAATGCTCGATGTCGTCCTGTCGCTCGCGCCGGTCTTCTCGCTGATCGCGCTTGGCGGCGTGCTCCGGCGGCTCAAGCTGCTGGGGGAGGAGGGTTGGGCGGCGCTCGAACGGCTCACCTACTTTGTGCTGTTCCCGCCGATGATGTTCATGAGCATCATCGAGGGGTCTTTCGCAGGCGCCGATGCGCTGGCGCTGGGGCAGGTGCTGGCCGGCACGGTCATCACGATGGCGGCATTAATGCTCCTGGCGCGGCCGTTGCTGGCGCAGGATGGACCGCAGTTTTCAAGCGTGTTCCAGGCCGGCATACGCTGGAACGGCTATGTGGCGCTGGGCGTGATCTCGGGGCTCAACGGCGCGCCGGGCGTCGGGCTCGCGGCAGTCGGATTCGCGGTGCTGGTGCCGATCAACAACGTGTTTAGCGTGCTGGTGCTAAGCCGCTATGCCGGCTCGACGCCGGCCAGCTTCGGACGCGTCGCGCGGTCCATCGCCGCAAACCCGCTCATCATCTCGACGCTCCTGGCGATTGTCCTGGTGCAAGCGGGGGTGCGGGTCAGCGAGCCCGTCGCGCAGACGCTCAATCTCTTGGGCGACGCCACCATTGCGCTTGGCCTGATTTGCGTCGGCGCGGCGCTCGATATCGGTTCGATGCGGTCGGCGAAATGGCCGCTGGGGGCGGGAACGGCGCTGCGGCTGGTTGTAATGCCCGCAATCGCCTTCGGTCTCTGCAATGCGATCGGGCTGACCGGTATGCCACTGCAGGTGGCCATGCTGTGCGTCGCCGCCCCGGTTGCGACCTCGTCCTACATTCTGGCGCGTCAGCTCGGGGGCGACGCGCGCCTGATGGCCAATATCGTGACGCTCACCACGCTCCTCAGCCTCGTCACCATCCCGCTGACGATCTGGCTTACCAGCACGTCCTAAAGCTGCTTGACCATGAAGACGAGGTCGAGGCGCCGGCCGAACTTCCGGCCGACGCCTTTCAGCTGACCCTGGATCTCGAAGCCGGCCTGTTCATGCAGCCGGATGGAGGCCGCGTTGCTGCTGTCGACCCCGCCGACCATCGCCTCCATGCCCTTGTCCCGGGCGCGCACGACCAGTTCAGCGAGCAACATGCCCCCGATGCCGCGTCTCTGCA
>VFQT010002327.1_pt1 | contig 19840 bp, 14 predicted proteins | sample 3512381 | NCBI WGS metagenome assembly VFQT01 (sample SAMN10412376, study PRJNA504923) | tailings metagenome | isolation source: Relicate 2 Philex TSF3 active mining site | place: Philippines: Tuba, Benguet | collected 2017-08-29
AGCCCCTCATCGAGAGACCTCCACAGCATGGAGGACTCGAGGTCGTGAGCAACGGTCAGTTGAAGTACGCACCCGCGGCTGATTTCGTAGGCGAGGACACGATGACCTACCGCAGCTGTGACTCACTTGGAGCCTGTGACTCCGCGCAGTTAAAAGTCATCATCCTCCTCGACGCGACGGGCATTCAAGCCCCTGTCCTCACCGATGACGAAGCCGAGATGTCGGCCGCTGAGAGTGTCGATGTGTACGTTCTCGACAATGACGTCGACCCCGATGGCACATTCCTCTCCATAAAATATGCATGCGAGCCACGTCATGGCAACGCCGAGATCATGAGCGGCGGCCGTATCCGTTACCGACCAGCGAGCGATTTCTCTGGAATTGACACTTTCTGTTATGTCGCCTGCGACGAGGATCAGCTTTGCGCTGCAGCGCTCGTCTCAGTGACTGTACCTGAGCCGCCAAATCTCCCGCCTGCGGCGCTCGACGACTTCGTGTCGACGCCGAAGGGAGTGCCCGTGACCTTGAGGCCGCTCGACAATGATATCGACCCGAACGAGGATCCGCTCGTCCTCTGGACGGTGGGCTCGCCCCCGAACGGTCGGGCCTCCGCGAGTGGTAACGAGCTGACCTTCACACCATCTCCGGATTTCGTCGGCGAGGTGTGGTTCACGGTCACAATTTCCGACGGCCGTGGTGGGCTCGCCGAGTCGTATGTCATTGTGCTCGTCCTGCCCGATACCAACCTTCCTCCGACCGCTGCGGATGACCGTCGCGCCGCCTCACTCGTCGCGCCGACGGACTTGATGGTCCGGGCGAACGACACCGATCCAGAGGACGACGCATTGACCATCACCTGGGTATCCTATCCCCGCTCTGCCACAGTGTCGGCCGACCTCGGTGTCGTCTCGCGGGGGCCCGATGGAGACCTCGTATTCACGCCTGGGCCGGAATTGCAGGGCCTTGCTCTCGTCGCCTCTCCGTTGCGATTCGACTACGAGGTGACCGATCTCCGCGGCGGCGTGTCTCGGGCAGAAGTCATCATCGACTTTCTGGATCGTGACGGAGACCGAATTCCGGATGACATCGAAATTGGCCTTCTTACCGACCCGGGAGATGCAGATACCGACGACGACGGGATCGACGATGGTGACGAGATCGCGAGCGGGGACCCGACGCGCTATGACGACGGCGAGGAGACCAACCCCCTCGACGCCGACACCGATGACGATGGACTGAAGGACGGCGAGGAGGCGCGCGGGACGGGCGTACTCGATGGCCGCACGACCGATCCGATGGAGTGCGATACCGACGATGACAACTTGTGCGACGGGCTCGAGGTCGGCCTGACGAGTCCGGTCCCGCCGGGGATCAGCTCGGAGGGCAACCCGTACATCGGCACCGACCTCGCGCGCTGGGCGCCAGACCTCGATCCGGCCAGCGTTACCGAGCCTCTCGACGACGACACCGATGACGACGGACGCCTTGATGGCAATGAGGATGAGGACGTGAACGGTCGATGGGACGGCAAGCTCGGCGGTACGGAGACTCGCGGCGAGGGCGAGACCGACCCTAACCTCGCGGACACCGATGGCGATGGTCTGAAGGACGGCACCGAGGTCGGACTCATCGGGCCCGAGGGACAGCATACGAACCCGATCTTGTTCGTGCCCGACCGGGACCCGGTAACGACGACTGATCCCCGTGATGATGACACCGACGATGGGTCGGTCAAGGACGGGGTCGAGGACTCCGACCTCGACGGCGCTGTCGATGAAGGCGAGCGCGATCCGAACTTCAAGGACGACGACGTCCTGAGCGACCTCGATGACCTGAGGGTATTCGGCAGTGGGGGGTGTGCGAATGGGGCGCCGATGTTCTCGTCGCTCCTCGTCCTCGCTGTGCTTTGCGTCTTCTTGCAGAGCGTGCGGAAAAGGGGAGTCACGACGCGCTGAACAGCGCGGTCGGATACGCTCTGTTGCGCGATCGGGTCCGAGGGCTTGCACACCCTGGAGGATTCGCGTAGACGCCGCTTGCGACGCAGGCGCGGCGAGCTTTGCGCCCTATCGAGACGCGTCGGGAGGTATGCGATGGCACTCTGGTACGATGAGGTCACCGACGATGCGGTGCGTTTCGGGCTCAAGGTCGAGCGCACTCTCTTCATGGGCAAGAGCGAATTCCAGACGGTGTCGGTCATCGAGACGACCGCATTCGGAAAGGCGCTGCTCCTCGATGACCTGTGGATGACCTCGGAGCGGGACGAGCACGTCTACCACGAGCTCATCGCACATGTGCCGTGTACGACCGCAAAGAAGCTCGAGCGCGTCCTCATCATCGGCGGAGGTGATGGCGGCACGGCGCGTGAAGTGCTGAGGCACCCCGAAGTGCGTCACGTGGACATGGTCGAGATCGACGGCATGGTCATCGAGGCGAGCAAGCAGCACCTCGGCACCATCGGCACGGCCTGGAACGACCCCCGTCTCAATGTGGTCGTCGGCGATGGCATCGCGTGGGTGAAAGACCCGTCGGTCGATCCTTACGATGTCGTGATCGTCGATGGCTCGGACCCGGTCGGCCCCGCGGTCGGCCTCTTCAACCGCGACTTCTACGCGGGTTGCCATTCGAAGCTGAAGGACGGCGGCTGCTTCATCACACAGTCCGAGTCGCCGATCATGCTGAAGGATACCCACCTCGAGATGATCCGCACCATCGCGGACGTCTTCGACGAGGAGCACCCGCTCTACGGGCCGGTGCCTCTCTATCCCTCGGGGGCGTGGTCCTGGACCTTCGCGAGCAAGAACGTCGACCGCTTCGCGATCCACCCCGAGAGGGCCGAGCGGATCGAGCCGACCGCGAAATACTGGAACCGCGACATCCACCGCGGGGCCTTCGCGCTGCCCAATCACATCCGCCTCGCGCTGCAGGGAAAGTGACATGAGTGACGAGGTCCATATCGAGCTCGACCTCGATTTGCCGCTAGACGATCACGGCCCGAAATATCTCGAGTCACGGCGCGAACCCGAGGTCGGAGACGTCGCGATTTTCGGCGTCCCCTTCGATGGGACGACCTCGTTCAGGCCTGGCACGCGCTTCGGGCCCGACCACATCCGTACGGCGAGCATCGTCCTCGAGTCGTATTCGCCCGACCAGGACCGCGATCTCGCCGATATCGGATATTGCGATATTGGCAATCTCGAAGTGCCGATGGGGCCACCGACGCCGATGGTTGACCGCGTAAGGGCGGCCGTCGGGACGATGCTCGAAAAGGGGCTCATTCCGCTGATGCTCGGCGGCGAGCATTCAGTGTCGACAGGCGCGGTAGAGGCGGTTGCGAAGGTCCACCCCGAGCTCCTGCTCATCCAGCTCGACGCGCACGCCGACCTGCGCGAGTCCTACCTCGGTCAGCATCACAATCACGCATGCACCATGCGTCGCTGCATGGAGACCGTCGGTCCCGACAGACTCATTCAGGTCGGAATCCGGTCAGGCACTCGTGACGAATTTCGCGAGATGCGCGACGGGCGGCGACTCATCTGGCCCGTCACGGCTGACCGGCTCGCAGCAGCCATTGCAGAGCGCGGGGAGAGGCCGATCTATTTGACGGTCGACCTCGACGTTTTCGATCCGGGTGTCCTTCCAGGCACTGGTACGCCGGAACCGGGTGGTATTTTTTGGCCTGATTTTCGTGCGATATTGGACGCAATTCCCGAGGGGCGTCTCGTCGCGGCCGACGTCGTCGAGCTCTCGCCAGGGCTCGATCCGACTGGTTCGTCGAGCGTCTATGCCGCCAAGGTCACACGCGAGGTTGCGTTGAGGCTTGCCCATGACGCAGCCATTCAGCAAAAACATCGAGGAGAAGAGTCATGAGCTTTCGCACCACACATTGGATCGCCGACGGCCTCGTCGGTGAGGTGCGTGTCCCCGCCAAGGGACGCGGCGTGTACACGACCCGCCCCTTCAAGAAAGGCGAGCGCGTCTCGGTCTGGGGTGGCGACATCCTCAATCGCGACCAGCTCGCGCAGTGCTCCGCCGAACATCAGATGCACGCGGTCCAGGTCGAAGAAGGGCTCTACATCGTGCCCCACTCTGCGGCTGAGGTTGGTGACTTCTTCAACCACTCGTGCGACCCGAACGTCGGCATCCAGGGGCAGATCATGCTCTGTGCGATGCGCGACATCGAGGCAGGGGAAGAACTCTGCTTCGACTACGCGACGACCGACTCGTCCGATTACGACGAGTTCCCCTGCTCGTGCGGTGCGAAGGGCTGCCGCGGCGTTGTCCGTGGAGACGACTGGAAGAGGCCGGACGTGCAGGCGAAGTACGACGGTTGGTTCTCGCTCTACCTCGCGCGGCGCATCGCGGCCCTGCGCTGAGGGCGAGCGGTCGAGGTCGACCTCTCGTGGTCCCTTCTGGGAGAGCCTGTTTCGAAAGGGCTCCTCTGAACGCGACGGGGCTGGAAGCCTCACAGATGCCATCCCTATGGACTCGCGAAATGAACTCCGGTAGAGCCTTTGGGCTCTTCACCCGGAGGTCATCGTGTCGCGTGCGCTCAGTCGCTTTTCAGGCCTGAACCTGGGCCTCGTCTCCCTGCTCGCTTTGACAGCGGTGGCCTGTCCAGAGCCCGAACCCGAGATCGAAGGCGCCTGGTCCGCGGTCGCGACCGAGCTCCCCTCCGCGCTCCTAGCGGTCTCGGGGACCTCCTCGACCGATGTCTGGGCCGTGGGTGCTGACAAGGGGCAGGGTCCCCTCGTGCTGCACTTCGATGGCACGTCGTGGGAGCCCAAGGCGACCGGTCATCGCGGCACTCTCTGGTGGGTCCATGCGTTTCCCGACAACGGTCCCGTCTTCATGGCTGGCTCCCACAACCTCCTCCTGCGCTACCAGGACGGCAAGTTCGAGCGCATGATCACCCCCGGCGTCGCGCGCCACACGATCTTTGGGGTATGGGGCCCAGCTCCCGATGACGTCTATGCGGTCGGCAGCATCGCGGGGCGCAACGGTTTCGTATGGCACTTCGACGGCACGGCGTGGGCCGAGGTGACCCTGCCCGAACTGCCCGAACTGCCTCCCGCCCCGACAGGCGCGAAGGGTGACCGCCCAGGTCTTTTCAAGGTCTGGGGCAGTCCCGATGGCACGATGTGGATCGTCGGCGCGCGCGGTGTTGCCCTGAGAAAGCCCCTCGGCGGTGAATTCGAAATCGTCGACACCGACACGACCTCGACTCTCTTCACAGTCGCAGGTGAGGCAGGCCACACGACCATCGTCGGTGGCGGGACCGAGGCGGTCCTCCTCGATGGGGACAACGACACCCTCGAGTCGGCCTCGGTCGCCAACGTCTCGATTCTCCAGGGTGTCGCCTACGGACCGAATGGCCAGGGCTGGGCCTGCGGCGAAAATGGTTTGATTTTCGAGCGAACTAGGCGCGGTTGGGAGCAGGTCGACACCGGGCTCGAGCTCGGCGTCCAGTCCCTTCACGCCCTCTGGGTCGACCCGGACGGTGGGGTTTGGGCCGTCGGCGGTAATGTCCTCACGGTGAGTCTCGACAAGGGCGCCATCGTGCATTTCGGAAGAGATGCGGCCCCGACCTGGGCCGCGCCCGAGCCACCCGTCGTCGACACGAGCTGCCCCGCCGATGCGGTCGAGCTCGCGCCGGGCAAGTCCATCGCGCGCCGCTGGAACGAGCATATCCTCAACTCGATCCGCCGCGACCTCCCCCGCCCGGGTGTCCATGCCCGCAACCTCTTCCACCTCTCGGCGGCGATGTGGGACGCATGGGCCGCCTATGATGACAAGGCCCAGGGCGTCTTCTTTACCGACAAGGTCGACACGACCAACGCCACCATCGACCTCGAGAAAGCGCGCGAGGAGGCCATCAGCTATGCTGCCTTCCGCGTCCTCTCCCACCGCTACGCCCCGGCGCTTGCCATCGGGGGAGCGACGTCGACCGATTGCTACGCGAAGTTCATGACCTCGCTCGGCTATGACCCGACGGACACGACGACCGAGGGCGACAGCCCCCGTGCGGTCGGCAATCGCATCGGCGCCGCGGTCATCGCAGCCAACGCGAACGATGGCGCCAACGAGGCGAACAACTACGCCGACACGACTAACTGGACCTCCGAAAATCCCCCCCTCGTGGTCGAAGACCCGGGCATTCGAGTCACCAATCCGGATATCTGGCAGCCTGTGAACCTCGCCGAGGCCGAGACCCAGAATGGGCTCCCCATCGGCGCGGGCACCCAGGGCTATATCGGTTCGAACTGGGACCTCGTGACGCCGTTCTCCCTCGACCGTCCAGACACATCGGTCCCCTACCTCAGCCCTGGTCCGCCGCCTTCCATCAAGGACCCGGAGATGAAGGGCTGGGTCTCGGATGTCATCGTCCGCCACGGCAAGCACGACCCCGATCACGAGGAGACCATCGACATCTCGCCAGGCGCCTATGGCAACAACACGCTCGGGACGAATGATGGCAAGGGCTACACGGTGAATCCGGTCACGGGCGAGGCCTACGCCTCCAATGTCGTCCCTCTCGGAGATTTCGTCCGCGTGATGGCCGAGATGTGGGCCGACGGTCCGAAGTCCGAGACGCCGCCGGGCCATTGGAATGCGCTCGCCAACAATGTCATGGACTCTGAAGGCTTCACGCGAAAGCTCCACGGTGAAGGCCCCGAGCTCCCCGTCCTCGAGTGGGACGTCAAGCTCTACCTCGCGGTCAATGGTGCGGTCCACGACGCCGCGGTCGCCGCCTGGGGGCTCAAGCGCCGCTACCTCGGGCCGCGCCCGATCACCCTCGTCCGCTACATGTGCGGCCTTGGACAGTCCTCGGACCCGAATGGGCCGAGCTACAACGAGGGCGGTATACCGCTCGTTGACGGCCACATCGAGGTCATTACCGACGCGTCCTCGAAGCCGGGGGAGCGACATGAGCACCTGCGCCACTATATCGGTGAGATCGCGGTACTCAGCTGGCGCGGAGAGCCCGGCGACCGCGCCAACGAGACGGCAGGCGTTGCGTGGATGCGTTGCGCCGAGTGGATGCCCTACCAGCGCCGGACCTTCGTGACCCCGGGCTTCCCGGGCTTTATCTCTGGCCACTCGACGTTCTCGCGCGCCGCGGCCGAGGTGCTGGCGTACATGACGGGTACCCCCTATTTCCCAGGTGGCCTCGCCGAGTTCACCGCGAAAGCCCACAACTACCTCGTCTTCGAGGATGGTCCCTCCCAGGACATCACGCTGCAGTGGGCGACCTACTACGACGCGGCTGACCAGGCCGGGCAGTCGCGTCTATGGGGCGGCATCCACATCGAGCCCGACGACTTCGGCGGCCGCAAGGTCGGCCAGCTCGTCGGCGAGGCGGCCTACGCGAAGGCGCAGAGCTTCTGGGATGGGACCGCACGCTGATGTCTTGATTTTCGAGGTGTCTCGCTGAGAGATGCCTCGACATATCATCCCCGAATATGACAATGGCCAGAAGTCATATTCGGGGATTTTTTATGCGGTTGGCATTCGTCTGGACAGAGCCATTCAAGGCGAGCTGCAGTCATCAAACGACATCGGCCAGCGAGAGGCTTCGGGCGAGAGCCAGCCAAAGCGGCCGTCGTCCGCGAACAGCGACTTCGCGATGACAGACGTGTCGGTCTCGCCCGGGTCGAGGACGAGGGAGAGGTCGGCGTTCGTGTCATAGCCGCGATCGACGAGCTCGCTGTTTGCCCAGGTGTCGCAGCGGTCGGCGGTCGCGTTTCGGCCGCGTCGATAGACGCACTCGGTGACGAACGCGCGATATTCCTCGACGAATGAGAGGGTCGAATCGAGCGCGTGGGTCGACATGTCCGTGTAGTACGAGCACTCCGAGCGGTTGAGCGCGTGGTTGACCTCGTGGACGAGGGTGATCGCGAGGGCTGCCGGCTCAGGGGTTTCGGGGAAGGCGAAATAGAGGCGATTTCCCCACTGATAGCCGTCGAGATTTTCGAGGAGCAGTTTTGTGAGCTCTGGGGTCCCGCTCCAGGTGTCTTCGACGGGTCCTTCTCCGCATGCGACGACATCGAGGTAGTCCATGCACATATGCCAGAGGTCTTCACCGCGGGCGGATTCGATGAGCCCAAGCAGGACATCTCCCTCTGCGATTCGCTCGAGGGTCGCGCTCGCGAGTCCTCTCTGACGACCAGAGGTGCCCTCCTTCGAGACCCGCTCGAGCTCGTCGATGGCTGACTCGAAGATGCCCGCCTCACGCGCGGGCAGGGGCTTTCCGTCGGTCGTGACGTAAAGCTCGAGCTCGGCGAGGTCCGCCTTACCCGCAGGTGGTTCTGGGCTCGTCTCCCTGGGCGGAGTGCTGCTGTCACAAGCGGGGATCGAGAGGCAGAGGGCGAGGGCGGCGCGACGCATGGGCCGCTCTTAGCGCCTCACAGCGGAATCAGCAACGATCGGACGCAATGTCAGGGGGCGACCCTCAGGACGGCAGTGAGGTCGACTCGAGGGTACGCAAATCGCCGAAGATGCCCATCTCGGCGAGTACGATGGCGGCGCGGACGGGGGCCTTCGGATAGTGACGGCCCATCGCGGGCGTGAGCCTCAGGACCGTCGCGAAGGCCGCGAGCGCCCAGCGGTAAGCGCGCTCGGTCGGTTGCCCAGTGCGGAAATAGACCGTGTGCAGGGTGTGCTGAAGATAGCGACGGAGGAGCAGACCATCGTCTGTCGACAAGGACGAGAGACCATCGGCGACTGTGGACCAGACTGGAGCCGCCTGAAGCCTCGGGCCCCAGGTCTCGAGGAAGGGGCCGCACTCGTCGACGCACACCGCGATGCGCTCGAAGACGTCGAGAGCGTCACACCATGAGGCGACTCCAGACGCGTCCCACGCACCCTGGGTGACGGCGTTCATCGCGGCGGCGACCGTGTCGAGGAGGGCTCCCGAAGACGACTCGAGTGCTGCTATCGCCCCGTTGCGAGCGGTTCGCCAGGTCTTCCAGCCCTCGGGAGGCGGGATGAAAGAGGCGCGGCTCTGCTGGGGGTCGAGGGGGCGCTCCCAGTCTTCGCGGCGGGAGATGACGAAGGGGGACTTCGCCGTGAGCGAGATGGCGTGGGGGCAGGTCAGGTTGTAGCCGACCTCGACGCCCCAGGCGGTCTGGGTCGCGATGACCGGGAAGTTGCGGCAGGGGTCGGGGAGGGCGAGGGGCCCGAGCGTCGCATGCACTGTGCAGCTCTTCCCCTCGAGGAAGGAGCAGCCGCCGCACGCCCCTTTTCGGAGGTGGTAGGTCCGCTGGTAGTCCTCGCCGTCCTCTGGTGCGGGGTCGGGGACGACATCGGCCTCGAGGCGCGCTTCGAGCGGCGTCCCGCGGCCCTTTGCCATGAGGTTCACCTGGTCGTAGTGGCTGAGCTCGACCTTCCAACCGGAGTTGCAGCAGCGGCCTGTCTGTTGGCAGACGAAGTCGAACACGTGTGTGGGTCCTGTCAGCATCTCGACCTCCGGTATCTCATCGCCAATCTGCAGGCTCTTCGCGGGTTTCGGATGGGGCACGTTCGCGTTGCACCCGATCCATTTTGAGTCTAGCATCTCCCTTCTGGTCGGTCATGCCGGCCGTCACGCACCGCGGACGTCAACGCCGCGCGCCCGAGGAGACGACCTCACGATGTCCAAGAACCTCCCCTCAGACCGGGCCGAGTCCGTCTTCGCGGATTTCAAGCCGGCCTATACCGACGCACAGGCGGCCGCCGAGGCGAACCGCTGCCTCTACTGCCTCGATGCCCCCTGCATCACCGCGTGCCCGACGGGCATCGACATCCCGCAGTTCATCCGCAAGATCGCGACGCAGAACCTCTACGGTTCCGCGAAGACCATCTTCGACTCGAACATCCTCGGCATGTCGTGTGCGCGCGTGTGCCCCGTCGAGGTCCTCTGCGTCGGCGACTGCGTCTATAACCGCATGGGACAGCCGCCGATTCAGATCGGCAAGCTGCAGCGTTACGCGACCGACGCCGCCTTCGAGGGTGGCTGGGAGTTTTACGAGGCAGGTGAACCGACGGGCAAGAAGGTCGCCCTCATCGGTGCAGGCCCGGCGTCGCTCGCGTGTGCCCATCGCCTCCGCCGCTTCGGTCATGATGTCGTCATCTTCGAGAAGCGCCCTGTGCCAGGTGGCCTCAACACGACGGGTGTGGCGCCTTACAAGATGAAGGCCGACCGCAGCCTCGACGAGGTCGAGTGGGTCCTCGGCATCGGTGGCATCGACATCCGCCACGGGGTCGAGGTCGGTCGCGACGTCCCGCTCGCCGACCTCGAGCGCGACTTCGATGCGATCTTCATCGGCATCGGGCTCGGGCCCGACCACCACCTCGGCGTCGAAGGCGAAGGGCTCGCCAACGTCGAGGGCGCGGTCGCCTACATCGAACGCTTGAAACTCGAGAAACTCGATATTCAAGACATCAAGAGCGCGGTCGTCGTCGGTGGCGGCAACACCGCGCTCGACGCCATTCGCGAGCTCGCGGGGCTCGGCATCCCGGAGGTCACGATGATCTACCGCGGCACCGAGTCCGGCATGAGCGGCTATCAGCACGAGTGGAAGGTCGCAAAGCTCGACGGCATCCGGGGCGCCTGGCAGACGCAGCCCATTGGCTATGTCGGCGACGGCACCAAAGTCACGGGCGTCAAATGCGTCAAACTCGACGAAAAGAAGCAGGCGATCGCGGGCAGTGAGCACGTCATCGCGGCTGACCTCGTCCTTGTCGCCATCGGTCAGGCGAAGCTCTTGAGTGAGCTCGCCGGACTCGACGGTCTCCGCATGGACAAGTCGCGCCTCATCGTCGACGCGCAGGGCTTTACCGGGCGGCCCAAGTGGTATGCCGGAGGTGACCTCGTCAATGGCGGCAAGGAGGTCGTCAACGCTGCTGCCGAGGGCCGCGACGCCGCGATCGGCATCCACGCATTTCTCTCGGAGGCAGGCGCATGACCATCCACATCGAACCCGAGCTCAAGGCGAAACTCAAGGCGCCAGACCTCACGTCGAACACCGGCGGCATCATCTCGCCAAACCCCTTCTGGCTCGCCTCGGCGCCTCCCGCGAACTCGGGTGACCAGGTGAAACGCGCCTTCGACCACGGGTGGGGTGGGGCGGTCTGGAAGACCCTCGGGACGCCGATCCAGAACGTGTCGAGCCGCTTTGGCGGTCTTCACTACCGCGGCACCCGCGCCATCGGCTTCAACAACATCGAGCTCATCACGGACCGTCCCCTCGAGACGAATTTCCGCGAAATCGCGGACGTGAAAAAGCAATATCCGAAGCACGCCGTCATCGTCTCGCTAATGGTCGAGACCGAGGACGAGTGGCGCGACCTCATCGCCCGCTCGATCGACTCGGGCGCTGACGGTCTCGAGCTGAACTTCGGCTGCCCCCACGGCATGTGCGAGCGCGGCATGGGCTCGGCGGTCGGACAAGAGCCCGCCCTGAACGAGCGCATCACGGGCTGGGCGGTGAAATACTCGACCATTCCGGTGCTCGTGAAATTGACACCGAATGTCGACGATATTCTGCCCCACGGGCTCGCGGCAAAGCGCGGCGGAGCGCATGGCGTCTCGCTGATCAACACCATCAAGTCGATTATCGGCATCGATTTGGACCGCATGGTCCTCGAGCCCCGGATGGGCAGTCTCTCGTCCAATGGCGGCTATTGCGGCGCCGCGGTCAAACCCATCGCGCTCCACATGCTCGGGTGTCTTTCGAGCTCGCCCGATTTCCGGCTCCCCATCTCTGGCATCGGTGGCATCACCAACTGGCGTGACGCGACCGAGTTCCTCGCACTTGGTGCCAACTCGGTCCAGGTCTGCACCGAGGTCATGCTGCGCGGCTATCGCATCGTCGAGGACATGATCGACGGGCTCTCGCGCTTCATGGTCGAGAAGGGCTACTCGAAGCTCGACGACCTCGTCGGGCGCGCGGTGCCGTCGTATTCCGACTGGGGTGACCTCGACCTCAACTACGAGACCGTCGCGAAGATCGACGCCGACAAATGCATCGGCTGCCACCTCTGCGTCGTCGCCTGCCATGACGGCGCGCACCAGTGCATCCACCCTCAGAACGGGACCTTCGTCCCTCGCGTCGACGAGTCCGAGTGCGTCGGCTGCAACCTCTGCCAGATCGTCTGCCCCGTGCCCGACTGCATCACCATGACGCCGGTCGACAATGGCTTTGCTCCAGGCACCTGGAACCAGCACCTCGTCGGGCGGGCGAACCTCCGACCGAAGAAGGGCGTGCACTGATAACGGTGAGCGTCATGTTTCACGGGCGTTTCACGCGCTGAAGCCGGGAATCTTCGGGTTCCCGTGCTAGGGGCTTCCCCACGGCGACAAATTTGGGCATGGTGCGCCCCGCCGCCACCCCCTGCGGCAAGGAGGAGTCCCATGTCCCAGTCTGACAACCCAGCAATGAACGCGTCCGAAGACCCGGAGATCCTCGAGGAGTCGCTGTTCGAGGCTCGCCAGATCCTCGAAGAGGTCCTCGACCAGGTCGCCGAGGCGGCCTTTGTCATCGGCTCGGTGCGCGGTCTCCTGCCGTCCACCCCTGATGGTGACGTGGAGTTCGACGAGGAAGATCTCCGCAAGACGAACCACCCGTCGCTCATCGCGATCGCGGCCGTGGCCGACGCCATCTACGCGGCGCTCGAGACGCTCCCCGAGCCTCCCGAGGGCGACGATGACGACGAGGACGACGACGACGAGAACTGAACCGTCCTCGCGAGTCCCCGAAGACCCCGCCGCGTGCGGGGTTTTTTGTGTCCTGTGGTGTCCTCGGCCCGAGGTCAGCGCCGCAACCGGAGGCGCGCGCGACGTCGGCAGGCGTTCAGGGGTCCATCACGAGAATCGTGTCGATCGGCAGAAACATCGGGGTGGGTTCGGGCCTGTCTCCGAGTGTGCCCCGTGAGGTTGCGAGCGCGGAAAACCCCAGTTTGGAATAGAAGGCGAGTGCTCCTGGCTTCGCGTCGATCACCACACCCACACAGCCGAAATCGGCAGACATGCGCCGAGCGAGGATGAACACGGCACGAAGCAAGCCGCGCCCGATGCCAAGCCCCTGGGCTCCCGAGTCCACGGCAAGGCGGGCGAGTCTCAGCACTGGGAGCGGGTAGGCTGGTAGTCGTCGTCGTTGGGACTCGGGGAGCGCGTCAAGCTCGAGGTGCGATGCGCTCACTGTCGCAAATCCGAGGATTTGCGTTCCGCGAATGGCGATCCAGGTCGTTCCGATATGGTGCCTGAACTGATTCTGTCCCGCGTATCGTTGGAAGAAGCGGTCGAGCTCGATGTTCCCCGATGAGAATCGGCTCCGGTCGTCTTCTGGCGCGAGAGGACGGAAAATGACCGCTTCATCAGGGGACATCGTCACCAGCCTCTCCGGCCATGAGGGCCCTCAAGGCTTCTGTGGGTGGCGGCGGTCGTAACAGGGTCTCCACCACATCTCGACTCGATGCCTCGGTGAGGCACAGACGAGGGGGGACGATGATGTCGCTCGGCAACTCGCGAAGCGCATGAAGGAAGTGAAGGACGGCCTCTTCGATGACGTAGCCCTTCTTGAGCCCCCGCGCCTCTGTGGCTGCCTCGAGCAGCATCCGAGTCTCTGCGGAGATCCAGGCTGATATCTGAACTTGATTGACTGGCATCGCGCACCTCTACATAAAAGTAGAGTGCGTCCGATTCGAGGTCAAGCATTAGCGCTTTTGCCTAGACTCCATCGCCGCCGATGCGTCCGGTCGATCTGGCTCGAGAGCCTGCCATTGGCGGTATGTCGAATCACCCAAAGACCCTCAAATCCCAGGGCCCCGGCGGCCTTCTTGCGGTGCTGAGGCGGGCTCAGCCGGGCGGATCTTCCCTCGAGGAGGCGCCCGCCTCGCCTGCGACCATCAGAGGAGCGTCTCGCGGACGCTCGATGTGTAGGATCTTCTGGTCATCCTGTTGCTCGAGCCGACGCAGCATTTCGAAGGTTGTGTGAAAGTCGTAGTTGCACTCGCGAGCAATCTCATCTCGAAGGGCGCGAATTTCGTCGACAAGGGGCGTCTCGCGTCGTGGCTCCTCCGGCCCGGGTAGACTCGCGGCTTCACCGAGGCAAGCTGATGTGATGGCGGCAATCCTTGGAACCCGCTGCGGTGGTTCGTCCGTCACTAAACGGCCACAACTTCCAACGCTTACGAGTTGGATGTCGAGCTGAATCACAAGCCGTAGGAGCCAAGCTTCTGCGCCTCTGCAGCCTCTTTGTGTCGATCTTCCCGAGTGGCGGCACTGATGGGGCCTTCGCCCGTCTCGTACTCCAGCATCAGACCGAGCGTCCCGACAAGCTCGCCAATGCGGGTGCAGGGGCTCGCACCCCGTCCGGACATGAGGGTCTCGAAGGCCTCGGCGTTGGCGGGGCGGACGGCGACAATGAGGCCCCCCGGGCCTTCGCAGAAGAGTCGGCGGTCGGGCCTCAGGGCGGAGGCGCCTGGGACCGAGTCGAGGGAGAGCTCGGCGCCGAGATGGTGGGCGTGGGTGAGGTCCGTGACGGCGACCGCGAGCCCGCCGCGGCCGACGATGCGGCAGCCTGCGATGAGGTCTTGTGCGAAGGCCGCATGGATGGCGCGGTAGCGCGTCCTCACGCGGGCGTCGGGGAAGGCCGTCGGGTGGTCGTTGAGGGGGCCGAGGAGGTAGAGGACGTCTCCGGCTTTGGGATTGGCTTCGGGGTCGGACCTGCGGGTGGCGTTCGGGACGAGGCCGAGGGCGGTGATGACGAGCGTCGGTGGGATCGGATGGCGGACCCCGCTCGCGTCGGTCCACTCGTTGTTGAGGCTGTCCTTGCCCGAGATGAAGGGGGTGCCAAAGTGAATCGCTGCGTCATGGCAGCCGCGGACCGCGCGGGCGAGCGCCCCGAGGCGGTCGGTTTCACGGGGGTTGCCCCAGGAGAAGTTGTCGAGCAGCGCGACCTCGTCGGGGTCCGCACCGACGGCAACGACCCGGCGGAGCGCCTCGTCGACGTTTGCCCAGGCCATGCAGTAAGGGTCGAGGAGTCCTAGCTCGGGGGAGAGGGCGACCGCGATGGCGAAGGCCGTTTGATTTTCGAGTATCTCGAAGGTCGTGGGATCGCAGCGGCTTTCGAACGGCAGGACGACGGCCGCATCCGAGAGGGTGTCGCCGTCGAGCCCCCCGAGGGGAGGGACGATCGTGCCGCCTCCGACGAAGTGATCGTAGCGTCGAAGGGCGGCGACTCGCGCGAGGCGGTCGGGGCTCGAGAGGCGCTTCGCGAGGCCTTCCGCGAGGTCTTCGACCGGTCTTTCGAAGGGCAGGGGAGGGGCTTCCCAGCGGGCTCTCAAGGTGCGTTTGGGGCAGCCGTCTCTCAAGAAGGCGGTCTCGAGGCGAGAGACCTCGAGCCCGTGGTGGCGGACCTCGAGGGTCGGGCGCGCGTTCACCGAGTGGCCGAAGTGGCCGATGACGGTCGCCTCGGTGGCGTGTTCCTTCGCGAGCGCGAGGAGGCGCGGCATGGCGTCGGACGGGACCGCGAGGACCATCCGCTCCTGCGCTTCGGAGAGCCAGATCTCCCAGCTCGTCAGTCCCTGATACTTGAGCGGGACCTTCTCGAGGTCGACGCTAGCGCCGAGCGTGGTCGCGAGCTCTCCGACCGCCGAGCTGAGGCCGCCCGCGCCGCAGTCGGTGAGCGCGTGATAGAGGCGCTCGTCGCGGGCGCGGATGAGGACCTCGAGGACCTGTTTCTCGGCGATGGGGTGCCCGATTTGGACTGCGCCACTCGACAGGTGGGAGGTCTGCTCGTCCATGCCGAGCGACGAGAACGTCGCGCCGCGGAGCCCGTCGCGGCCCGTGCGGCCGCCGAGGACGACGATGAGGTCGCCCGCTTCGGGGGTGGTCGGGTGGCTTCCGTGGGGGAGGATCCCGACCGAGCCGCAGAAGACGAGGGGGTTTCGGAGGTAGCCCGGGTGGTGGAGGATCGTGCCAGTGATGGTCGGGATCCCCATCTTGTTGCCGTAATCCTCGATGCCCCGGATGACGCCGGCGCGGACCCGACGGGGTGCGTGAACGCCCGCGGGGGCTTCGAGGTCGGGAAGACCGAAGCAGAGGACGTCGAGGTTCGCGACCGGCCTTGCGGAGACCCCGAGGATGTCGCGGATGACCCCGCCCATGCCGGTGTGGGCGCCGCCGAAGGGCTCGAGGGCGCTCGGGTGGTTATGGGTCTCGACCTTGATGGCGAGGTCGAGGGTGTCGGTGAAGCGGAAGATGCCGGCGTTGTCGGTGAACGCCGAGACGACGCGGGGATGCGAGATGGCGGCGGTCGCCGACTTCAGCAGGTCGAGGAGGCAGACCTCGCGGACTTTGACGGCGCCGTCGAGTTCGACGTCCTCGCAGGTGATCTGTGCGCGGAAGGTCTTGTGGGCGCAGTGCTCGGACCAGGTCTGGGCCACCATCTCGAGCTCGAGCTCGGTCGGGTCTCGGTGAAGGGTCTGGAAGTGCTCTGCGATGGCCCTCATTTCGGCGATGTCGAGGGCGAGGCGTCGCTCTTGCGAGAGGGCGAGCAGCGAGGCGTCGTCGAGCTCGCGGAGGGGGACGACGGAGAGGTCGGGTGAGGGAGCGACTGAAGTGGCGACCATGGGTTCGAGCCGACCGACGGCAGAGCGCTCGACGATGGGGTTCATGAGCGCCCGCGTCAGGCGGGCGAGGGTCTCGGGGGCCTCGGGCGATGGGTTGCCGAGCTTGAGGACATGGCGGCGTCCGGTTTGAATCTGGATCGACGCCGTGTTCGGAACGAGACCGAGGAGGACGGCGGCCTCGGCAAGGGTCTCGGCGATGGGGTCGGTGACGCCAGGTCGGGGCGCGACCTCGATGGAGACCTCGTTATCTGGATTTTCGTGAGGATTGGAAATCAAGACATTCACGACTGGGTCGAGAGCCGCCTCGCGGATGAGACGCTCGGCGTTGGCGGGGGTGAGGCCGGCGACCCAGTAGAGGTCGGAGGTGCGGAGCGAGAGGATGTCCATGCCGGAGAGCGCCTCTTCGAGGAGAACGCGGCTCCTCGGGTCGGGCTCGCCGTCTTTGGGCGCGACTTCGAAACGGAGGAACATCGCTCAGTGCCGGAAATGGCGGCGGTGGGTGAGGACGAGGGTGAGTCCGAGGCGCTCGGCGGCGTTCTTGACTTCGGCGTCGCGCAGGGCGCCGCCTGGTTCGAGGACGACGCTCACGCCGGCTTTGGCGGCGGCCTCGACCCCGTCGGAGAACGGGAAGAAGGCGTCCGACGCGAGGGTCGCGCCGCGGCTCAGTGCGCCTGCGCGGGCAAGGGCCTGGTGGACGGCGTCGATGCGGTTCGTTTGACCGCCGCCGATACCCACCGTCACGCAGAGCTCGCCGTCGCGTCGCGCGAGGACGATGGCGTTCGATTTCACGTGTTTCACGGCGGACCAGGCGAAGCGGGCGAGGTCGAGGTCGATGCCGGTGTTCGAAAACTCCCAGGTGTCGGGTTCGGGCCTCGCGAGGTCCGGGGTCTGGACGAGCAGCCCGCCGAGCACGCTGCGGGCGGTCATGGTCGGTGGCGGGACCTCGAAGGTGAGGACGCGGCAGTTCTTGCGGTGGCGCGCGAGGCGGTCGCTCGCGTCGTCGTCGAAGGCGGGGGCGGCGAAGACCTCGAGGAAGAGGTCGCCGAGCGCGTCGATATCGGCGAGCGAGACGCGGCGATTGACGGCGAGGATGCCGCCGAAGGCCGAGACCGGATCGGCCGCGATGGCGCGCGCGATGACGGTGGCGAGCGGGGTCGCGTCGGTCGCCATCGCGATGCCGCAGGGCGAGCCATGCTTGACGATGACACAGGCGGGGGCGGCGAAGTCGGCGAGGGCCGAGAGGGTCGCGTCGAGGTCGAGGAGGTTATTGTAGGAGAGCGCCTTGCCCGAATGCTGGTGGTAGGGCGCGGACGACCCCGACGGGGTGAGGAAGACCGCCTGCTGGTGGGGATTTTCGCCGTAGCGGAGGTCTTCGCTCGGATGATGGCCGGGGAAGGCGTCGGCGAGTCCGGCTGGGGTGAGGGCGCGGGCGATCATCGCGTCGTAGGAGGCGGTCAGCGCGAAGGCTTTGGCGGCGAGGCGGAGGCGGGCCTCGGCGTCGGAATTGCGCAGAGCCTCGAGGGCTTCGTCATAGTGGGAAGGCCCCGGGACGACGAGGACGTGGGCGTGGTTCTTCGCGGCGGCGCGGAGCAGGGCGACGCCGCCGATGTCGATTTGCTCGATGAGGGCAGGGTTTGTCTCGGAAGTCGAGATAGTCGAACTTCGAGGTAATGTGCGGAGGGCCTCTTCGAAGGGGTAGAGGGAGACCGCGACGAGGGCGATGGGGCGGAGTCCGTGGTGGTCGAGCTCGCGCGTGTCGGCGTCGGTGCGGCGCGACAAGATCCCTGCGTGGACGGCGGGGTGGAGCGTCTTGACGCGGCCGCCGAGCAGCTCGGGGAAGCCCGTGAGGTCGGCCACCTCGAGGACGGGGAGCTCTGCTTCGGTGAGGGCGCGGGCGGTCCCGCCTGAGGCGAGGAGATCGAGGCCGAGCGCGATAAGGCCTTGGGCGAAGTCGATGAGCCCGGTCTTGTCATGGACACTGAGGAGGGCGAGCGGGCGGTGGGACATCGGGCTCATGGGGCGACCTTGGCCGCGGCGTGGCGTTTACCATCGGCCCGCTTCGGATAGCACCGCGATGGCGGGTTTCAAAGCCTCAATCGAAGCGCGGCGCCGGCGATTTCTCTCCGCCCCAGCAAAGGACTTTCCCGTCGCGCAGGCGAGCGCAGGTCACATCACCCCCAGCGTCGAGTTCGACCACGCCCTTGAGGCCCGGGACATCGTACATCTCGATTCGTTCGCCTGCATTCTTGCTGCGTTGGACCCCGAGCTGTCCACGGTCGTTATGGCCAAAGCACCAGACGCGCCCATTTTTTCGCAATGCGCAGACGTGGGAGTCGCCGACCGCGACCGCGACCGCATCAGCGATGACCGGGAGCTCGACCGGGCGACACTCGAGTCGGTCGTAATTCGGCAGTGTCTTCATGCCCCAACACGCCACGCGGCCAGATTCGAACACGGCACAGGTCGGGCCACCTGCGTCGATGTCGACGATATGGCGCATTTCCGGAGGGGCCACACATGCATCTGCATCTCGGCAGGCGGAGGCCTCGTCGTCTCCAAACAGGTGTTTGTACTCGAACGGTTCGAGGAGGGTCAGGGGCTCGTCGAACCCGATGTCGCGACATCTCTCGAAGGTCATGGATTCCGGGTCGGCGACACATGACACCCGTCCGTCTTTGTGCCGCGCGCACATGTGCATGGCCCCAGCCGCGACCTCGAGCACGGACGACATGGTGCGCAGCGGCACTGGTTCAGGGATTTCGGAAGATGGCTGAAAGACCGAAACCTCGCCCGCCGCATCCGCAATCGCGCCGAACGACCCGCTGATGTCTATCGAGACCGCCCAATTCGGAGGGTGCATCACGACCAACGGTGGGGGCGGCCGCGGTGAGTCGTCTCTCACCCAGCAGAGGGTTTCGCCCGACCACAGGGCGGCGCAGGGGGTCCTGGCGGCAGCGACGAGGCGTGCAGCGGACAGACCCTTCACCACCGGTGGTGCTTGGGTGGGCCAATCTGAGATGTCCCTGTCTGCGTCGCGAACAGGCCAGCATCGGACCTTCTTGGCCTCGTCGACGACGCAAGCGGTCTTTTCCGACACGCTGAGATCTCGTGCGACCACATGAATCTCGACGCGTTCGCTGGCAGGGCGTCTCGAGTCTGCGGGGTTTTCCTCTCGAGGGGGCTTCGCATGGCTCACCGGAGAAGGGCAAAGGCTCAGGGCGGCCATGAG